>TARA_R110002072_G_scaffold9239_5_pt1 | contig 22865 bp, 19 predicted proteins | sample TARA_R110002072 | Tara Oceans TARA_R110002072 (sample SAMEA4397118) | marine metagenome | biome: Polar Biome; feature: [SRF] surface water layer (ENVO:00010504); material: water (ENVO:00002006), including particulate matter (ENVO:01000060) such as... | depth 5 m | reverse complement strand
ATGCAGGATCAAGAATGGGGTGTGGAACACGCTCCCAATGTAGATTTAAACACAGCCGGCAGTATTTCAGTTATTAAAGGAGCTTCTGCCCTTCAATATGGAGGAGATGCTGTGGGCGGAATTGTTCTCGTAGAGCCGCAACGCATCATTAGAAAAGATTCTCTTTTTGGAAATACCGTTCTTACAGGCTCTACTAATGGAAGAGGTGGTACTCTTACCTCATCTTTTACAAAAACAAAAGAATCCGGTTGGTATGGAACCCTTCAGGGAACTCTAAAGCGTTTTGGTGATTTTGAAACGCCAGATTATGTGCTAAGCAACACCGGGCAGTTTGAAAAAGCAGCCGCTCTTAGATTTGGACTTAACAAATTTACCTATGGGTTTGAAGGCTATTATTCCTTCTTCAATTCTGAAACAGGAATTTTAAGAGCTTCACATTTGGGAAATGCGCAAGATTTGTTTTCGGCAATTAACAGTGACAAACCACTTGTTATTAACGATTTTACTTATACTATTGAAAACCCAAAGCAAGATGTTACTCATCATCTCGCAAAAGCCAAGTTTTTCAAGCGCATTAGTAACTTCGGAAAATTGGAAATGCAATATGATTTTCAGTTTAACAACCGTCTTGAATTTGATATTAGAAGAGGAGGCCGTGGAGATAAACCAGCTGTTGATTTAGAATTAACAACACATACACTATCAACAGATTTAAGTTTTGATGCAAATTCAAAATTTAAAGCAAATGGTGGTTTGTTAGTTCGCTACCAAAACAATTTTGCAAACCCTGATACCGGAGTGAGACGTTTGATTCCTGATTATGACAAATATGATTTAGGGATTTACGCTCTTGGAAAATATGCTCTGAATGACCAATGGAAACTTGAAGGAGGTTTACGCTTTGATTACAACCATCTGGACGCAAAAAAGTTTTACCAAAAATCTCTCTGGGAAAGCCGTGGGTATGCCAATGATTTTCCTGAAATTATTTTAGAAGATTTTGGAACTCAATTACTAACAAATCCGGTTTTTGACTTTTACAATATTTCCGGAACAGTTGGTTTTTCCTATTCTTTTTTAGATAATTATGAGTTGTTAACCAATTATTCATTGGCAACACGAGCTCCCAATCCGTCTGAATTGTTTAGTGAGGGATTGCATCACTCTGCTGCCCGAATTGAAATAGGTGACCTTAGGTTTAATCAAGAGGTAGCACATAAAATTTCTGTTGCCCTAAGTAAAACTTCCGGAAAGTTTCAGTTTACTGTTAATCCATTTTTAAACAGCATCAATGACTTTTTACTCATTGAACCAAGTGGTGTGGAGCAAACCATTAGAGGAAATTTTCAGGTATGGGAATACAAACAAACAGATTCTTATCTCCTTGGTTTTGATCTCGATGCCAGGATAAATCTTACAGAGCAATTTGATTACATCACCAAGTTTTCATTTGTAAAAGGGTATGAACGTAAGGATAACATTCCACTTATATCAATGCCCCCTGCAAATTTGAGTTCAGTAATTGAGTATAAAAATCAACGTTTAAACAACCTAAAACTGCAATTGGAAAGTAATTATGTGTTTCGGCAAAATGAATTTCCGGACACCAATTTTGAAGTTTTTTTGCCACTCTCAGAAACCACAGAGGTATTAGATTTAAGCAGCCCACCTGAAGCCTATCATCTCATAAATTTGAATGCAGATGCAGATTTTAACCTGTTTGGTGAAACTGATTTAAGTTTAGGGTTGACAGTAAATAACCTTTTCAACACCGGTTACAGAGATTACCTTAACCGTTTGCGATATTTTGCAGACGATTTGGGACGAAATATAGTTTTACGAATAAAAATTAATTATTAATTCAATTTAAACATTTTACATTATGAAAAATTTAAAATTCTTAGCCTTATTTTTTACTGCAACACTTGTTTTAGCGTCTTGTTCAAGCGATGACGACGGCAATGAGCCTATCAATGAAGAAGAAGTTATCACTACTTTAAATGTTGCTTTAACAGGAGGTAGTACTCCAATTACTTTAACCTTCAGACAACTTGATGAGTCTGTAGCACCCACAATTATTGTGAGTGGTGATTTGGATTCCAATACAACTTATACCGGTACGATTACTGTGTTGAATGAATTGGAAAACCCCGCAGACAATATCACGTTAGAGATTGAAGAAGAAGACGACGAGCACCAGTTTTTCTATCAAGTGGGATCCGGATTGAACATTTCAAATCTAACTTATCTTGATTTTGATGGAGATGGAAACCCATTGGGGTTGAGATTTAGTTTTGATACCGGAGAAGCCAGCTCAGGAAACTTCACAATCACACTAAGACATGAGCCAAACAAAGACGCTTCTGGAGTGAGTGATGGTCAAATAGCCAATGCAGGAGGCGAAACTGATATAGAAGTATCTTTTCCTTTAGAAATTCAGTAACAAGTAAGTTTAAGTAATAAGACAGAAAAAGCCCTTCAAATTGAAGGGCTTTTTTATTCTACAATTTCAGCCTCAATGGTATGAGGGCTAATTTTTTCTCGTTTCCAAACAAACACATACAACCAGGTTAATGTAAAAGTGGGAATCACATCAAGACCCGGCGACAATTCTTCAAGGAAAACAATAACTGCTGCAATTTTACCGCGAGTTCCCGGATACATTTTTGTCATTTGAGAAGCTGCAAAAGGTGCCCATAAAATATCAATAAAAGGCCCTATACCCGGAAATAAATAGGATACCATCCCAATCAAATCATATGCAATTCCTTTGGAAAGCAATTTATATTTTTCACTCATGATCTAAATACTATAAGAACACAAACGCAAAAGGCATTCCAAAAATTGTTTATTTATCAATGAGTTTTAAAAATTCGCTGCGGGTTTCAATTTTTTCAAAAGCACCTCTAAAACCTGAGGTTGTAGTAACAGAATTTTGTTTTTGAACCCCGCGCATCATCATACACATATGGGATGCTTCTATTACCACTGCCACCCCTTTTGGTTGCAGCGTTTGGTTGATACAATCTAAGATTTCTTTCGTTAAGCGTTCCTGCACTTGCAATCGCCTTGCAAATACATCAACCACTCGTGGAAGCTTACTCAAGCCCACAATATGACCATTAGGGATGTAAGCAATATGAGCCTTTCCAAAAAAGGGAAGAATATGATGTTCACACAAAGAGTACAACTCAATATCTTTGACAATGACCATATTCTCATAGTCCTCCTTAAACATGGCACTTTTGAGAATTTGAGCAGCATCCTGCTGGTAGCCCTGGGTCAAAAACTGCATGGCTTTTGCAGCGCGCTCAGGTGTTTTGATGATTCCTTCTCTATGAATATCTTCCCCCAAACCGGTAATAATATCACTAAAGTTTTCCTTTAGAAAATCGGTGGTCTGCTCACTGTATGAATCTATTTTAGTGTATGACTGTATGTTATCCATTTAATTTTTCTTTAAAATAATTATTGAGTTTTTGCACTTTTGGTGAAATGACCAACTGGCAGTAAAGTTGATTTTGATTTTGATTGTAATATTCTTGATGTTCTTCTTCAGCCGGGTAAAAAACAGTAGCTTCTGTGATTTCTGTAACGATTGGATTTTCAAAAACTCGTTTATCTTCAAGAGATTTAATATACTCCTCAGCAATTGTCTTTTGTTCTTCATTGTTGTAAAACACCGCACTTCGGTATTGGGTACCCTTGTCATTTCCTTGCCGGTTCAAGGTGGTAGGGTCATGAGTAGCAAAAAATACTTCCAATAACTCTTTGTATAGAATCTCGTCTGGATTGAAATAAACCTGAATGGCTTCTGCATGCCCGGTTCTTCCGGTACAAATCTCTCTGTATCCAGGATTTTTTATCGATCCACCCGTATATCCGGATAGTACCTTTTCAACACCTTTCAGTCGTTGAAAAACGGCTTCTGTACACCAAAAACATCCTCCTGCAAAAGTGGCAATTTTTAATTCCTTTGTATTCATTATTATATTTGTTTAACAAATGTATAAATCTTTTAAACATTATTTTTATCAATTAACTTTTCATTAATATAAAGTATTATTTTTAAATACGCTTTTTTGTTCTCAGATTATTAATTGCATTTATGCCATCAATTAGTTACTTTCACGATTCCAAAATTAAAAGATGATACAAGCAAAAAATATACACAAACACTATGGTGATTTACACGTTCTAAAGGGCGTATCTCTGGACATTAAAAGTGGTGAAGTGGTTTCCATTGTTGGAGCTTCAGGAGCCGGTAAAACTACTTTGCTTCATATTTTGGGAACGCTTGATAGTGCTTCAAAAGACTCCGGAGAATTGATTATCAACAACACAAAAATAGACACCCTTAACGGAAAAGAATTAGCTGCCTTTAGAAATAAAAACATAGGTTTTATTTTTCAGTTTCACCAATTATTACCAGAATTTACAGCTTTGGAAAACGTCTGTATTCCTGCTTTTATTAAAGGAACTCCAAAAGGAGAAGCAGAAAAGAAAGCAAAAAAATTATTAGATTTCCTTGGCCTATCCAACAGATATGAACACAAACCCAATGAACTTTCCGGTGGAGAACAACAACGTGTTGCTGTCGCCAGAGCATTGGTCAACGACCCTCTACTTATTTTTGCAGATGAACCCAGTGGAAATTTAGACAGCACCTCTGCAGACAATCTTCACAATTTGTTTTTTGATTTGAGAGACCAATTCAAACAAACATTTGTGATTGTTACTCACAATGAAGAATTTGCAGATATGGCAGACCGTAAACTGGTAATGAGTGATGGTAAAATTATTTCTTAAATTTTGCAGTGAAAGGAAAAATCAAACAAACTGAACTTAAAGAATTTCTTGACGAAAAAGCCTTTCAATACAATTCGCCAAAGTTTATAACTTCAGACCCCATTCAAATACCTCATCGCTTTTCAGCGAAAGAAGATATAGAAATTAGCGCGTTTCTTGTAGCAACAATCGCCTGGGGAAACAGAAAAAGCATCATTAGCAGTGGAAACAAAATAACCGAACTACTGGGAAATGCACCTTATGATTTTGTGTTGAATCATACCCCAAAAGACTTGATTCCTTTAGAACAATTTGTACACCGCACTTTTAACGGTAGCGATTTGAAATTTTTTATTAGCTCGCTAAAAAATATCTACCACAATCACAACGGACTGGAGTCTGTTTTCAAAAACCAATCAGCTGAAAACAGTTTACAACCAGCCATTCACGGGTTTAAAAAAGTATTTTTCAGCATTCCTCATCCTGAGCGAACGCTGAAGCACGTTTCTGACCCAATGAAAAATTCGGCTGCTAAACGCATCAATATGTTTTTAAGATGGATGGTGAGGCAAGACAATGCAGGTGTGGATTTCGGTATTTGGAAAAGCCTCTCTCCTGCCCTGCTCTCCTGTCCGCTTGATGTTCATAGCGGAAACGTAGCACGAAAGCTTGGATTGCTTTCGCGTAAGCAAAATGATGCAAAGGCGCTTCAAGAGCTGGATGTATCATTAAGAATACTCGATCCAATTGACCCGGCTAAATATGATTTTGCTTTGTTTGGTCTTGGTGTTTTTGAGGAATTTAAATAAGAAGCATAAAAAAACTGCCCCCCGATTGCGAAGAGGGCAGCCAACTAACTAACCAACCAAATTATTGCTTATCCGCCAGTGGCGAATAAACTATGAAACTGCAATCATTCTCTTAGGCTTTTGTTTACTTTCTTCACGTTTTGGAACGATAATGTTTAAAACACCATCATTGTAAACAGCCTCTATTTTTTCTTGTTCAACCGTGTCCGGTAAAGTGAATGCTCTTTTGAAAGAGGAATAGTTAAACTCCTTGCGAGTGTATCTTCCATCTTCTGAAGTTTCTTCTTTTTCGTTTTTGTCTTCTGAAGAAATAGTCAATACATTTTGATCCAATTCAATCGTAAAATCTTCTTTTTTCTTTCCGGGAACGGCCACTTCCACCTGGAAGTCGTCTTCGGTTTCTTTGATGTTTACTGCAGGTAGTGTACTACCAAAGTTTGAAACATCTGCTAAACGGCCTTCATTAAATAAATCCTCAAAAATTGAGGGAAGCCAACTGTCCTGATTTCTCTTAATTAAACTCATAACATTTATTTTTAAGGTTAAACATTGTTTTGTATATAACCTACTAAGCAAATTAAGTTCCAATTACAAAAATAAGACATAATGTCCTGAATATGTGCCAATAAGATGCCAAAATGTCAAAATGAAATCATAAAAAAATCCCGAATTTTCCAATCCGGGATTTATGAATTTTTGTATTTAAAAGGTGTTGCTTACGAAAGCACTTCCTGAACTTTATCTGCTGCTTCTTGAAATTGAATGACAGAGTGAACGTTGAGTCCGCTTTTGTCAATTAATTCTTTAGCAATATCAGCATTTGTTCCCTGAAGTCTCACAATGATGGGAACATTGATAGTTCCAATATTTTTATAAGCATCTACAATACCTTGTGCCACTCTATCACAACGAACAATACCTCCAAAGATATTCACTAATATAGCTTTTACTTTGGGATCTTTTAATATCAATTTAAAGGCCGCTTCAACACGTTCTGCATCTGCAGTTCCGCCCACATCAAGAAAGTTTGCAGGTTCACCGCCCGCTTGTTTGATCAAATCCATTGTTGCCATTGCAAGACCGGCACCGTTCACCATACAGCCCACGTTTCCGTCAAGGTCAACATAGTTTAATCCTTTTTCACTGGCCTCAACCTCAGTGGGGTTTTCTTCTCTTAAATCTCGCATCGCCGCATAATCTTTATGTCTAAACAAAGCGTTATCATCAAGTGTTACCTTTGCATCTACTGCTAAAATTCTATCGTCGCTGGTTTTTAAAACCGGATTGATTTCAAACAATGAAGAATCAGATTTTTCATAAGCAGTGTATAACGCAGCCACAAACTTGGTCATTTCTTTAAAAGCCTTTCCTTCAAGACCAAGATTAAAAGCTACCTTTCTTGCTTGAAAGGGCATCAATCCAACAGCAGGGTCTATTTCTTCAGTGAATATGAGATGAGGAGTATTTTCAGCCACGGTTTCAATATCCATTCCTCCTTCTGTGGAGTACATAATCATATTTTTTCCGGTAGCGCGGTTTAACAACACACTCATATAAATTTCACTGGTTTCACTTTCTCCGGGATAGTAAACATCCTCGGCAATAAGAACCTGGTGAACTCGTTTCCCTTCAGCTGAAGTTTGGGGAGTTACCAAATCCATACCAATGATTTGACTTGCGATATCTTCCACATGTTCAATTCCTTTTGCAAGCTTTACACCACCTCCTTTACCACGGCCACCTGCGTGAACCTGCGCTTTGATGACATACCAACTCGTACCGGTTTCATCAGTTAATTTTTTTGCTACTTCTACTGCTTCTTGTGGGGTTTGTGCCACATAACCGCGTTGTATTTCAACGCCAAAGCTGTTTAATATCTGTTTTCCTTGATACTCGTGTAGATTCATAGTGGAGAGTTTCTCTTTAAATTAATAAGTTGCAAAAGTAACAAAAGCATGATAGTGAAACAATGTTTTTCAATTTTAAAACAACTCTTTTAAGAAAGTTTATTATTTAAAAGTCCATTAGGTTGAATACTTTTGTGGGCTTATAATTATATTTAATTTTTAATTTAAAAAAAAATGACAAATCAAGACCTTTTGAAAATTGCTCAGGACTTTGGAAGTCCGGTTTATGTGTATGATGCCGAGAAAATTACTTCTCAGTATAAACGTTTAACTTCAGCATTTAAAAAGGTCAAACAGGTAAAGTTTCACTATGCCGTGAAAGCCAACTCCAATATATCAGTTCTTAAATTTTTACATTCGCTGGGTGCTTCCCTTGACACGGTTTCCATACAGGAAGTAAAACTGGGACTGGAAGCCGGATTTAACCCCACTGACATCATATTTACCCCCAACGGAGTGTCATTGGAAGAAATTGAAACCGTGGTAGAAATGGGTGCACAAATCAATATTGATAACCTTTCCATACTGGAACAATTTGGAACAAAACATCCCAATACCCCGGTGTGCATTCGCATCAACCCACACGTGATGGCTGGCGGAAACACCAATATTTCTGTGGGGCATATTGATTCCAAGTTTGGGATCTCCATTCACCAGATGCCTTTATTACTGCGCATAGTTGAAAACACAGGCATGCACATTAATGGGATCCATATGCACACCGGTAGTGACATTCTTGATATCGATGTATTTTTGTATGCCAGCGAAATTTTATTTGATGCTGCCAAAAATTTCAAAACACTGGAATTCATAGACTTTGGAAGTGGCTTTAAAGTACCTTACAAAAAAGATGACATCGAAACCAATATTGAAGAACTGGGTAAAAAACTCAGCAAACGATTTAATGATTTTTGCGGGGAATATGGGCGCGAACTCACCCTTGCTTTTGAGCCCGGGAAATTTCTCGTCAGCGAAGCCGGAAAATTCCTTGTGAAAGTAAACGGCATCAAACAAACCACCTCAACCGTTTTTGCACAAGTCGATAGCGGATTCAATCATTTGATTCGCCCGATGCTTTATGGTGTGACCCACCACATTGAAAACATTTCAAACCCTAAGGGCAAAGAACGTTTTTATTCTGTAGTGGGCTATATTTGTGAAACAGACACCTTTGCCAATAACCGCAGAATCACAGAAATCAATGAAGGGGATATCTTGGCGTTTCATAATGCCGGGGCTTATTGTTTTACAATGGCAAGCAATTACAATTCGCGTTTTCGCCCGGCGGAAGTGTTGTGGTATAAAGGTGAAGCTCATCTCATCAGAAAACGGGAAACCATGGAGGATTTGTTGAAAAATCAGGTGCTTGTTACTTTATAGTCATCAACCAATCTAATTTTCTTTACATTATTAATGAAAATCTGCGAAAATCTGCGAAATCTGCGGGCAACCATTTTTCTAACCCAGATTTAGCAGATGACCGCAGATAAAATTTTATAGTGGAAGAAAGAACCCTGTTTTAATTAATCCTGTCAGGGTTGAGTGATTTTTTTAATCAAAAGCATACATCAACCCTGTACTTAAATTGTAAAAGGTATTGGGTACCTCTTTTGCAGGTGTGGCGTCAAAGGTTAAAGTATAGGTGACTCTCAGTGATAGTTTCTCCAGAATCCCCAGAACAAATGAATTTTCTGAAGCGATTCTGTAATCTTGAAATTGATTGAGTATGGGTTGATAATAAGAGGTGCTTACAAACGAAATATTGTCGGTGGGAAAAAAGCTTAATGAAAGATAAGTACTGGCCCGCCAATCGCGGTTGATGATTAAGGTTTCTTCGTTGAGTTCTTCGTGTTCATACATAACTAATGTTCCCAGATACAATCGGTATTTGTCAAGACCTAAAAGTTTAAACCTAGGTCCTGTTCCTGCAAGCCCTCTGAATTTAATTTTTGCAATGGAGTTGTATTGGGTTTGCACAAAGGCTTCCCATGTGATCTTTTCAAATACTTTGTAGTTATATCGCAAATGTTGCGAACCATTATTGACAAAACTTTCCCCTCCGGATTGCTCAAAGCCTAGGTTATTTACAAACAATGCCAAATGTTTGTTCATTTTATACTGCACATGAATACTGTTTTTAAAACTAATAATCGTGTTCGTGTTTTTGGTTAATGAAAAACTCAAACTTGTATTTCCGGTCCAGCCGGAAGTATCAGTCACTTTTCGTAAAGATTCTACATTGATGATTTGTGAAAAGGAAATGATTGGAAAAAATAATAGGGTTATGAAAAAAAGCTTTCTCATTTTAAAAATAGTTTACTCAAGCCTCTCGTTACTAGGGTTTCGGGATAAAACAAGAGGAGTTACTTACAAATTAGAAATTTCGACTTTAGCAGTTTCAAATTCTGCTACCATTTCGTTGAGAATTTGTGCAGCCGGTTTGATATCGTGAATCAATCCGGATATTTGACCTATTTCGAGTTCGCCTTCCTCCAGGTCGCCTTCAAACATGCCGCGTTTGGCACGAGCTCTGCCCAATAAATCTTTTAATTCTTCAATGGTAGGCTTTTTCGCGTAAAGCGCTTGTACATCCTCAAAAAATTTATTTTTAATAAGACGCACGGGCGCCAGTTCTTTCAAAGTGAGTACCGTATCTCCTTCTTTGGCATTGACCACAACTTCCTTAAATGCACGATGTGCCGAGGATTCTTCACTGGCCACAAAACGACTGCCCACCTGAACGCCATCTGCACCCAATACCATTGCTGCCAGCATCCCGCGTCCCGTAGCGATTCCACCGGCGGCTATAAGGGGCACTTGCAAGTGTTCTTTCACCATGGGAATTAAGGTAAAAGTAGTTGTTTCTTCTCTTCCGTTGTGTCCTCCGGCTTCAAAACCTTCAGCGACTACAGCATCCACTCCGGCGTCCTGGGCTTTAATGGCAAACTTGACACTACTCACAACGTGAACCACTGTGATTCCCTTTTCTTTAAGAAAAGCAGTATAGGTTTTGGGGTTTCCGGCAGAGGTGAAAACGATTTTCACACCCTGTTCTACAATGATCTCCATAATTTTTTCAATATCAGGATAGAGCATGGGTACGTTGACGCCAAAAGGTTTCTTTGTTGCTTTTTTACATTTTTGAATGTGTTCCCTCAGCACTTCGGGGTACATAGAGCCTGCTCCAATGATTCCCAGACCACCGGCATTGCTCACGGCACTGGCCAATCGCCAGCCGCTGTTCCAAATCATTCCGGCTTGTATGATGGGGTATTTTATATTAAAAAGTGTAGTAATTCTATTTGATGTCATTTATTTCTTGACAATTTTTATGGATTGATTAAAATTTTCAGTCTGCAAGTTTAGAATATAAAATCCGCTTGGCAAATTTGAAATATTCAATGAATTAGTAGAATCTTTAAGTGTTTCTTGCAGGATTAAAACACCCATTGTATTATAAAGTAGCAAGTTAACAAGTTCAGGGGAATCTGAAAACTCAATAATTAAATTATCTGCTACCGGATTTGGATAGACTGAAAAATGATTATTCGGTTGATTATCTATTGACAAAAGCGCATCAAGTGCTAATTGAAAATTGGGGATTCCATACCCCATTTTATCAGTAGGGTTATTAAAAAGATGAGCCGATTCACGAACTAATTGCATAATTTGTGCATTTGTAAATTCTGGTTTCGCTTGCCAGAGACAAGCAACAGCACCGGCAGTAATGGGCGAACTGAATGAGGTTCCGTTATTGGTGACAATTTCGTTGTTTTGATTGATAACATATGCATTTCCTCCTTGAGCCATCACATCAGGTTTTACTCTGCCATCAATAGTGGGTCCTTGAGAACTGAAACCAGTTGCATTTCCATCGGGATCTACTGCTCCAATGGTAAGCATTCCAGGGGAATCACCCGGAGTTCCCACCCATGGAAAATCACTAGTACCACTATTACCAGCAGAAGTTACAAGCAACAATCCCTTGTCAAATCCGTGATTTGCACCACGTGCAGAAAAAGTAGTTTGACCATCTAAATCTTCGTAGGAATGTGAATAAGCAGGATTGTCATAAGCTCTGTAGCCAAGGGATGTGTTTATAACCCAAACTCCAAGGCTATCAGCTCTTTCAATAGCTTCTACCCAATATGCCTCTTCAACTGGAGTTTCACTGGTAACATCTTCGGTTTTAAAAAGATAAAAAGAAGCGTCGGGTGCTGTTCCTACAAATTCATTTTCAATATAGCCGCCAATATCACTAAAGGTTCGGGTTCCGTGAGAGCTGTTGTTGTTGATGATTTCACTTCGCTCTACAAAATCATAGGTTCCAAGAATTCGGCCATCATCGCGCACATAGGCAAAACCGCCTTGGGTATCCACTCCCGGAAAACCACTATCCAAAACAGCTATAGTTATTCCGCTTCCGGTGAAACCTTCATCATGCAAATAATCGCCGGCAATCATTTCAATTTGATTGGCTGCAAAACCATAATTGAAGTTTCTGTTGATATTTTCAAATGCAAACTTATCCTCCACCGGATTATTCCCTGAAGCAAAATTCAATGTTTTATCTGCATATTCAACACCTGTTACAAAAGGCAAATTCAATAAATTTTCAATATTTGACTGGGTGCCTCTTACATACACACAGTTCATCCACTTTGATTTGGCAAATACTGTAATGCCTGTTTGAGCTTTGATTTGGGTGATATAATTTTCATTGACCGGTACATCCCTCTCATCGATGGGAGTGTTTTGCAAAGCTTTACGGTCAAGAGCTGCCTGAGATAAAATTGTTATAGGGTTATTGATTGAAGCTTGGACATTTTCTTTATCTGCAAAAAAGATCCAGGCGTCTTCAATTTGTGCTTGAGTTCCCTGAAAAATTATGAGAGAAAAAAGTAAAGCAATTTTTTTCATTTGATATTGATTTTTTTATTAAGAAACATAAAAATAAAACCACTAAAACACTAAGCACACTTAGGGTCACTAAGACTTTAAGAAATAACCCCACTTCCAAGCAGTTCATCATCATTGTACCACGCTACAAACTGACCTTCGCTGATAGCGGTTTGTGGTTCTTCAAATATAACATATAATCCATTATCTGTTTGATTTAAAGTGGCTTTTTCTAAAGGTTGTCTGTATCGAATACGCGCCATTACATCTAGTTTTTGATTGAATTGTAACCTCAAATCCTCTCTTACCCAGTGAACTTCTTCTTGTTTTACAAAAAGTCCTTTTCGAAACAAACCGGGATGATTCTTACCCTGCCCGGTGTAAACAATGTTCTCCTTTACGTCTGTTTCTATTATAAAAAGTGGCTCTTTGGTGCCACCCACAGCGAGTCCTTTTCGTTGTCCTTTAGTAAAAAAATGAGCGCCTTGATGTCTGCCCACTACCTTACCATCTTGTGGGGTGTATTCAAATTTTTCACTTTCTTTTTCGTAGGGAGCAATCTTCCCATTTATCTTTTTAGTAAATACAGGACTGTCTTGCGGCACTTCAATAATGTTTCCTTCTTTCGGTTTTAACTGTTGTTGAAGAAAATCCGGTAAGCGTACTTTACCTATAAAACACAAACCTTGCGAGTCTCTTTTTTCTGCTGTGATGAGATTTTGTTCTTTGGCTATTTTTCGCACTTCAGATTTTAGTAATTCACCTACGGGAAACAACGTTTTTGATAGTTGTTCCTGCGAAAGCTGGCATAAAAAGTAAGATTGATCTTTATTGGGGTCTTTGCCCGAAAGTAAGCGATGAATGGTTTTTGTACCCTGAGCGGAGTCGAAGGGTACTTCAATAGTATCCTTTCTACAATAGTGACCGGTAGCCACAAAGTCTGCTCCCAGATCGAGTGCGATTTTAAGAAAGACATCAAATTTGATTTCACGGTTGCAAAGCACATCCGGATTTGGAGTGCGACCCATTTCATATTCCTTGAACATATAATCGACTATACGTTCCTTGTATTGCTCGCTTAAATCAACGGTTTGAAAAGGGATTCCTAACTTGTTGGCTACCATCATGGCATCGTTGCTGTCTTCTAGCCACGGACATTCATCAGATATCGTCACAGAGTCATCGTGCCAGTTTTTCATAAACAGCCCAATCACCTCATAGCCTTGTTCTTTTAAAAGAAAGGCTGCTACACTGGAATCTACACCGCCACTAAGTCCTACTACTACTCGTTTCATATCTATTACCCGCGCAGGCGGGTATCTCTTTTTTAAATTGCGCTTACAAAATTACAAAATAAAAAAAGAGGAAGTTCGCACTTCCTCTTTCTTTAACTTTGTTTTATAAAGGGCTTACTTTTTCTTTTGCTTTTCCTGAAGTGCTTTTTGTTTTTCAGCTTGTTCCATGATTTCTGCCATTTTACGCTGAAATTTATTTTGCTTTTTGGGTTGTTTCTTTTTTTCTTCAATCTTAGCTAGAATCTTCTCTTCATCAAGAACGAAATATTTGATAACCAACATAATTCCAATGGTAATCACATTAGAAATGAAATAATACAAAGAAAGTCCACTGGCAAAGTTGTTGAAGAAAATCAACATAATGAGCGGAGACAAATACATAATGAACTTCATGTTGGGCATACCGGGTTGTTGTTGCATTTGCATGGTCTGTCCCGTGGTCATCATCATATAAATAAAGATGGCGATTGCTGCTAAAATGGGAAATAATGCCACGTGATCTCCATAGAATGGAATATAGAAAGGCAGCGAGGCTATTTGATCATAACTTGACAAGTCATCAGCCCAAAGGAAACCTTTTTGTCTTAAGTCAAAGGCAGAAGGAAAGAACATAAAGAGCGCATAGAACACAGGAAGCTGCATCAATGCAGGGATACATCCTGCCATGGGGCTCGCACCTGCCTTGCTGTAGAGCTTCATGGTTTCTTGTTGCTTCTTCATGGCATTGTCCTTATACTTTTTACCAAGCTCTTCAATTTCAGGACGCAATATCTTCATCTTAGCCTGAGAAAGATATTGTTTGTATTGCACCGGAGAAAGCACAATTTTTATCAAAATCGTCATAACAATAATGATGATTCCATAACTGCTTATCCAGGTTGATAGCCAGGTAAACAAGGGCATAAACAGATATTTATTAATCCACCCAAAGATACCCCATCCCAATGGGATGATTTCATCAAGATTGCGGTTATAACTTTCTAAAATTTTAAAATCACTGGGGCCATAATACCAATTCATTGAATAGGCAAGTTCTCCAGCTTTGAATTCTAAAGGAAACTTAGATACAAAGTTTTTGGTAAACAGCGTGTCAATTTCTTCATCCTGTACCAGGTTTTCTGAAGTAAAATGAGTTGTTTTAAAAGGAGTATCTGTCAATAAAATAGACGTAAAGAAATGCTGTTTGTATGCAATCCAGCTAACATCACCGGCATTGTCTTCTGCTTGTTTTCCTTGACCCAGATAATCGTCTTTATCGCCTTCATACTCCCAAAGCATTTCAGTATATCTGTTCTCGTAGGAAATACTTCTCGCTTTGCGGTGCGCTTTAAGTTGCCATTGCATTTCTGCAGGAGTTGAAGTATTGACAATATTGCTGAGTCCTTGTGACTGAACCGCAAAATCAAGCATATATTCTCCCGGCTTGATTTCATAACGATATTCCAGATAGCTGTTTTCTGAAGCTTTTAACTTCATCGATAGAATGGAGTTTTCACCATTTCGCGTAAGCGTGGGTTCAAAATAAAGGTCCCGAGTGTTTAAAATTCTGTTTTCAGCCTGAAATTGTAAGTTTAAATCTGCATTACCGTCTTTTATGAGGTAAATGGGTATGCTGTCAAAGGTCTTGAAGTTTTTTAATGTTGCTTCTACAATATAGCCCCCTTTATTATTAATTTTTAGTTCAAGAACATCGTTTTCTAGAGTGGTTATTTCTTCCTTTGCAGATGGCAAGGCCGCCGCATAAGCAAAAGAGCCCAATTTATTTTTTAAGGTTTCGATTCTAAGAGAATCTGAAATTTCTTCAACAGATTCAATTTCAGATACTACAGGGTCTTGAGGAACTTCTTTGAGTGGTTCTTGCTTCGCTTCTTTTTCGGCTTGTTCTATCTTGGCTTTTTCCTCAAGTTCTTCTTGAGTGGGTGCATTTTGATAAAGCATCCAGATAAGGATTAGTGCTATTAAACTAAATCCTATCAATGAATTATAATCAAATTTCTTTTCTTCTATCATCTTTATAATTTCAGTGGGTACTGATTTGTATCTAAATTGTTTTCGTTTTATTGTAAACTGAAGCCGCTTTGACAAAAGCTACAAAAAGCGGATGTGGATTTGCCACAGTACTTTTGTACTCGGGATGGTATTGAACACCCACAAACCAGGGGTGGTCCTTTAGTTCAATGATTTCAACAAGCCCAGTTTCGGGATTAACTCCTGTTGTGAGCATTCCGGCATTTTCAAGTTGTTGTTTGTATTTATTGTTGTATTCATAGCGGTGACGGTGACGTTCTTCAATCATTTGGTTGTCATATACTTTGGCAACTATGCTACCTGGGGTTAGTTGACATTTCCAGGCTCCTAGTCTCATTGTGCCTCCTTTATCAACGATGCTTTTTTGTTCCTCCATCAAATCTATGACCGGGTGTTGGGTTTCAGCATCCATTTCTGTGGAGTTTGCACCCTTTAAATTGAGGACATTTCGGGCATAATCAATAACTGCCATTTGCATACCCAAGCAAATACCAAAGAAGGGAATTTTCTGTTCTCTTGCATATTTTACCGCTTCTATTTTTCCTTCGATGCCTCGTTCACCAAAACCGGGAGCAACTAATATACCATCCAAACTTGCAATTTTAGTTTCAATTGTATTGGCATCAATATACTCTGAATGTATGGGTGTAACTTTTACTTTAACTTCAAGTTCTGCGCCCGCATGAATGAAGGCTTCCAATATGGATTTATAAGAATCCTGAAGCTCAACATATTTTCCAATAAGCCCAATATTAACAACTGTTTTGGGATTTTTATGACGTTGTAAAAATTGATTCCAACGGGTTAAATCCGGCTCATTTTTAGAGGTCAAATTTAATTTTTGAAGTGTAATGGTGTCGAGACCTTCTTCAAGCATCAGATTGGGAACATCATAAATGGTTGATGCATCAATAGACTCAATAACGGCTTCCTTTTTTACATTACAGAAAAGGGCTAATTTCGTTCTCAATTCGTCTGAAAGATGATGTTCTGTTCTACACACTAAAATATCGGCTCTGATACCACTTTCCATCAGAACTTTTACAGAATGCTGGGTAGGTTTGGTTTTCAATTCGCCTGCTGCTGCAAGAAATGGTACCAAAGTAAGGTGAACAACAATAGCATTGTCGTCACCCAATTCCCATTTTAATTGACGAACAGATTCTATATAAGGAAGTGACTCGATATCACCCACGGTTCCACCAATTTCTGTAATAACGATATCATATTCACCACTGTTTCCTAAGATTTGAATGCGTTCTTTTATTTCATTGGTAATATGTGGTATGACCTGAACTGTTTTTCCAAGAAACTCTCCACGGCGTTCTTTTTCTATAACACTTTGATAAATTCTACCTGTGGTCACATTGTTTGCCTGGGAGGTCGCAACATTGAGAAATCGTTCATAGTGACCCAAGTCGAGATCGGTTTCTGCTCCATCATTTGTTACATAGCACTCACCGTGTTCATAAGGGTTGAGTGTTCCGGGATCGATGTTGATGTATGGATCCAGTTTTTGTATGGTCACTCTGTACCCCCTCGCCTGTAATAATTTTGCTAATGAAGCCGCGATGATACCCTTTCCTAAAGAAGAACTTACACCTCCTGTGACAAAGATATATTTGGTGTTGGCCATTTTAGATGTTAGATTTCAGATATTAGATTTGAGCGTTTAGATTTTAAGGGTTGCCTGTAAAACCATTTTCTCATTTTTTACAATGGGCAAAAATACAAAGAAGAAATGATACTCGGTAATGAATTTTTGGTTAATATTTTAAGGATTACTTTGGGTACTTTTTCCTGATCGTATAGATGTGTTCTTCAAGCCCATTAAGTTTAATTTCATACATCTGCTCCATCATTTTGCCCAATTTACCCTCAGGGAAGCCTTTTTGTTTGAACCAAACATAATAAAATTCAGGAATGTCAATCAGGTAAAAGTTTTTGTATTTACCAAAAGGCATTTTGTAATGGGCAAGTTCTATGAGATTTTCGGGGTTGGGGTTCAAAGGGTTTCAGGTTTGAGCCTTAAATTTTTAGGGCTGTACTTTATAGATTTTTTTAAAATTTAGAGCCTTTCAGATAGGAGCTTTTAATTTTTCCACTTCTCAAGTCTTTTGAGCTCTTCAGCTATGAACTTTTGCCAGCGTACTTCATTTTCAAAGTTTCGGCTATGGTCTGATTCTTTATCAAATAGTTTTTGCATTTTTTCACGTTCAGAATTGACTTTCGTAAAAATTGCTGAGAGGTCTTTTTCAAAATTTTTAGTAACCCGATAGTTTGCAAATGCTTCTCGTAATTTTCGGGAGTGAATTTCCGTTATATCAAAATGAGACTGCTCGTGTTTTAAGATGTGTTGATTTACTTCCTTGGACTTGAACCAAGACATTTTTGTGTCAAAATAAGTGTTTACCCGTGTGGTCAAAGTTAATTTTCCATTTTCATTTCTCACATTGTAATTAAACTCAATACTGGAATGCGTCAAAGCGGCAAACGGACTACTATTATCCGGTTTGCCCATAAAATGTACCCAAATCAGCTTTTTTTCTTCCTGCCATTCGATACGATTTGGATTTTCAGCAACAAAAAGGAAAAGCAATAAAACTGAGATATAATTAATTACCATTGAAATTGAATATTTTGAATAATATCAGGATGTAAACTTTTTGCAACAGGGCAAGTTAATCCGGTATTTTCAAGTATTTTTTGGTTCTTTTCTGAAATTCCTTTTGGAAAACTAAGTATTACCTTTATTTCAGAAATGCGCCTCGGATCGTTCGCCATCACTTTGGTTACTTCTGCTTCTGTTCCTTCCATATTAACATTGAGCGAGGCTGCTTTAATTCCCATCACTGTGAGCATACAATTGGCAAGACCTGTGGCAACAGTGTCTGTAGGCGAAAAAGCTTCTCCTTTGCCTTGGTTATCTATTGGTGCATCTGTTAAATAGCTATTTCCCGATGCCAGATGAGTGGATTGGGTTCTTAAGTTGCCTAGGTAAATTACTTTTGAAGTGCTCATTCAAGTTCTTCCAGGTTTAGGTCTTGGTTGTATTTCAAAATATAAACTGCATTGTTTACATAACCACCGGAGCTTGTTTTCTGGTAATTGAATTTATTTTCAACATAAACGGTCTCACCCTCTATAGTATCATTTGCTTCAAAAATAGTTTCGGCATAAGCCATTCGTAACAATGCGTCATAGGCAATATCAAATCCGCGTGATGCAAATCTGTTTGGCAAAACGGAATACTGTTCCTTGTAGGCTTCTACAAACCTAATATTCTCTTTATAATCGTAGGATTTGTTCCAAGATGGAAATGTAAACTCAAGGTTTGCTAAGTGAATATTTGATACTTCCCTGAAGTCAAACGCGTCATTTTTATCGAGCGTAAAAAGACGCACCTGCTGGCTTCTCCTTATGCTATTGAGCACCCCAATAGCACTGCTTACAACCGTTGCATTAGTAGACTCAAGAAGAACCCAGTTTTCTTGATTATCATTAATCTTTGAAGAAATATCTGTACTTCTAAAAAAATTTCCCTCACGGGGTGATACAAGTTTAATGTCCGGAAAAGCTGATTGTAATTTCTGTTTTTTTGCACTACTTGTATTGTCTGATATGAGTATTAAATTTTTTCCTTGACCATTTTCTTTTATAAAGTTAATGAGCCTGTTTTCTAAAACATTATTTTGTGGTATGCTTTGTATAAAATTGGGGTACATTTTTCCTTGTCTGTTACTCAATGGTGAAAGTACAGGTATGTTTAGTGAAGACAGTTCTGAAGCTGTGCGTTCAACGAGTGCCTGTCTGAGGGGTCCTATCACCAGGTCAACATTTGTAATATTTTTTCTTCTAAAAAGTTCCTTAACACCTTGTTCCATCTCTTGTGAATCAAAAACATGGAGATTGATAGACATTCCTTTTTGTTTTGCAAACTCTGATGCCATCATAACTCCTGCATAAAAATCAACAGCCAAACGCATGGTTGCATTGGTAGAAAGTTCATTTTGATTTAATGCCAGCGAATCTTTTTGAATTTTATTCAATTGAAATGGAAGAAAAACGACTACATTTTTTGGTTTAAAGTTTTTGAGATTGTATTCTAAACTTATTTTTTTTGAACTACTCACTGGAGCGTCTATAGCACCATCTGCTGTTGTTGTTTTTGGTATTCTAATTACCATTCCTTCTTTTAAACCATCTTTTGTATGCGGATTCAAAGCTACAATTTCTTCTTCGGTTACACCGAAAAGTACTTTTAACCTATAAAATCCCTCTTTTGCCTGAACCGTATAAAAGGTATAGTTTTCATCTTCTATTTTTGGTTCCTCTGCAATAGTTTCTTCCGGTACATTGAGAATCATTCCTTCAGGCAAATTATCTGTTCCATAGATGGAAGGGTTTAATGCTTCCAGTTTTTCTATGGTGATTCCATATTTTTTAGCAATACCAAATTTTGTTTCCTGAGATGTAACTTTGTGTTTTCCTTTTGGAATTTCATTAGGGTTTGTAACAGAAATATCAGGATTAATGGGAGATACAATTGTTACTTGTTTAATGGGTATTTTGATTTCTTCACCCCTTTTTAAATTACTTGAATAAAGGTGTCTGTTGTATTTTTTTATCTCGTCAACAGTAGTTCCATAAATTGAGGCGATTCCAAAAATGGTTTCTTTTCGTTTTACTTTATGCGTCTTGAAAGTAACATCTCCATTTGATTGATTTTCAATTTTTTCCAAGCTTTTGGGGATGATAAGAACTGTATTTTCTTTCAATCCATTTTTCACTTCAGGGTTTAACCTGATTAAATCTGCTTCTGAAATAGAGTACTTTTGAGTGATGCTAAAAACAGTTTCGCCCTGAGCTACCCTATGACTCACATAAGAAGTTTGAGCGACACTCAACCCTGAATAAAAAAATAGTAAAAAAACAATGATTAACTCCTTCACACTTTTAATATTAATTTTTTTGTCCTAAAACCTGAATCCCCTATTCCCATTCAATTGTTGCAGGTGGTTTTGAACTGATGTCATATACTACTCTATTAACGCCTTTTACCCGATTTATTATTTGGTTTGAGGTTTCTTGTAAAAATTCATAAGGTAAATTCACCCAGTCTGCAGTCATACCATCTGTACTCTCAACAGCTCTTAAAACCACCGCTTTTTCATAAGTGCGCTCATCACCCATCACTCCCACAGAATCTACGGGAAGTAATATTGCACCCGCTTGCCAAACTTGATCATAAAGTTTCCATTTCTTGAGGTTGTTAATAAAAACAGCATCAACCTCCTGCAATATACGCACTTTTTCCAGAGTAATGTCACCCAATATACGTATCGCAAGCCCGGGACCCGGAAAAGGGTGTCTTCCCAATATATCCTGAGTGATTCCCATTTCTGCACCCACACGCCTCACTTCGTCTTTGAATAACATTCTTAGTGGTTCCACAATTTTTAATTTCATAAAATCAGGCAACCCACCTACGTTGTGGTGTGACTTTATTGTCACTGATGGACCGTTTACTGAAACTGATTCAATAACATCTGGATAAATAGTTCCTTGAGCGAGCCAGGTCACATCACTTATTTTGTGGGCTTCATCATCAAACACTTCGATAAATGCGTTTCCAATGGCTTTTCGTTTTGCTTCAGGATCGCTTAGCCCTTTTAATGCGGTCATAAATCGTTGCGTGGCATCGACACCTTTTACATTCAACCCCAAATCTTTGTATTGATGCAATACCTTTTCAAACTCATCTTTTCGCAACAAGCCGTTATTGACAAAAATACAGTACAGGTTTTTACCAATGGCCTTATGCAATAATATGGCAGCAACCGATGAATCGACACCACCGCTCAAGCCAAGAACGACTTTATCGTTTTTTAATTTTTCTTTTAATTCCTGAACTGTGGTTTCAACAAAAGCAGCCGGAGTCCAGGTTTGAGAAACACCCGCAATGGTAACCAGAAAATTTTCAAGTAACTTTTTTCCATCTGTTGTGTGATAAACCTCCGGGTGAAATTGGATGCCATAAGTTTGTTCTCCTTCTATTTGGTAAGCTGCAAATTCAACATCGTGAGTACTGGCAAGAAGAACACCTCTTTCAGGTAATTTTTTTATGGTATCACCGTGACTCATCCACACTTGACTACCGGGTGCAATGCCTTCAAAAAGTTCACAATTTTCTTTAATTTCAGAAAGCTTGGCACGCCCATATTCACGGGTTTCAGATTGCTCAACATTTCCTCCGTTAAAGTGAGCCAAATATTGTGCTCCATAACACACTGCAAGAAGTGGCTTCTCAGATTTTATGGAAGACAAGTCCGGATGTGGAGCGTCATCGGCACGAACTGAATAAGGACTTCCCGAAAGAATTACCGCCTTGAATTTTTCTAAGTTTTGAGGAATTTTGTGATAAGGATGAATTTCGCAGTAGATGTTTAACTCTCTTACACGCCTTGCAATTAGTTGGGTGTATTGTGATCCGAAATCTAAAATAAGTACATTGTTGTTTTGCATAGGCAAAAATAGGTCATTTTGATTTTTTGGGCAATGGAATTAAGACTAATTTTAAAATAAGTTGTAACACAACCCAAAGCAATTAGACAAATAGCATATCAATCAAAAATCACAAGCTAATGAAAATCAAATGGCTATCAGTACTACTCGCGCTGCTTTTAAGCATGCATTTCGCTTCATCACAAAGCATTGAAAAACAAATCGATGCTATTTTTGCCAAAGCATATCCTGCCGACTCACCCGGTGCAACAGTACTAATTGCCAAAGATGACAAGGTTATTTACAGAAAAGCATTTGGAATGGCAAATCTGGAACTCAATGTTTCTATGAAACCTGAGCATGTACTTGAACTGGCATCCATCACCAAACAATTTACCGGAGTCGCCATCTTGATGCTTATGGAAGAAGGTAAACTCAGCCTGCAAGACCCATTGTCAAAATATATTGCTGAGTATCCAAAAGGTAATGAAATTACCATTCATCATTTAATTATACACACATCAGGCATTAAAAGTTATACAGATATACCAAGTTTTATGGAGTTGGCACGAACAGATATGACTCCCATAGAAATAATCAATAAGTTCAAAGAATTGCCTATGGATTTTGATCCG
>TARA_R110002072_G_scaffold287464_5_pt1 | contig 22873 bp, 17 predicted proteins | sample TARA_R110002072 | Tara Oceans TARA_R110002072 (sample SAMEA4397118) | marine metagenome | biome: Polar Biome; feature: [SRF] surface water layer (ENVO:00010504); material: water (ENVO:00002006), including particulate matter (ENVO:01000060) such as... | depth 5 m | reverse complement strand
ATATCCTTCATTTTTTAATTCAATGAGCTTCCTTTTAAAATCTTGATATGGAATATGTAGGGTGTACTTCACAAAGCTAATTTAAGCATTCACAATTAATAGCAAGTATTATTTTCTATATAAATATAGATTCTGTACGCTATCCATATTCTCGGAATTTTTTATAAGAATTAGCAGAGAATTTACTCATTTTTCAACTCGAGACTCTTACATCGAATTCTTTGATAGCCTCTCAGTAATATCTATCAGTAGAAATTGATACTTTTGACAATTGTGGTTGTGTGTGACGCAATTACTCCCTCACTCTGTTTCTCTATAACTAACATAAGCTATTCATTGATGAAAAGCACAACATAATTTTTAATCTATCTTTATTATATAAATTATTTCAAATCCATAGTGGTATTTTCTAGCATAAATTCTGCAATATCAGGCCTTGTTTTCTTTACAATTGTATCAAACATATCTTGTATATATGGAGGGATCCAATATTGTGACCCTTCAGGTGGGGTTCTGCTAATATCTAAATAATCAGTATAATCACTCGACATCATATACTTCTCATGAAGGGTAAAAATATACGCAAAATGGAAAATAAAGATATTGTCCAAATCATATAAAAAAGTATTGAGCCTCCTTGCCCGGTTTTGAAAATGGATTTCATTGTCATTTGCTAATACGGTATGATAAAAATTGTAATGCGTATAGTCATTACAACGGTTTCGTATGGTTTTATATCTCTCGTCTTTTTCCAGTAATTCAGTAATAGGTTTAAGTTTTTTTGATTTTTTTATGTATGGGGCTATTTTTTCAAACCGGGGTAGCTGTTTTTCTCCTTTAACCCACTTATCTATTTCCTTCACTTTTAAGTTTTCTAAATCAAAATTTTCTTCCAGATAAATACTGATATTAATATTAATAACCACGACATCATATAATTTTCTTAATAAGGAATAAGCATCGTTTATTCGTCCCTTTTTCAATACCATCTGAATGGATTCGAATGTCCCTTGTATTGAAGAAAACATGTAAGTATCAATATTTGTTACTGATGTTCCGAAATTAATCCAATTCATAACACCAAAAGAAATTAATCTATAAAAACCAATATATCCTTCAAGTCTTTTAAAAACTTCATGTCCGTTATATTCTTCCCCTAATTTTTCTTCAATTGTTGGTGTTTTAAAGCTCATAATTTCGTTATAAATTACTCCTTATTTCTTTTATAGATTTTCATTTTCTTCTAATCTATTTATAGTAATATTTGGATTAGCCACATTAATTTCCCAATAATTGTCTTCCCTTTTGGTAAAGTACACACCCTCCAGGTTAATTACTTCAGAAATATATAATCCATCAATTGAAGCTACTAGAACCATTGTTTCTAAATCAGAACTTACCAAGTACTCTTTCCCATTGATTGTCTTAGGCATAAGAACAACATTATTCAATCCATCCAATTGGTCTGATTGAAATGGACGTATATCATTTATAATTTTTTGTTTTTTCTCATTATATTGGAGAAACAAATCAATCCACTTCGCCGTTTCATCTGAGAGCAATACTTTAAATAAGTCTGCATTTTCTATTATTCTATGTTTATAATATACTACTCCTTTGTCCCAGGAATCTTCATCGAACATAGAGCTAATTTCAATTGATGCCTTTCTTGAGCGTATTCCTGCCTGATATATTTTAACTGTCATAAGGTTTGGCAATCCTGTTTCGCATAGAACTGAAATCTCCTGAAGTAACTCTGAATGACTATCTAATTCCAATAAATAAAGTTTTTTAGCTATCCCATTTAAAACCCACGGTAATTTAAATCTGAAATGTTCATTCACAATTATTGAAGCACCATCTATGCTTTTTATATTAATCATAGGCTCACCAAAGAGCCAAAGTTCTCTTATTTGTTCAAGGTATTTACTTTCTATATACTCATTATACAGAACAGGAGTTTTGTTTATAATGTTTTCAATAGAAGAAAGTAACTCTATTTTTCTTTCAATAGAGTAATCCTCCCAAAGAAAGAAATCCTCAATAAAGCCAATTATTTCTTTAATGTTATCTTCAAGTATCAGATCACTTTGTAGAGGAATACCAGAGCGTATATGTACATCCCATTTGGATGGATCAGTCCCAACAGATTTTAAAATTCCTTTAATTCTTGCCCGAACAAGTGGAATTATTTCATGTTCTTCTATTAAGTCATTCTGTTCTTGTTGTGATTGAATATAGGCAAGTGATTTTTTAAAAAAACTTTCTACCCAAGAAACATCTAGGGGATTGTCCTTCTCATGATGTAATTGATGAAGTGTCAATAAAGTATCATCTATCAAGTCCAACCTTTGTATAAAGTCATTTTTGTTTTCTAAATGACTGAAATTGTTTTCAGATACTAGCTCAAGAAATTTATCAAAGCTAATGTTTTCAAAACGGATTGCAGTATGCTTCATGGATTTAATCAACCAAAGAAGTCCACTCTTTGCATTTTGCAGATTTGATTTTTTAAAATAATTTAAAATTAATTCTTGATTAAAAGTTACTTTTCTTCTTTCTTTCCGTGAACTTCCTTTAGAGTTATCAAGAGCTACTAAAATTTTCCCTTCTTGGTCAACGAAGGCACGCCCTGCTCTTCCTGCAATATTCCAAAAACCACTATGGGATAATTTATTTTCGCCTTGATAAAGAGTTGAAAAAATAACAGAAGAAACTCCCAAATTAACACCTTGCCCTAAAGTTGACGTTGCTATAATAACACGAGGTCTTTCTGTTCGCATCAAACGTTCTAATGGAATTCGAACATCAGATGGGAGGTCGGCATTGTGACAAAGGATACCCTTTTTAGCAAACTCCAACCAATGGCTATCTTCACCATCAAACTCAATACAGGCAAGCTCAAAGGCTTCCCAATTATTTTTGTTCTTCCAGATAAAATCCTCACTTTCACCTAATACTTTTTTGTAGGCTTTAGCCATAGTAAAAACTGACCCCTTTCTTCCTACAAAGATGAGTACAGGGCCAAAAGTAAATAACTTCAACGCGGTTGCAGCAACAGCGTCGTTTTTATCCGCCGGTATATATTTGTCAATTCGTTCACGTGGTTTTCTTGGCTGTTTTTCTGCTACTACAAACCTCCTGTTAAAAGAATCTCTCTCATCATCAGCACTTAGCCAGTTTAAGTTTACATTACGTCCAGTCCATTCTAAAATTCCTAATCTCTCTTCTGATGGCCTCCAATCACTTTTATAAATATTATCCGAGGAATTTGTAAGCCAAATCGATAAGTCTTCAGGATTTGGCAAAACTGCCGATAGAACAATAAATTTACCTTGGTTTTTATTAATGTGATACCTAAGCTCTTCCATAAATAGCTCATTCCGAATATTTCGCTCATCTCCACCCAATAAGTGCCCTTCATCGATAACCACAAGCTTAATTGTTTTTATCATTTCGGAATCACTTCTAAATAGAGCTTTTGCCTTTTCTTGAGTGGCAATAATTACATCTGTATCTTGAATTAATTTTTCATCAATCTTGCTAAATAAACTTCCCCCGTAAAGTTGTGAAACCGTAATACCGATTGGAGTAAAGATTCTTCCGAGATCATTTTCAATTTCAAAGGCTAATGACCTGTATGGTGTTATAAATAGAATTTTTGATTCTGGGCTTTTTGCTTTAGTATCTATAATAGCAACTTCTGCAATACGTGTTTTACCACTACTTGTAGGCATGCTAATTATTACCCCTTCATCTTTGTGTATTACTCTTCCAATAGCACTTCTTTGAGTGGTAAAGAATTCATGTATTTTACCCTCAGTGGCAAATACGTGTGAATAAATGAAGTTTGATACTAAAAATGGAAGCTGTTGATAATGATTGGTGAGGACACTCCATAATGAAGCCTGTCTAATTCCAGAAATAATAAGTAGTATAAGTCTAATCAACCACCACATATCCACATCTCTTCTAAGACTGGCAATGTTTTTCAAAGTATCTAATTCCCTTTCTGCATCAACGATAAGTGATTGATTGCCAAAATTCAAATAATTTACAACCTTAGAGAGCGAGCGGGCAATAACGATTTCATAGATTCGACTGGACTCCTCATCAACATCATTAGTTTTTTTAAAATCAAGATATCTTTTATTAACAACTATGGCATTAATATCATTTTGAAGCTCATTAAATTTTCTACTTAGAAATAAGCTAAGAAGTTTAGCTATTGTAGTCCCATTCTCAACTTTTTTGATGAGAATAAATGATTTGGAATATTGAAAAGCAGAATAATAGGCTAACGCTGAAATTAATACGTGGTAATTTCTGTAATTGATTTCATTGTTTTTAGATCCATAAATGTATTCTAATATTTGAGCTCCTCGCTCCAATGGCTCTGTAGCAATTTGTATGTCGTCATTTTCTACTAATCTACAACCAAGGTTTAAGTACTGAAAAGCCAATAGGGTCATTTCCTCATCCTTTACACTATAGTTTGGAAAATTATCCCTGTTTTCATTGGTATTAAAAAGAATGTATCTGGCATTAAGTTGAGCTATTCTATCCTGAAGATACTTATCACCATTTAATTCATTTATTGTTGTAAGTGTGTGTTCATTATTCATATTTCTTCAGGATTTGCTAATTTTTCCTCAACTCTTTCAAACACCTTTTCCATAAAAACTGTCGGATTATCAATTCCCAGTGAAAGAAATACTAATTTCGGATTATCACTATCTAAATTTTTCTGTACTGTATTGGCACAGCTGATATTACTTAACAAGAGACCAGAATATGTTATTTTTCTTTGTTGTTTTATTGATTCTATAACATATTCCCCCAACCGGTTACCAATATCTTTTGTAGATTCAGACTCTAAAAGTCTCTCCACCAAGAAAGTAAAAGAAAGTGGCTTGGTATCCTTTGCCAATGAGGCTGCAATCTTTCTGACCGCAAGTGCAGAAGGGGTTTGCCTGAATTTTGCTTCTCCTAAATAAATTTCTATATCTTCTTTTTCACCATCATAATCAATCATCAACATATCATCCCCCTTCATTGATTGATCAATATTTGTACTATATCTGAAGCGAAAAGTTTTAATTAATGGTTTGGTGGTTGAACTGAGTATATATTCGCATAAAACAACTTCAGCCATATTTCCTTTTCTTGTCTTATCATCATTAGGAATCATTCTAAGATTTTCAGCATATTCTGTAAATCCTAATTGGCGGTACTTTCTTTTGAGCCTTTCTATTTGTTCTTCCTTATAATGATAAGCTATGATTTTTTCTGATAACCATTCTATAAGTTCATCTTCAATCGAAGGATCTATTTGTGAGAGACTTCGGTGACATTGTCGGTCATTTTCCGGATGATTTTCACTATTCAACCATTTACCAAATATATTAGGTGGTGGTGGGTGCTTACCAATTAGTTTATCTTGTTTAACCATATTATTAAATTATACATTAAATTTTGATATTTTAGATGTTTTTGAGGTAAAAAAAATCACCTATTTGTTTTCACAGACTCTTTAATAATTTAACAACATCAACCAAATCTTGTTTAACTCCAGAAAATACAACCGTGTTATATTTTTTATCAAGACCTAAATCACAGATTTCATATTTTCTCTTCTTATCAGTGAAAAAAATATCTACTGAAAATAGATAGCTTGATATTCTCATTATATCTATATGATCCCCAGAGTTTTCTTGCTTATTTTTTACAGCTAAATAAGACCCAATTGAAAATTTGGTGTTCAGTGTTGGGATACGGTTAAATCCATATGCTTTTAATTCTTCAAATAGCTGCTTAAGCTGCTTTTCTTTAAATTGATGTTTGTTAGTAAGTTGGTAAAGAAGTTGGTCAATCCAATTGGGTATTTGATGTTCTCCAAAATTATCTGCTCTTATTCTAATTGACTTGGCTTTAATATATTCATCCAAACGATTTTTAAAATTTTGTACTTCTAAATTTTTTATAATGCTTATGAGTCCAATTTCATTTTTATGATTCTTGGTGGGGCTTATTAACTTTCTTATCTCATTTTGTTTAGAAAGGGTTGATGTAATTCCTTCACTATACATTGTATGGTTTAGATTAATATCAGAATAAATGTCTTCAATATTTTTTAGATTTTTTACAATTAAGAAAGTATTTAAAGTTGTGTTATTTTTTCGAATTAAGGAAGATATAAGCTGAGAAGTTAAAAAAGGTTCTGTTTTAAGCAAATAATTATCTGAAATTTTTCTAAAATAAACATCGTGTTCTTTTGCGTCGTTGATGTTTTTTCCAACAGTCTCTAAAAAATGTTCGGTTGACAGGGGGCAATAGATTTTTCCATTGGAATAATTAATTTCTAATAGTTCTTTTATTTCAGCCCATAAAGGATTTTTCCCTTCAATAATGTCACTTATTACAAATTGGTCAAGATAGATGCAAATTTTATTTTTTGGGTTTATTTTTTTCATGATATGTGAACATTGATCATAACAGCAGTCTATCTCAAAATTGATCTTACGTTCTTGTTGAATTATAAACTGCTGCTAACAGTTTCGTATAACCATCAGTTACGGGTTTTAAACACTAATTCTCTTATGCACAGACGTTAATAATTCCGAGTGGATTCGGACGTAGTCGAATCCAAACGGAATTACTGTTATACATCATTGGCAACTGACTTTATCAACCATTATTAGACTTCAATTTATAAGCGAGTCTATTTTCTAAATGACAAATAACTTTAAGAACGAATTTTAAATAACTCTCAGCATTTTTTTTTGTAAACTCATATATTAAATAAGTATGAAAACTGGGGGGCACTTTTTTCCTGCTTAATTCATTTGTTATAATTTTTTGTTTATTATTATCATATGTTGAAATAACTATTTTTCCTTCATTATTAAGTATTTGGGATGGTGAATAATGCGAAAATCCGTCTCTATACTTTTCTTTATAAACCACTAATTCATCATATTCATCTTTATTAATTAAGCCTATATTAATATCTTTGCAAAAGCATAATATTTTACCCATTGGTTTATCAGCATATTTTTTGTACACTACTTCTAGCTTACTCCAATCAGTAAGATCAAGGTGTAAAACGCCAATTTCATTTTGAATTAATGCAAGTTTTAATGCTTTTTCAAGTATATGATTTGTCAGAGTTATGGAAGCAGTATATGATTCAATAATTAAGCAATCACAAGCTTCTTTTATATTCAAGTCCAGTTCTCTAAAATAGAAAAATAAAGGTATATGTAAGTATTTTTTATATAAAGAGAAGTTTGAATTAAACTTACCAACTAATTCATTTTTATGGGAATCCTCAATGTAGTTTTTAGTATTTAGAATATCTTTATCTTCAATCTTTTTCTCAATAAAATCTAAGATGTATTCTCCATATTCCCATTTACTATTCATGATTTTGTTTTTTAGCTTGCTACCAACACCCAAATATAAACATCTATATTGTTTACACCTCCTTATTTTATTAACAATTAGGGTGTTAAAAACAAAAACGCCCACCATCATGACAAGCGCTTTAAACATATTCAATTATTTCAACCAGAATTCTCCTGCTTTTCCAAATCCACACCAACGGTGGTTTTCGTCATATCCCCGTGAGGCCAGTTCAAAACGGATGAACTTCTCAAGTGGAATTTTTGCCTGAAGCGGAGGATTTCCACGTCTAGTAGTGGACTCCCAAGGAGGAAGGTTTTCAAGGTTGTTAAATATTTAAGCTCCCAATTTTTGATTAAAAGTCTTAAACCATAAAAAATATGACTGCTTTCCAAAAAATGAAGAGTTACTTTTTATACTAATACTAACTCTGCTACATTACGGTCTGGAAACGTAATAGACACATCCTATTTGATGGTAAGTCCAGCGTATCTATATTTCATCATTATTACAGTTAGAATTAACCTCCGAGTAGGGTTCAATCATCTAAATTCGTTAAATCAAAAATACATTTTCTCGATTTTAATATCAATTGCTGATTTCCTTTGTTTAAGTTTTTTTTACTATATTAGTTAAAAATTCATGCCACGGCTCCTAGACAAGGAACCTAAGTGGTAAGCTTAATCAAAAAATTATGTCAAACAAAAAATGGAAAGATAATTTACTTTCATCTAGTCTGCCACTGGAACACGAAGTTTTAAAAATATTAACTAAATTAAGATGTGCCACCAAATACGACTATTCCTATCAATTAAAAGATAATGGATATTTAAAAGAATCTTCTGTTGATATTTTAAGTACTAAACATACAATTGAAGATGGTGTAAATGGAACTATAGAATTATTCATTGAGTGTAAGGGTGGAGATCCGAATAATAAATTAGTCTTTTTACCCGAAATTAACCACGAATTTTCTGACTTTACACTTGGTCATACTATTAGGGATCTTCAAGCATTTTCAAAGGTTAATATTGATAATAATAAACTGTACGAACTTGAAAGTGCTTGCGATTACGGACATAAAGGTATAGAGATAAATCCAAATACTGGAGAGGTATTTGACAAAGATATTATTCAAGGAATAAATCAATTAAAATACGGATTACCCCACTTGTTAAAACAAAACATTTTATTCAATCTTCATTATTCTGAAGAAGATATTACTTCAAGTTTCATAATTCCAATTTTAGTTACCAATGCTGATCTTTATTTACTGGATGATGATTTTGGAATTGATAAAGTTAAAAACTCAGAAAAAATAGATGATTTCGGAAAAGAAGTTCCTTATATAATTTTATTGAGTGAAACAGGACCCGATTTCAAAGAACATCATCGGGAAGTTTTTAATGATTTTAATGATATCGATCAAGAAAACACTAATCTAAATTATTTAGAGGAAATTCAGGAAAAATTTAAGGATCCAAGCATGGGAATATATGAATCACCTGAAAGAATTTTTCAAGAATTGATTGATTCAGATCTCGATACTTTAAATAGGTATTACTCTCAGTACATTGTGTGTTCACTCAAAAATTTTGATAAATTAGTATCAGATTTGATAACTGTTATCGGAAGTGAAGTTAAAAAAGCTAACCAATAATCGATTTGACGGTTCCACCCCTAAAAAGGAACGTTATGTTCAAATCACACAGTGATGTCATATCGATTTTAAATGGAGTAAAATTTGTGAATTTACATTCTTAATTTTCGACAAGAGCTATAAACAGAAAAGGTTATATATGGCAATAGATTTCTACTACCTTCTTGTGATATTTACTTTTTAATTATTAATTTTTGATTTTTGATTAGATTTTCATTCCCAGAACTCCTCAACGCTAATCCTTTCAATCTTTAATTTAGCTTTTGGGGGATCAGGTGGCCTCTTTATCTTCTTATTTTTAAGATACTTCGTATCAAGAGACATAATAAATAAATTCATCAACAAATTTGATACCTTTCTTATTCCTAATTCTAACATAAGCTTATTTAATTTACCCTTTCCTTTACTAAAAGAATTACTTGAAGGTTTCATTAAATCAGATTCTACATAACTCTTAATGACATCACTATTATCTCTATCTACAAATCTCTTTACCCCATAATTAATTCCTATAATATTCAACTCTTCTTTGGTTAATTTATCTCTTTGATATTCTACATCAACCATTTTTATTCCAACTTTTCTCAATTCTACTATTATACTCTCAATAACTAAATGCTCAACATCCTCGGGTAGTATAAATGAATCATGCTTCGTGAAACATTCAATATCGTTATCAATACAAACTTCTCTCAATATACTCTTAACTACATTAGATTCAGTTAACTGTAATTTTTGTGCCATCACCTTACCCCCATCACGATAAATATTAACTTCTTTATATGAAGAACCATATTCTTTATAATTCCCTTTCTTTAACTGTTCTATCATAGAATAATAAACAGGAAATTCATTTATCATCAATGTCATAATAGATTTCGTCACTTCTTTCTTTTCCATACCCATTATCTCTCTTATCTCATTGCGCATAAATGCAGGGTCTATACCTCCATATAGATAATGAAAAAAAGAAGATTTAATTTGTGATCTGGAAATATGTTCCAAGCCTAATTTCTGCTGAAAATAATCATAAAGCAAGCCACATTCAATTAAATCACTCAGTCGGGATACATCACTATCTTTGTCATTTAAATCTCTATCAAACAAATGGGGATGTACTTTTTTTAAATAGCTATTAAGAAATTGAAATTGACTGTTCTTTATGTCGATCTGGACGTATAGTTTATCACCCTTAAAAGTTAAATATTTAAAGAGTTCATTTGATAAAGATGTGTGTGGCAGGAAAAATCTTGCTTCTTGTGAATCAAAGGTGATATTATCCACTCTGTGGTAAATATTCTCAATGCTATACTTATAAGAGTAGTATTTATGTTTCAATTCCTCTTTTAAAATCTTATTTTCAGTTCTTAAAAATTGAAACTTAACGTGGTTTAATTTCCTTCTAGCAAGAACCATCCCTTTTTTGAATGAAAAAACATCATTGTTAATCATTTTTCTGTAATAATTAGCGATATGAAGATTGCCATCCACCTTTAGCAGAGAATTAAACTTATATTTCTTCCATTCATTCCATTTCTTTAGTAAATCAATATATTTCTTATCAGCACTAATGGCTTTTATACCCTTATGTATTTCAGTGTTTTGGTTAATTATAAACCCTATGGATTTCATACCTACAATATAAATTCGATCAGTATGTAAATAATCATTATCTATTAAGTAATTTAAAACTACCCTATACCTTTCATGTGTTTTTTGCATTATGTTTGAGGATACATTTATGTAGAATTCCTTATCATTAATCATTTGCTGAAAGTATGCCTTATTTGAATATGAAAGGTTATGTATATAACTTAATATCAAGTTTGTGAACCTGATGTCCGAATCTATAAAGTCGCTCGGGATGTTATTTAATTTGTCTGTAAAATCGTAAATCCTCATATACTTATATATTAAACAGACTCCCCTTTGTTTACCTTTTTCCGAAGTTTTTTAATGAAAAAAGCGGATCCATAGTATGAATACTATTTCACCGCTTTAAGTATGAAATATATTAGATGTATATATTAAAAATATTTTGGCTTGTTTTGTGCAAACTTGAATTTGGATATAATTTAATACTCCCCCAACTTATCATGTACTTTATCAATTTCCCGGTCAATATATACTTGTGCGTAATGCACATAGCGATTAAATGAATTACTGTTACTGCTGTGGCCACTTACTTTACGGACAAGGTGTTCCGGCAGCCCCAGAATTAGAAGTGTTGTAATAGCGGTCCTGCGCATCATGTGGGAGCTCATTTTATCACAGAACCTCACTCCTGTCCTACCGTTATGAATTTTCATTTTTTTGGGTTGACCTTGTATTTCCCGTGAAACCGTTATGGGGTCTGTAAAGTTTGACTTTTCTCCAAGGATTTTGAGTAAGTCATTGAAGTTGGAGAGTGAAAAGAGTGGGAAAACAGGGGTTATATTTGAGTTAGATCTGTGTTTTTTATAAATATCAACCCCATAAGCCGGTAGTTTGATAAAGCTGTAGGTTTTTGTTTTTTGCGACTTCATTTTAAGGTACCAATCATTTTCCTGCTTTTCAAAGTTTTTGTTGGTAAGCTTGAAAATATCTGAATACCTAAGACCGGTTGTACATCCAAAAACAAAAATGTCTTTTACTGTTTTTAATTTGGGCTTAAGAGTTTCTTCAAACACTTTATCATGGATCAGAAATTTCAACTGATTGGGTGATAAGACCAGTATGTCAACTTCTTCTTTTCGAACATAAAACAGTTTGTGAAAGTCTCCAGTATTGATGTTTTTTTCTTCTTTAAGATAATTGAAAAAGACCCGTATCATTTTTATAGTGCTGCCTACATAATTGTCATAGCAACCTTTTTTATACAAAAAGCCGGTGAATTTTTTATAGAATTTCTTCCAATAGTTTTTCTCAGAAATAAATTCCCTTTTATTGAGACGGGATGCATCACATATGTGTAATTCAAAGTTTTCTTTTATGGAAAATTCGATCAGGTTTTGCAAGGCATATTTGTAGTTTTGAACAGTTTCCTTTTTTATCTTTTCACCGTTCTTTTTAAGTCTTTTCCCGGTTTGGGTATCTCTGATAAATTGTTTGAATAGCGGTAGTAGTGGAATTGCTTTTTTCATGGGATGAAAATAGCAAACTTTTTAGAATTGGTTTGTTTTGGTGGATTTTAGCAGAATAATAGTAGCAAGCTACTGTTTGATGCTAATTAAAATTATTGATGCGTAATGGTAGGAAATATAAGATATTCAAGACCTCGTTGTGAACTAACTCAATGATAGAGGATCAAAATTAATGGCCAAAAGACCACGCAATCGTGCGGTAGCGGGGGCTTAAGACCAAATAAACATTTATTAAATGGACTTTACTCCAATAGATGGAGATTAATCAAGAGAAACACCTCCTTTGATATATAATTTATCATCAATAGTTTGTTTAAGACTCAAAAATTTATAACATTTATTGCTACTTTTGTAGTAATTGTATTTACTGATGCTGTGTGAATTAATAAAATCGTCATTAACCTTTAATTTTTTTAATTCATTAATAAAATTTCTAAAAAAAGTCACATCATTTCCTATATCTATTTCAAAGTGGTAACTAATTAATTTAGAGTTTTTAAAAAACAAAAAATAATCTATTACCTTAATTTCATTTAAAATATCTATTTTTTTCTGATAAGAATAAACAATAATCCCATCATCGTGTTCTTCATTTTTAACCATCATCGGATATTTATCTGTAACGGAAACAAAGGTTGAACCAAGTTTAAAGTTATCTATTCCAATTAATGAAAAGTCAATACTACATTCATAGTTAGTTATAAAAAAATGAATAATAAAAGTAAGAGTAAAGAATTTAATTAACGTCATCATTTAAAAAATTTAAATCAAAATAAAAGTCTGATTGTTTATTTTTATTTATATAAATATAAGTTCCTTTTTTTAATGCCATTTTTAACTTTAGGTTATCTAGAGATATGTTGAAAATTCTAGTTTCAAAAACTTTTCTCTTATTATCAATACTAAGAGAACACTTCAACATAATTTGATAATTGACTCTGCTTATATTATTTTGAGAATTATCATACATTGAATCATAAATATAAGCTCTAGAAGATTTTTTTTTTCTCTCATTAACATATTCTTTCCTGAAAACAATATCACATTTATCAAATTCAATAAAGTATTTATCACCATTATTCTTTAAATAATCGACCTTGTCATTATTGAAATTCTTGTAAGAAGTAAGTTTTTGGTTAGCTAAGTATATTAATAAAAAAACTCCCACAAAAACCGAAATACCCCCAAGAACAATCCATAATATTGGATATGAAAAAAAGTCTCCTTTATATTTTCTAAATACAAGTATACTTAATAAACCAAGTAGTATTAAAAATATAGATATTAGGTTAATAAATACATTAAATATTTTATTAATTTTCATCATCAGAAATAAAATTTTCGTGAATATAATGCTTTTCCGCAGAAACTTTTTCAATTAGAACCGCATTATTTCTTTCTTCATATAAATAATTATCTCCATAAATATCATCATATAATTGCTCCATATCAGTAACTTCACCACTCAATAATAACCCTAAGCTTCTATCGGATATCATTACAATTTCAAAGCTTCTAGTATAATTGTGTTTATATTTTTGTATATAACCACTAGTAGATTTTAGCCCATTGACTGTCGATTTAAAAACGCCATCAACTATGCTATTTTTTAAATTTTGAGTATCTTCTTCAAACATATCTTTGACAACAAAAGATAAAGGCATAAATGTAAATGGGTCTACTTCACCACTCTCTGAAATATCTTGTGCAATTGCAATTAAATCGAATAAGAACCCTGCATTACTTAACACTTTCCCTACTTTATTTAAAGTACTTTTGGATGTTTGAGAAGCTATTTGATCAATACCTCTTGTTGTTACAACCTCACCACCTTCTTTTACAAATCCAAAATTTTGTCCTCTCCTGACTGCTTCATAAGAGTTACCATCAATTGTAAATAAGTCATATTTATTCATTTGAGGGTTTACATATACTTTCCCATCAGAAGCAATCAAACGACCAGTTTCCATTTCCGATAAAGCTATTTGAATAGACTTTTGAATAATCCTTTCACCACTCTGTTCAATAGTTTCAGAAATTATTAAAAAAGCTAACTCTTTACCTGATGTGGTTCTTAATTTTGGGAATGCTTGATTATTAGGAATAATAGAAATTAATTCTTCTTTACCCTCTAATTCTCTATGTGCAATTACTTTGTTACCACTAAACTGATAAGGAGAGTAATGCGCATATTGACGTACAAGTGGATCCATCGCAAAAAACCTCCCCACTCTTGGGTCGTGCATCCTAAAAGTATAATTCACAGAATTACCTTCCCCTTTGATCTCATCATCCATCTCTTGCCCTTGGAAGCCATAGCGGTAATCACTGGTGTTTGCGTGCCTTCCGGGAAGGAGCATGCCGAACGGACATAGGAAATTTTACTGGTTTCTAATTCAAAATTTTAAAAGAACGTGGTGTAAATATAAAATTATTTGTTGCGGTTTTTTTAAAATTGTAAACAAATAGTTTTGAGAAGGGGATACCTTAAACATCCTCAAAAATCATCAATGCCATGCTCACAACAAAGAAGCTCAATGACTTTTTCAACAAGAACGGCGCCTCCATTTAGGGAATAAAAAAAGCCCCTCCCATGGAGAAGCTTTTTTATTTTACATTATCGGTACAGACTATAGAAATAGAAAAGTTTCTAATTAAAATGTTTGTTAAGAAATTCAATTATACCATTCATTTTTATATCCTCTATTGAATCACAAAATATTTCGTTTGTTGATTTCTTAATTTTTGTTAATTCTGCTGTTTTATTTTCCCAAAAGGTCAATACATAAATATCATTATCTGATTCCACATCAAAGGTTATTGAGTTTTTAATAGGCTCATCTTGGAAGTTAAATTTATAATTTATTTCCAATAACTTTTTTTCAACTATTGGTTTTATTAATGTTAAAAAATCCATTTCTATTGCTTTTGTTCTACTACTTTAATATTTCTTACCGTTGGCATTTCAATTTTCACCCCTTTCTCAGCTAAATATTTGCCAATTGAGGAATCCTTACTAAAAATCAAACCCCAATTAGTATTTCCTGCTTGTCCTATATGCGTAGAGGTTGGTATTTCAAATTCAACATAGAAATCACCCTTAGGAGCGGCCCTGTAAGAGTTTTTATCTCCACTCAAAATAATTCTAGTTTGATTACCTGAACCCACTTGAAGTCTTCCTGTTTCTCTCATTGCCGTCAATTCAACTTCAGACATCCATCTTCCAACTTTTGTCGTTTTTTCTGTAACACTCATTAATCGAGAGATAGGCGCAAAAGAAAGTAATGTTAGTGAAAATTCGGTATCAAATGCATCTTTTTCTGCATTTGAAATCTCATCTTTACCTGAAAAAGCAGCAGCATAATCATAAGCATCAAAAGTATTTGCCGCTGCATAACCCGATCCTGCTTGTGACATGGTAGAGACATCCTTAAAACTTTCATGAATCTTTTTAGCTTTTTCAGCATAGGTGTCTGACCTTCCATCTCTCCCATGACCATAACTTGGATCATAAATATCAACGATTAATTTCTTTCTGATGTTTATTCTATTTTCGTAGTGATATTCACCAGGATCTAACCATTGTGTAGATTTTCTAGTAACTACTACAACCTTATCGATTATATCAACAGAGTGTGAATATTTTAGGACTGCTTCTCCATCTTTAATCGTTAATGTATAATGTAATTCTTCCAATCCATCTATATCAATAGCTTGAATAGGTGTATTACCAGCGTATTGATAGGGTGTATACCAAGGAAAAGATTTAGCTAATGGATCCACACTTAAAAACCTCCCAACCCTTGGGTCGTGCATCCTAAAAGTGTAATTATAACTATTCCCTTCCCCTTTGATCTCTTCATCCATTTCCTGCCCCTGGAAGCCGTAACGGTAATCAGAAGTGTTCGCATGGCGCCCAGGCAGGAGCATGCCGAACGGATATATGATTTTTTACTGGTTTCTAATTCAAAATTTTAAAAGAACGTGGTGTAAATATAAGATTTTTTGAAGCAGTTTTATAAACTACAATTTATTTTGTTTTGATAGTTTATCTACAGTACTGATGACAAGCTTAATGAAGGGGGACTGCTACAAACTCCTCCTTTAAGTGCAACTGTTAAAGGAAGGGGATATCACGAGCGTAAAAGCGATGCTCATTTGTGTTCCAGAAAGACCTGCTTAAACAGCTTGCATAAAAAAAAGCTACCTTTTACAGTAGCTTTTTTGTTATTGATTATAGTGGTTGAGGGAGCACGATTGTCCTTATATTTTTAAATGCACCGGCTTTAAATTTTAATTATGAATAATTTACATAGTGATAAATAACCTATCAACACTTCTGATACACTGCCATACTACCAAATAGTCGTGGAAGTAGCAGACCAATTACCAAGGTCTTCTACCTTTCCTAGATTGAAACGCATCAACAATAACTTTGCCAGTTGTTGGCTCAATAATGACATAACTACTGTCCCAATTATACAATTTTACATTGTCACCCTCCTTATCAATACCTACAAAAGGGCTTCTGTCATAAATATAATCATATTTAGGAACTTGCCATTTTATAACCCCATCAGTATCTAAGCAAAAAACATTTTCATTATCTTTTTTATAGTAATCCCTACAAAGTAGGACTACAATACATTCTTCAAACTCAAGTAAATCACTAATTGGCGCAATGAATGTGTGTATTAATTTTTCCTTAAAAAATAGTGTTTCATTTTTGAATGAAAATTTCATAGTAATGATGTTTTAGTCTATATCTCTTATATTTTTAAATGAAGAATCTGGAATATTCTGTAACAACTCAAATTGCATCCCACCACCTTGAGTACCAAACTCTTTTATCCCGGCAGCCTCTCCGCTTCTCATGAAGGTATTAATAGGAACTTCAACATCTACCATTTTATTAGGAGTAAATGGTAATGAAAATGTGTCTTTTATCTCTGCTGGAGATAATCCTTTTATTTCCGACTCTTTCATAAGCCAACTACCTTTAGCTTTATTTTTTGAAGAATTAAATACCCTCACAAATTTTTCGTTAGTCCCTGTCTGAAATTCTACCACAGCTGTACCAGCTTTATAAGGAGCATGAAAATTTCTTGCTTTATAAGCAGCATTTATCACATCTGCACTAACGGCAAAGGCATTTTTAAAAACTCTTACGCCTGTTTTTAATAAACCGCTATTTATAAACGGCAAAAATGTTGCAGCCGTAGCCAAAGTATAATCGAATCCACTTGCCTGAGGGTTATCGTAATCAAGAGTTTGTCCGGCACCAAGTATCAGAACATCTTCTACCCCTGAAAATATTACTGCCTGCCGCATAGGTTCAAGAGCGGGCTTTATAGTCAATTCAACTCCTGCCTCAAGAGCCTGTACCTTGTGAGCAAAATCCTTTTGATTCTCATTGATTAATGGGTTGTTATTTATGTACTCATTGCTCCTCGTTGCTCCTTGAACGAAGTTGTCCATATGGTTTCGCGTTTTAGCTCTTTTTCCATAAACCCATTCATTGAATTTTAGAACTATTCCTATTTCCCATTCAGCCCCTTCCAACTCGATTCCATCTATTACCCTATTCTCACTAAAAGCATAGGGTGAATTCCAAGGATAAGTAGAGCTTAGAGGGTCAATACTTAAAAACCGTCCCACCCTTGGGTCGTGCATCCTGTATTTGAAGTTTGTGGAATTCCCTTCCCCTTTAATCTCATCATCCATCTCCTGCCCTTGGAAGCCATACCTGTAATCACTGGTGTTGGCGTGCCTTCCGGGCAGCAACATACCGAACGGATATAATGCATTTACCGGTTTTTAATTCAAAATTTTAAAAGAACGTATTGTAAATATAAGATTATTTGTAGCAGTTTTATAAATTACAATTGATTTTGTTTTAAAGGGATTTAAAAACAATGAATTAAAAAGTTTGTTGAAAAGAAAACCACCACACCCTACTAAAAATCACTGATATCATGATCATATTAAGAAGTTAAAGTGCTTTTTTGCCAAATTTTGGCCTCGTTTTAGGGAATTAAAAAGCCAACGCTTCGGATGATTTTGTGAATTATTTCTCTTCCCGCTAATTTCTATTTTTCAAGATGCGACCGAATAGGATATAGACTAATATCAATACAATAATCAGCAACAGGATATAATAGGGCTCCGAAAGCATTATATAACCTAACGTCCTTGTCAGACTTTCTTCTCTAGAAAAATAATACTCAAAGTTCTCTACAAATAATATAGCTGGTATAAAACGATAGGTCAACAAAAACAAAATCAAGAATATTATAAATGAAAAGTATAACTTATTTCTAAAAAGCACTCTTAGCCTTTTAAATGCAAATAAAATTCCAAAGAAAACAATTAGGTAAAGTAACGTATTAATTGTTAAATATAGCATCTGTTTCTGTTTAGTTTCCAGATTCATCATTGGTGCCATCACCAAATATTCCCCATAAAGTCAATGCTTTAAAACCTCCGTGTGGAACCCAGTCCTTGATATTAATTCGTTTCATATCTGTTGCATTGTTCACATCCAGTCCCATACTCTTCATTAGACCTCTTTTCCAAATTTTGTATTCAACTATGTGTGAGAATAGCCTTCTTGCATCCGTAGATGATTTTACAGCTTCATCGCTTACGGGTCGATTAGTATAAGGGTCTATTGCATTGGGATTGTTTTTGATAAATTCCAATGCCAAATGATTTCCTTTCAAAAATTCTATATCCCCCTCAAAAATAGGATCTCTTACATCCTCCAATGGATTCAGATAATCATCAAAACCATCTTGGCTGATATCATGGGCCTTTGCCAAACCATCTTGAAAATCGTTAGGTGTTTGCCCAAAATCATAACCGTAAACGTTCGCCGCTCCTTTGGTATTAAATATCGGTCCAAACAGAGTAATGCTTCCTCTACCAGAATAAAGGCCATTCCTTCCAATATCTTCCGCAAAAGAATTTTGAGTTACTTCCCATTGGTCACTAAGGAAAACTTTTCCGTCATTTCCTGTCAATAGGTAATAGGAATATTTAACTCCCCTACCTTCTGGGCCAAAGGATTGCGAAAACTTTTTATAAAAATCTTGAGCCGTCTTCCCGTGTATTGCGAGTAATTGGGAATTCGAAAGATTTCTATAATCCTTCGCGGTAGATTTAGATACCGGCTTTCCTTTCATGTCAAGCAATACAATATAGTGTATATATTCCAGACCCTCTAACTCAATCCCGTCAATAACCCTATTCTCACCAAAAGCATAATCTGAATTCCAAGGGTAAGATTTAAAGAGAGGATCCCTTGCAAAAAACCTCCCCACCCTTGGGTCATGCATCCTAAAAGTATAATTCACAGAATTACCCTCACCTTTTATCTCATCATCCATTTCCTGTCCTTGGAAACCATAACGGTAATCACTGGTGTTCGCATGCCGCCCCGGAAGGAGCATGCCGAACGGATGTATAATTTTTACCTATTTTTTAACTCAAAATTTTAAATAGAACGTGTAATGTAAATGTAATTTTTTTGATTTTAATAGAGTAAACATTCCCACTATTTTGGCGCAGGCTTACTCTTCATCCTTAAAGCACTTAAATATGTTTTTTCACTATCAAGGGAAATTTGCACCCTATAGTGCAGGTTGGTTTGCCCCAAGGTGTCAATATAAAGGTCATAAACCCCTTCTAACCTGATATCATCACTCTTTGCTATACGGACTTTTAAAGTGTCATTTTCCTTGAAAATCTCATATGTGGCACGTACAAATTTAGGGTTTCTATTTTCTCTTTTTACAAAAAACAAATGATTATGGTTTTCAAAGCCTATTGTGTAGTATCGTTCCGGCCAGGTTAAATCAATAATTTTGTTTTCAGTATAATCAATGTGCTCAAAGTCGCTTATTCTCCATGAACCCTGTATTTTTTCGTAATATTGGTCATGCAAAGAGGGCTTACAAGAGAATACAAAAATTATAATGATGACTATGCTAAAAATTGTTTTATACGTTTTCATCGAGGTCATCGGTTAATTGTCTCTTGTATCGTCATTAGTCTCGCTACTCTCTTCATTTGTATGATTGTCCGGGTTATTTATTATTAGTTCTGCCATCTTTTTTGACAAAAACAAACGGTTTCTGGCTTCGTCACTTGAAACTTCATTTATTATTCTTTCTGCCGTTTCTCTGATTTCCCGCCCCTCATTACCGTTACCACCAAACATGACTATATTGGCAATATCAGTCAAATCTTTAGTGTTTATATCGGGTTGGATAATACCCCGTTTTATTGCAGCTTCGAGGTCGTCTAATACATTATCTACTGTGGCAGAATTTGAATTGTAAATATAACCTGTCCAACGATCTTTCACCTCCCAAGATCTTGTTTGTCTATCAACAGCCATTTTGTCTTTAACATTTGCCTTTGTGTTGACAAAATCCTTGTATGCAAAATAAGCATCAAATGCAGCAAAAGCAATCATCATGCCTCCCTTAGCCTTAGAAGGGGACACCTTTACTTCTCTTGCATAAGTTTTACCATCAATAAACTTTCCATCTTTGAATCTTTGTCTTGCATCAAGCATGCCATTTCCTTTATTAAATCTAGCATCTCTTTGTATTTTGTAATTACCGTCGTTTAAAGCACCATCCATATTTCCAACAAGTGAAGGCGGTGCATTTGAATAAGCCTTTTGGAAATTTTTATTGAAATTTTCTAACTTCAGGGCTAGCCTTCCATTTGTAAATTCTACTCTTGCCTCTCTAAAATCTAAGTACTCCATTCCTTCCAATTCAATCCCATCAATGACACGATTTTCTCCAAAGGCATAATCTGAGTTCCAAGGGTAAGATTTAAAGAGTGGATCTCTTGCAAAAAACCTTCCTACTCTAGGGTCATGCATCCTGTACTTATAATTCACAGAATTCCCTTCCCCCTTAACCTCATCATCCATCTCCTGCCCCTGGAAGCCATACCTGTAATCACTGGTGTTTGCGTGCCTTCCGGGAAGGAGCATGCCGAACGGATAATAATCGTTATATGCCTTGACATCAGGGTTAAAATATTGCAAAGAACTTCCTGCTAATTTAGGGATTTTTTTGTCACTTACAACACTAAGTACATTGCCTAGATGGTTGGAAAGCTCATAGCGTTTGTCTCCCACATATTTTGCATAAGGGTCTATGGTTGGCAAAGTACCTTGGGTTGTAAAAATCAAATGACTTTTTTGTTCCATTCCCAATCGACTGCTGCCAAAAATGTGGTGCTCTCTTAAAACGATATTTGCAGAAGTTGCATCAGAATTGTCTTTCTCTATGGTGTTTACGCCCAGCACATTGCCTTGTGCATCCCTTATATAATGAGTAATCGTTTCATGAATTTGCCCCTCAATGCTAACTCGTTTTGCAATCCTATTGCCCAGTCCGTCATAATCAAACCTAATTATGGTATTGGTTTTTGAACCAAAAGGTGCTTTTAAAATTTCTTTCACTTTTCCGTCAACCTTCCAGGATATTTCAAGACCTTCTGTCCTGTCTTTTACAAGCTGACCAATCCTGTCATATACATAATTATGGGTTGTTTCATCTGTTTCATCATAGGTTGTGCTGTATTGTGAATTTAATAGCGCGTGCTGATCTTTTAAATCTGTTTCAAAATCTACAATTTCATTGGAGGTATTAATGTTATCCTTTACAATTTGTAATTTATTTGTAGTTGTTTTATAACTGTATTCAAAGTCATCCATGGTAATTGGAATCCCATTATTGTTATTATCAAAATCAAGCACCGTCCTAACCAAGGTTTGTAAATTGCCGTTTCTGTCGAAGTTGTAGTTTGCTCCATAGCTATTTTGAACAGTTGTTCCTCCGGTTAATGTAACAGATGCAGATGACATAGATTTTATCCTGTTCAACTGGTCATATTCATATAAATTAACTTGTGATGGATTTAAAGCATCTTCCAACTCTCTCAATGATGTGGTCATTTGCTTTATATTCCCATTATAAAGTTCGTTTTGGCTTGCCGGAACCCCTGTTGTCCCAGTTACACTCATTGCGTTATAGGAGGGGGCAAAAGTGGCCAAGTAATCACCGTTGTAATAAGAGAGCGAATATCCAAAAGCATCTTTACTTGTTCCGATTTGTAGATTACCGTCGTTGCCCGGATCTTTTGTATGGTCTCCCAAATCTTCAGCATTTACACTTTTCAACCACCCTTGTAAAGTATAAACATAATCAAGACCTTGTACTTTTTTATCCCCAACCAGCACCCTGGCCAAGGGACCATGGTGATAATATTCATAAACAGCTTCATTCTCCCATACATAACCGTTTGAAGATGTTTCAACCTTTACTATCCTGTTATCTGCATCATAATCATAGCGATGTATAAATTGATCGGGTTTGTCTTTCTGATAAATGACTTTATTAACATTTCCGCTTATTAAATCATATTCATAATTAACCCGTTTAATATGGTTTTCATTATCGAATGAATCACCACTAATAATTGGGTAAATATTTATAAGCTCTTTAACATTGCCGTGGATATCATAATTGTATAATATAGCGTGATCATATAAATAACCAGTGTGAGTGCTTAAAGAAGGTATTGATTCAATATAAACTACAGCAGTTACTCTATTTCTTGAAGTGAAAGGGGTGTAATCCAAAAACAATTCATTGGAATA
>TARA_R110002072_G_scaffold302958_1_pt1 | contig 22887 bp, 26 predicted proteins | sample TARA_R110002072 | Tara Oceans TARA_R110002072 (sample SAMEA4397118) | marine metagenome | biome: Polar Biome; feature: [SRF] surface water layer (ENVO:00010504); material: water (ENVO:00002006), including particulate matter (ENVO:01000060) such as... | depth 5 m | reverse complement strand
TAGAAAACGGCCCCATTGGTGCCATATGGTCTGACGACGTACACTGGCCACATCTCAGAGACCAGTCCACTCCCTGAAGTCGTTTCCCGGATGTATCTAGTTACTATTTTTCCGTAGTGGATGTGTCAGCATGGCACAAGAGGTTTATTTGGAAGGTTTTCCCAAAAAAGTCACGATCCACAATTCGCCTGGCATATTTTGTATAGTTTAAACAGAGAGAGTATCAATGTGTAAATACGTATATTGCTTAAGTCTGCTTATAGTTTTAACTTCGTGTAGCTCGTTAGAGGATAAATCTACGCAGCTAAAGATTGGATCTTCAAGAGCTGACGTCGCTAGAGTAATGGGGGCCGCACCTTATCAATTCACACATGAAAATGTTGACGCATGGAGATATGCTGTTGTTGCTGGCTTTGGATATTGTGACTACCGCGAATTCTATATATACAGAGATACACTTGTTTATAAAAATGAATATCATCGGGCGTCAATAGCAGGCTGTACGGCCGGGTTAAAGAATATAGATTGGAACCAAATTCTGACCGCAGCAGAAAAGTACGACCAGAGACATCCGATCACCAATAAGAAAGAAAGCCCAGGAAGTATAGTTGATCAACTAAAAGAGCTAAGCCAAATGAGAAAAAGTGGGGCTTTGACAGAAGAAGAGTATGTCAAAGCCAAGCAAACACTTCTCACTCACTAAATGTTGCAAGAAAAGGGGAATGGAACTTGAAGAGAACCTTCAATGCAGCAGTGGTTCTAAGCGGATTGTTTTTATCTGGATGTGCCGCAAACCAGAATGTTTCTGAATTTGAGCAAGCACCACCGAAAATAGTATGTATTGCGGAACACGAGGCAGTGAAAGAAGGGGTTCGCGATGCTTTAGAAGAAGGCTTTCATGCACATGGAGCTGACACAAGGGTGATTAGGGCAATTTACGAAGAAAAGCACAATTTGTGGAACCCTCGGATTTATCCAAATGAGCTGGGCGATTGCGATGCAATTGCGTTCTATGTTGCTAACTGGGCATGGGATATTTCAATGTATATGTATTTCGCAAACATTTGGATTACCGATCCGACAATGTCAAAGAAAATCGCACAAGCAACGTATCAAACCGGGGGAGGCCCTGACAAATGGATTAATGCTAGAAAGAAGATATTGGAATTGGTTGATGAAATGTATGAATCTGTGGAGCAGCAGCCCGGTGCCAATCAAAATTCAACAACGGTCGCGGAACAAAACTCCCCAAATTTACCGTCGGCGCCAGATGATGCCGACCCTGCCTTAGCATTGCAAAAACTGAAGGACATGTACGACAAAGGATTGATCACTGAATCGGAATATGCAGCCGAGAAAAAAGAAATTCTAGACTCTCTTTGAATCAGAAGGTTTTCCAGAAAAATCACATTCCGCAATTTAGCAAGCGCATTTATCTGGCGGGCCCACCAGGAGTCCGCACTTTTAGGCCGATGCCAAACTAAAGGGTCAATTCAGGTCTGAACTCTGCGAGTGATCCTAATCAAAAAAACTAGAAATCGACGAGAAGCATTCTAGGAGATTGTGCTACCTTGGCGAACCAAGACGCTTGGTCCTTATTGCTCTGGCAGCACACACCCAATAACAACAACTTCTGGTACTGATTCATGAAAATTACAACATTCTGCACGTTCGTCATCAGCCTCATTCTTTCCGGTTGCTCAACGCACATGTCTAAAGTGGAATACGAGGGGACCGGCAGCGGCTCCCCCGAGAGTCAGGATAAAGTAAATCAAGTTATCGTCACGGATCAGAGGGGCACTGAAAGCAACTGGCTAGGGGCAATTAGGGGAGGCTACGGAAACCGACTGAAGACTCTAAGAACAGAGGAATCTACTGACATTATCGTAGACAAGATATACACAGATGCGCTTGGCAAAAGCGGGATTCTGACCGACTCAAAGGATGCTCCCTACCAGCTTCATGTTGTAATCACAAAATTTGATTGTAGTTACTACTTTAATAGAGAGGCTCACGCCCATGTGGAGGTTTCTCTAATCGAAAATGAGAGTTTGAAACCCAGATTTTCAAAATCCTACAAGACGGATGAGACAGAGGGTGGTGTTGGTGCCGGCATTTTTGGGGATGTCGACACACTTAGAGATTTGGCTGAAGGAGCAATGAACAAAACTGTCGACAAAATGCTCGGGGATCAGGAGTTCATCGATGCACTTGAAATTGAAGTTGTAAAATCTAGAGATCCAACTGATACAAGTAGCCGACTCGAAGAAATAGAATCCTTACATGAGGATGGGCTACTATCCGAGGAAGAGTACCAAAAAAAGAGAGCAGAGATTATCTCTAATCTTTAGCCCTGGTGGGTGATCAGGTGTAATGACAATACAGGTGTCGACGATTTCACATTCTAAAGATCAAGGGTGACGATTATGGGTTTACGCAATCTCAGGGGCCTATCTCTAGTAATTCTTTGCTGTGTTTTAGCAGGCTGCGCCACAAATAGACATGGGCAGCAGATGCCATCTGACATATATCAAAGCGAGTTTTACATAGAGCGACAGCCCAAAGACGAACGAAACCTTGCGGAGAATATATCTAATATTCTTCGAGCACGTGGATTTAATGCTTCGCATGGCGAGCAGGGTCAGGCTCCAGATAATGCAGGCTATATAATTAGCTACATCGATAAGTGGTACTGGGATATGCGGATGTATTTGCTGAGCCTCCGGATTGAAGTAAGAGATAGAAGTACAAATCATATTGTTGCTTATGGCGAATCATTTCAGACATCTTTGGCCGCCATGGGAAAAACGCATGACGATATTATCAATATGGCACTTGATGAGATGGTTTCTAGAGGAGGTATTACTTCCCCTGAGTAGTAGTCGAGCGTCGGCCAAGGAGCCGCGAACGCAACCTGAACTTATTGCATGCTGGACACAGGCGTATCTATTAAGTGCTCCAGATTGCCGAGTGGTAATTTTGTCGACAGTTGTGTGTCGTTGTTCAGGTCGGGATAAGTGCCTGATTTTACCAATTGTTGATAATACACTGTTGGCCAGATATGCGGGGACACCGCAATCTCCGATCCAATGCGCATATCGGTAATATCAAAACCATAGGTATTAGTCGGGGCCTTTCTACTAATACCTATGGTGTCCTCGCGATCAATGTAAGCGTCGCTAAAATCAGCGCAATCTCCAAAGTGACTACTACCATAATTCCAGAATATGCCGCCGTAGATGTTTACGGGAGCTAAGTAGGTACTCTGTACCAATATTTCGCTACGCTCCGTCTTCAATGCCTCGCATACACCCAGAATCACAAAGGAGCCACAGCTGTGACCTACAAGGTGGACTGATTTCAGCCGCGTTGATCTCGCCATTTGTTTTCCAAGCAAGGCGCCGATACGTTTCCCATCAACCGAGCATCGTAAAGCATTTTCTGAATAGGGTTTCCAGTCCAGTGCGATGACTTGAGATATTTCACGCTCTAGTGACAACTGATTTTCGAAGTTTTGCTTCAACGTAGTACCCCAGGACGAGGAGTTGTCATTCAGGCCGTGGACCAGAACGACGATATTCCCAGCATCGGGATTAACCAATGGCATCGTCATGCGGGAAGAATCGATGGGCCAGAAAATATACGCCAGAATCGCAGCGGAGCCCACCACAAAAGAAAGGGCGGGTAATATGATGAATACGACGAGTAACAGTTTAGCCAGATGTTGTCTTATCCATAACGCCAGTTTTCTAGTGTTCATCAAACCAGTTCAGTCTCGCGCTGACGAGTTATTGGTTAATTGGGATGAAGTATCCCGGCACCTGTTTGCGACGTGGAGCAGAGCTGGTGCCAGCCGCGTCTGTGGTTTCATAGAAGACCAGTTTTGGCCGGGCGGTATCGGAGGAGTACATCCCGAGCACGCATCCGGCGAAACACCCCACCCAGGCCCACACGCTGTCATCGCCATTATTGCTCTCCACCCGCGCAGTTTCACCCAGATCAGTCAGGGCCAGACGATTCAGGTCGCCGAAGACCGAACCATTAACACTCTTTATGTAGGATTCCTTGAGGACCCAGTGTCGCAGGAAAATGCGTTCCTGCTCGCCAGCGTTTGCTATCAGGCTGGCTTCCTCCGGGGTGAAGAAATGATCTGCAATGCCCTGCCAATTTCGTTTTCTGCCCAGGGGTTCACAGTCCACTCCCAGTCTCCCCTTGCCCAACGCGACCGCAACCAGCTGTCGGCAGTGGGTAATGGAAATACTGAGCCCGAATTCTTCATCTATAAGACTAATGAGTTCAGGACCCGGTAGGGCCAAATGCCCAGCATTCAACTCCACCCCACTGGATCGACAGGCCAATTGCAACAAGCGGCGCGCAGAGTGTGATTGGCGCTCCCGACTCGCGGGCCCGCCGTTGAGCTTTTGGAGCCAAATCCGGGTAGTTACACTCATATTTTTGATCCGGTAGTCGGATAAGAAGCGGTAGTATCGTCCCACAAATGCGATTCGAAAGCCCCTTAAGCAATGACTGGCCCGCCTAGCAGAGCTATTGCGGTACTGCTCTACATACTACATATTGAAACCATTAAATGGGTACAATGTCGCTGGCCGATTGGCGCTGTAGCGTATGCCGCGCTATTAGCTCTGCAGCCATTGCCACCGATGAATAATAAGAAGCTACACTAGGCCATATTAACCCGGTTCTCCGCCGTCGGTTGGCCTATAACGGATGACGGATAACTACTGGATGAAAAACTTGAATATTGCTGTAGAGCGATGGTGTGCATGGGAGCCTGCTGGAACACAGGCGCTTTGCTCCCACTACAGTCTGGGAAAACGGACCAGTGAGACTGTCGAGAAGCCGGATTTGACCGCGGTCCCGGCGATGCAGCGGCGACGTCTGGGGACTCTGGCAAGAACTGTCTTTCATGTGCTGACCCGGTGTGCCGATGCCGGCGCTCAGGAACCCGTGGTTTTTAGCTCCTACATGGGCGAGATAGCGCGAACCCAGGACATATTGGGTGCGATTGCGGCGAATCAATCTATATCCCCAGCCTCATTCAGCCTGTCAGTGCACAATGCCATCGGCGGCCAGTGGTCCTTGATTCACGGCATAAAAGCCCCAATGGTTGCCCTGGCACCGTCCGCCAACAGCCCCATTCCCGCCCTGCTGGAAGCTGTGGGTATGCTGGTGGAGGGAGAGTATCCGGCGATCAATGTAGTCTATTACGAAGAGTCCTACCCGAAATTTTATGCCCCGTTCCTGCAAGGCCCGGCCAATGCGACCGCCCTGGCCCTGCGCCTGGTGCCTGCAAGCAAGGCGCACGTTGAGGGTGTATTCCAGTTTAGCGTGCAGCAGCTGCCGGCTCTGGGACATGCCCCCAGCTTGCGCGCCAACCATGCAGCCCTGGCCGACCTGCTGGCGGGCCGTCGCCAAACAACTCGAGTGGTGGAAGAGCAGTGCAGCTGGCAGCTGGAGCGCTGCCAATGAGTGAACGCCGAAACTTTTACTACTGGCGTATCCTTGCCACCGGGGTCAGTTTTGCGGTGTTCGGGATTGGTGCTCTGGTGCTCGGCTGGATCCTGTTACCCCTTACCTCTTTCTTTTCGGAGTCCCGCCGAGCCGGTCAGCGGCACTCCCGTCGCATTATCCAGCTGAGCTTTCGTGCTTTTGTCTGGCTTATGCGCAGCCTCGGCGTTCTCACCTGGGAGGTGGAAGGCGAGCCTGAACTGCGGCGGAGTGGTCAGCTCGTGATCGCCAATCACCCCACATTGATTGATATCGTCTTCCTTATTTCCATGATTCCCAATGCGACATGTATTGTGAAGGCCGGTCTATACCGCAACGTGTTCACCCGGGGGCCGGTAAAGTGGGCAGGGTATGTGCCCAATAATTCCGCCGAACAGATGCTGACCGATTGCGCGGAAGAGCTGGCTCGCGGCGCGTCTTTGGTGGTGTTCCCGGAGGGCAGTCGTTCAGTGGCTCAAATTCCGCTGCGCTTCAAGCGCGGCGCAGCAAACCTTTGGCTGCGCGCCCGCTGCGATATCGCCCTAGTGACAATAGTTTCGAACCCGCCTACATTGGCCAAACATGAAAAATGGTACCAGATTCCCCCGGTGCGCCCGCATTTCAAGCTGGTGATCACTGCTGGTGAAGAAAACACCCCCGCGGGTGGCGAGGGCCCAACCTCAATTGAGGCACGGGTATTAACACGGCATTGGCAAAATCACTTTGAGAAAGAGATAGCTGCATGAAAGAACTGGAACTGGAAATCAAGAAACTGATTATCGACGCGCTGGAGCTGGAGGACATCACGCCCGAGGATATAGTGGCCGACGAACCGCTGTTTGAGGACGGTCTGGGACTGGACTCTATCGACGCGCTGGAGCTGGGGATGGCTTTGCAGCAGACTTTCGGTGTACGTATCGACGCCGAGGACGAAGGCACACGCGAACACTTCCGTTCTGTGCGCAATCTCGCCAGCTTTGTGTCAGCCAATCGCGAGGCTGCCGGCCAGGTGAGCTCATGAAGACCAGGGACCAGGTATACGAAATGCTCTCGGGTCTGCTGGTGGGCATGTTTGAAGTTAAGCCCGACGCCATTGTTTCCACCGCCCTGCTCTACGAAGATTTGGATGTGGATAGCATTGACGCAGTGGACCTAATTGTTGAATTGCGCAACATTACCGGCAAACAAATCGATCCGGAGGTGTTCAAATCGGTGCGCACAGTGGATGACGTGGTAAGCGCTGTGATGGAAATCATAGAGACGGAATGAGACAGCTGTTAGCCGGCCTCAGTTGGAGCATAGTGCTCGCCTATCCGTTCATCGTGCTGTTTGGCTTGCAGCTATTGCCTTTGCGCCTCCTCGGCCTGCTGCTCATTGCCCTGGCGGCGCTTCGTATATACCTACTGCGTTCCCAGGTGGGCAAGAGCGGCTTACCGATCGTGTTGTCGAGCCTGCTGCTACTGATTGCGATGCACGCGATGATAGCCAACGACCCGTCGTGGATGCGCTTTTATCCGGTTGCTGTAAATGTGGTCATGCTGGGGATGTTCGGTGGGTCACTACGCTGGGGCCCGCCTTTTGTCGAACGCCTGGCACGCATGTCAGAACCGGAACTGCCCGCCACTGCTATTGCCTACACCCGCAAAGTCACTATTGTGTGGTGCCTATTCTTTGCTGGCAACGGTCTCATCGCTTGGTACACCGCCGTGTTTACCAGTTTTGATACATGGGCCCTGTACAACGGTGCCATCGCCTATGCATTGATTGGCACAATATTCTCCATAGAATGGTTAATCCGTCGCAGAATAAAGAAGGCCGGCAGTGCACACGCTTAGTAGCCTTAGCCAGAGCAGCTTCCCGTCGCAGCATCCGGTGGCCAATTCTGCTTCGGGGGTCCTGCCCTGGGGTCAGTTGATGGAGGATGTAGCCGCCACCCGCCTGCTCATATGCGCCCGTGAGTATTCTAGCTGGGCCCTGTTTGAGGAGGACAGTTACCTTTTCTGCGTCGCCCTGCTTGCGCTGCTGGCCGAAGGGAGAAGGGTGTATATACCGGGCGAAAATCACAGCGGTATCGTCGAGGCGCTCGTCGAAGAAGGCACTCAGTTCATGGGCCTGTTCCCAGCAGCTACCGAGGTGATGGATATTCCCTGCGGCAGTGGTGCCCTGGCACTACCCCTGAAGATCAATGGGGAAATTGTCGTATTCACCTCCGGCTCCACCGGAACCGCCAAAGCCATTTCCAAGCGGCTAGACCAGGTGGATGCCGAATTGTTGGCACTGGAGAGCCTGTGGGGCGAGCGTTTGGCAGACGCCGGCGTACTTCGAACGGTCAGTCACCAGCACTTTTACGGCTTGTTATTCACCGTGCTGTGGCCATTGTGTGCAGGGCGCTGTTTCTGGCGTCGCGCCTTTGTCGACCCAGTGGCGTTGGCGCGTGAGGCAGGGACCATGCCTCGCTCGGCCTGGGTGATGAGCCCGGCTCATTTGCACCGTCTGGCCAACGATATGCCCTGGGCTACAGTGCACTCATCACTGGCGGCGGTTTTTTCCTCCGGAGGACCCCTGCAAGGTGCCAGTGCGCACGAGGTATTCGAGAACAGTGGAATTTACCCACTGGAAATTTTTGGCAGTTCCGAGACCGGTGGCATCGCCTGGCGTCAGCAGATCACCGAGCTGACGAGTTGGCAGCCACTGCCTGGCGTGGAGGTTGAATTCACGAGCGATGGTGCGTTGGCGGTGCGCTCGCCTTTTTTGCAAGACCCAGGCTGGGAGGTCACCGCAGATGCCGCCACTGCAGCGGCAGATGGAGGTTTTTTGCTAGGTGATCGCCTTGATCGTATTATCAAAATAGAAGGCAAGCGGGTGTCGCTGCCCGAAGTTGAGCGATGTCTACGTGAGCACGATGCTATCGTGGACGCTAGCGCACTCGCCCTACAGCGGGACCGTCAATGTGTGGGAGCAGTGTTGGTTCTGAGTACGCAGGGGCAACAACAGTATCAGGAGTTCGGCCATGCTGCTTTTGTGCGCCATTTGCGCGCCCAGGTCGGCCGACGCCTCGCGGCGACGGCAGTGCCCAGGGTACTTCGTGTGCTGGCGGCGTTGCCACGCAATGCTCAGGGGAAATTGCTGTATAAACAGATGATGGAGCTGTTTGAGATCAGCCTACTGCCGCGAATTTTACAACAAGAAGTAGATGTTGATTGCTGTCGCCTGGAGCTGGCCGTACCCGACCAGAGCCCCTATTTCGACGGTCACTTTCCAGGAGCTCCCATATTGCCAGGTGTGGTTCAGCTGAAGTGGGCTGAGCACTTCGCACGCGAATTACTGGGCGTCAACGGCCCTTTCCTGAGCATGCAGGCTATCAAATTCAAGAACCTGGTACGCCCGGGCATGGCGCTGGAGCTCCAGTTGCAGTACTCAGCCGCCAGCGGAAGGCTGGAGTTCAGTTTCCAATCAAGCCAAGGGCAGCACAGCCAGGGCCGCTTGAATTACGGGATATCCCTGTGAACCGCTGCTGTATCATAGTGCCCGTTTACAACCACCCGGACTGCCTGGAGTGGCTGGTGTCAAATCTGCGCGAGACTGGGATGCACACGCTCATGGTCAATGACGGCTCCGATGCCAACTGCAGCGATCTGCTCCGGGAAATCAGCGCCCGCGAACCGTGGATTACGCTGATTGAGAGGGAAAACAACGGGGGTAAAGGCGCGGCAGTCAAAACCGGATTGAGGGCGGCGGCCGGGTTGGGCTACTCCCACGCCCTGCAACTGGATGCCGACGGCCAGCACGACCTGGCGGATATCCCGCAGCTGCTGGCGCTGGCCGGGTCCAATCCCGGTGCAGTCATCAGCGGTGCACCGGATTACCGCGATGTACCACGGGTGCGATTGTACGGTCGCTACCTGACCCACGTCTGGGTGTGGATAAACACTCTGTCTCTGGAGATTCGCGACTCCATGTGCGGCTTCCGAATTTACCCGCTGGCGATCACCCTCAAAGTGCTGGAGAACAATTACACCGGAAACCGCATGGATTTTGACCCGGAAATATTAGTGCGTTTGCACTGGGACGGGGTGAGGGTGATACAGCTTCGGACAACAGTCACCTATCCGCGCGACGGCATCTCGCATTTTCGTGGCGTGCGGGACAATGCCCTGATCAGCTGGATGCACACCCGGCTATTTTTCGGCATGATCTGGCGCCTACCCAGCTTGCTGCTGCGCAACAGGCACGTTTATGTCCAGTAGGCACTGGTCGGAATTTGGCGAGTTGGGCTTTCTGACGGGCATGCGCTTGCTGTTTTGGTTGTACCGCTACGTGGGCTCCTGGCTGTTTACCATCGTCCTGCAACCGGTTGTCTTTTATTACTTCGCCAGTAATAGTGTTGCACGAACTTCATCTCGCGAATTTCTGATGCGCGCCGGCACTGCGGGCGCCGATGTAAGCGGATCATGGTCGGAAGTCTACCGTCATTTTTTCACCTTTGCCCGCTCCACCGTTGATAAGCTCGGCGTTTGGGCCGATCCAGCTCGCTTTGAGCCGGTAACTTTTCCCAATAGGCAGGTGTTACTCGACCAGCTCGCCACCGGCCGGGGCGGCATTCTGCTGGGAAGCCACCTGGGTAACATGGAAATCTGCCGCAGTTTTTCCCGAGCTAACAAAAACCTAAAGCTAAATATACTGGTGCATACGCAACATGCGGATCGATTCAACCGATTACTGAAGGAACTCCACTTGCATGCAGAGCTGGAGTTGGTGGAGGTGAGCCAGCTGTCACCCGCCACCGCCATCAGGCTGGCCGACTGCGTTGAACGCGGTGAGTTTATCGCTATCCTTGCCGATCGAATTCCTGTCGCAAGTCGCGGGCGTTGCCGCGAGATAGAATTCCTCGGAGCGAAGGCGCTGTTTCCGGAAGGTCCTTTTATTCTCGCCTCGCTACTGAAATGCTCGGTATTCACTCTGTTTTGTACGCGCGGGGATGCCGGCTATGAGATTCGCTGCGATAAGTTTGCAGATCGGGTCAGTTTGCCGCGCCGCACCCGCGACAGCGCCCTGCAACACTATATGCAGCGCTTTGTGGCTATTCTTGAAGAGAACGTCCGCCTGGCACCGTTGCAGTGGTTTAATTTTTATCCATTCTGGGATCAGCGCAAATGAATGCTCAAGCTCAACCCATAGTAGTTTTCGATGGGAATCCATTGTGCATCGGCGATGTCGATGCAATCGCGCGCGGTTTTGCTGAGCCCCGCTTAAGTGACGAGTCGGGTTTCCAGGCACGGATCCGACGCGGTGCAGATTTTCTCGCCCGCCTGCTTGAGGAAGAAGGTGTGATATACGGTGTCACCACCGGCTACGGCGATTCCTGTGAGGTAAGTGTTCCTGCTGAGCTGGTGCACACACTTCCACGGCATTTGTATACGTTTCATGGCTGTGGCATGGGGGAGCCTTTTTCACTAGAGGAAACACGTGCCGTACTGGTGGCGCGTCTGGCCAGTCTCTGCCAGGGGTTTTCCGGCGTTCGCTATGAATTATTGCAACACCTTGTGCTGTTGTTACGTAAGGACATTATCCCGATCATGCCCAGCGAGGGATCAGTAGGCGCAAGCGGCGACCTGACACCGCTTTCCTACCTGGCCGCCGTGGTCGAGGGGGGGCGTGAGGTTTGGTATGGCGGCGAGCGGCGCAGTACCAGCGAAGTCTATTTGGAACAGGGGATAGTACCCTTGACCCTGCAACCCAAAGAGGGGCTCGCGCTAATGAATGGGACTGCAGTGATGACAGGCCTCGCCTGCCTCGCGGTGGATCGCGCCAACTATCTGGCGCAGCTAGCGGCCAAGGTAACCAGCTTGTCCAGCCTAGCGCTGCGGGGCAATAGCTTGCATTTTGATCCCCTCTTGTTCGCGGTAAAACCCCATCCCGGCCAAGTTACTGTGGCAAACTGGATTTACGGTGACCTGAAAGCGGAGGATATGCCGCGCAACAGCAATCGTTTGCAAGACCGTTATTCACTACGATGTGCGCCGCATGTTATTGGCGTGCTGAAGGACGCACTGGCCTTCCTGGTGCCGCTAGTGGAGCTAGAATTGAACAGCGCCAATGACAATCCGATCATTGATGCCGAGAACGAACACGTAATGCACGGGGGGCATTTTTATGGCGGGCACATAGCATTTGCGATGGACAGCCTGAAGGTGGCCGTCGCCAATATCGCAGATCTGGTGGATAGGCAGCTCGCGCAGTTAATGGACCCCAAGTTCAACCACGGCCTGCCTGCCAATCTGTCGGGGGCCGGTGAGCTCACCCGCTCGATTAATCACGGTTTCAAAGCCGTGCAAATAGCATGCTCCGCATGGACGGCAGAAGCTTTGAAGGGCACTATGCCCGCGAGTGTGTTCTCCCGTTCAACTGAATGTCACAACCAGGACAAGGTGAGTATGGGCACTATCGCCGCAAGGGATTGCCAAAGACTGCTAACGCTGTGCGAACAGGTACTGGCATCGGCTATGATGGCGGTTTCACAGGGCGTGCAGCTGCGCGTTAACGCCGGCGAACTTCAACTTGACGATTTGCAGGGTGCTGTGCAGGTGACCCTGGCAGAAACTGCGGAGTTTTTTGCGTTCCTGGAAGAGGATCGGGAACTGGAGAGCGAGTTGCGCACTGCTATGGCGCGTATTCACGCCCGGCACTGGGCGCTCTATGAATAAGATATACGCCAGCGCCTCGGTGGCTATTGATATTCCATTCCACGACGTCGACATGATGGGGGTAGTCTGGCACGGACGCTATGCCAAATACCTCGAGATCGCTCGCGAGGTAATGTTGAATACCATCAACTACGCCGTCGCGGAAATGAAAGCCTCGGGCTTTGCCTGGCCGGTGATCGAGATGAACATCCGCTACGCCCAACCTCTCCGTTTCGAGCAGAAAATTCGGGTCCAGGCTGATCTGATTGAAGTCGAGAATCGACTGAAAGTTGCCTACAAAATTTTTGATGTGGCATCGGGGCGCCGCCTCACCAAGGCTTATACCGTGCAAGTAGCGCTGGATATGGCCAGCGGTGAAATGCTGTTTGCCAGCCCGCGAGCATTGCTCGACAAAGTGGCGCTGTGAAGCACTCCCTGATCCTGCTTTGTCTGCTGTGTTGTTTCAATAAGGCAGGAATCTGTGCAGAGCCTTCTGGCCAGGTATTGGCGCAAGTGGCGCAACGGCTCGTCGTGGGTACGTCGCTGCAAGGTAACTTTACGCAGGAGAAACATCTGGCGTTCCTGCAGGAGCCGTTTGTTTCATCCGGGGAGTTCAGCATAGATCGAACCGAAGGTTTGCATTGGCAGGTAATAGAACCGCTGGCATCGCTGATGGTGGTCGATGACTCGAAAGTGTTGCTCGATGGCAGGCCGGTTAACGACCACGGTATTGGGCAGCTGATGGGGCTAATCATGTTCGGCCTGATGGAGAATCGGCTGGATACCGTGGCGGACTATTTTGCCATCACCGGTGAAGTGTCTGCCAATCATTGGAGACTGTCACTCCAGCCTTTGTCCCCGCGGCTGAAGTCGGTCTTACAGCATATCGAACTGCACGGTGATAAATATCTGCGGGAGATCGAGATATTCGAGCGCGATGACAATCGCACGGTGATACTGCTGAGCGGTATGCGTACCGTCAATATAGACACTACGGGCGCCCATGTCGGCTCAACCCCCTAAAAGCGCTGCTGTTGTACTGTGGCTGGTGGGCGTCGCGGCGATAGGGCTAGTAGCGCTGCTACGTTGGCCCCAGGGTGAATGGCTGAAAACCGACTTTTCCGCGCTGTTGCCCGCCGACTCAGTTAGTCCTTGGCAGCTCCAGGCGAACACCGCGGCGGCGGCAGCTTTTAAAAATCAATTGGTAGTGCTTGTCACCGGGGAAAGTGCCGAAGCTGCCAGTGGCTTTATCAAGGTGGTGGACGAGACGCTACGAAGCGGCGGCTATGTACAGGCCAGAGTTGAGGAGACTGAGGCAGGCAATTGGCGAGCCCTGTCCGAGCGGCTATACCCCTATCGCTGGAGCCTGCTGGCTCCCTCTGATCGCGTGGCCTTGCAGCATGATCCCGCCGCCAACCTGGAGCACTTTCGTCGGCTGCTGTATTCCCCCCTGGGGGGCAGTATGGCCAGCGCCTTGGGGTCTGATCCTGCGGGACTGTATCGCAACTTTCTCCAGGCGGCCACTCCGGCAGTCAGCTTGCCGACGGGTACTTTGGTCGGGGAGGCGACGGAAGTCGCCCTGTACCGGGTGCAGGCCTCGGCCCATGGCCCGGGCCTCTACACCACTTACCTCTCGCTTCGGGAGCAGGGCGCAAAGCGCGGGCTAACTCTGCACGCAACCGGCGCACCACTGTACTCTGCTTTCGGCGTACTGAGCGCGGAACGCGAGATATCCACAATTGGGCTGGTCTCTTTGCTAGTGCTGGTCATAGTGCTGGTTGCGATATTACGTTCGCTCTCAGCAATACTAGTGACGCTGGTCTGCGTCTCCAGCGGCGTCCTCGCCGGCTGGGTGCTGACCGTGGCGATACTACAGCAGCTCCATATCCTCACCCTGGTTTTCGGTGCGACAATTATCGGCATTGCTGCCGACTACGCATTTCATTATCTCGCTCACACGACGGTTGGCGCGGATGGTCGCAGTACTCTGGCTCGCGTGTTCACTGGCCTCGCTGCCGGCGCCACTACCAGCGTGCTGGCGTTTATTGGACTGACGTTCCTCCCTTTTCCGGGTATTCGCCAGATAGGCGTATTTATGGCGGCCGGCTTGCTGGCCAGCTTCTTAACAGTCTGCCTGCTGTTTCCAGTGCTTTACCGCTCCACGGCGGCAAACATCAGATTGCCCGCTTTCTGTACCAGGCCCCAAATCGCATTGCCTACGAGTTGGCGCTTGCTTCTGGTAGTAACCTTGTTAGCCATCCCCGGGTTGTTTTTACTGGAGCCCAGAGCGGAAATCCGAGATTTTTATGCGGCGCCGGACAATTTGCAGGAGGACCAAGAGGCAATCAAACACGCGCTGGGCAGGGCAGCGGATAGTCGCTACTTGCTAGTGCGCGCGACTGATACTGAAGCGCTGTTGCAGACCGAAGAGCGACTACGCGAAGCGGCGAAAGCAGCCAGCGGGTCCAGCAATTGGGCTCAACTCAAAGGCATCAGTGGTCTAGTTCCCTCCGCAGCCCGCCAGCGGGAGAACCTCACACTCCTGCGCACACTGATCGATGGCGGATACTTGCAGGCGCACATGCGGACGCTAGGGTTCAGCGACACCGCGCAACAGGACGTGCTTACAGGGTTTCCCGCGGGATTCCAGGTGTTGCCGCTGACGGCGCTGGAGGGGTTGCGATTACCGCTGGGCGTGGGCGGTTTCCTGGGTTGCGACGCCACTGGGTGCGCCAGTTGGCTGCCGCTGCCCAGCACGGAGTCTGCACAGACCTTGGCCGAGGTGTTGGATACGCAATCGGGTGTTGTGCTGATTGATCCAGTGGCTGACATCAACGGGCTACTGGCAAGTTATCGCATCGCCGTCATAAAGTTACTTGGCGCGGGCAGCGGCCTGATTTCTCTGGTGCTGGTGCTACTATTGGGGTGGCGCTTGGCGCTACGAGTGATGATATTGCCGGTGATGTCCTGCATGTTCAGTCTTGCGCTTTGCGGTTACACCAATGGCCACTACAGCATCGTCAATTTGCTGGCTCTATTGTTAATTGTCGGTGTCAGCCTGGACTACGCTATATTCCGCGCCTTTACCCGCACTGAAAACCAGCCAGCCACGAGCCTGGCCATCGCCTTGTCCGCCCTAACCAGTGTGCTGGCTTTCGGAATGTTGAGCTTCTCCAGCACCCCCTTAATCGCATCTTTCGGCCAGACCGTTGCATTCGGACTGGTGTTTGCCTACTTGTTGTCCTGGTGCCGTTTCGGGGCGCAGGCACAGTGATGATGGCTATGCGCTATCGCGACATGCTCCTCGCGCTACTGGTACTTGCGCTGCCGGCCTGTACTCTACTTCCGGACGGGCAGGACCTGCCGCTGGCCCAGGTCGATTGCAGGCAGGCATTTCCGCAGGGCTACGAAGTCCGCGCCACGCTGCGGGTGGAGCCTTCCGGTGCGAAATTCCTGCTGGCGCTGGGAACTGCGCCTGAGCGTATTGATCTCGCCCTGCTGACCGTGCAGGGTATGCCGGTTTATAGCCTTTCCTGCACAGATGGTTATCCTGAGGCAAGCGTACAGACCTCCGCTGGCAATGAGATTCCCCCGCTAGTGCTGATGAACTATCTGGCCATAATTTTTATGGACGCAGAGGCGCTGCCACAGCAACTTCAGCCAGGCTGGGCATTGCAGGCGCATACCGCCAAGCGCTTCTTAACGCGGCACGAAAATGCAGCGGAAGTACAAATACGCTATCAGGGTACGGCGCCATGGTTCGACTCGATTGAGCTGACGGATAGCTTGCAGGGCGTATCCCTAAGCATTGTGATTCTGGAGAGTTCTCGTGTACTACCTGAATGATGTGGGCATTCTCTGCACACTAGGCAACAGCAAGGGGCAGATTGTCGATGCGCTGCTGACCAGCGATCGTGCAATTCCCACACAGGCAAGCTTGTTCTCTCCGCAGGACGGGCAGCAGGTTGGGCGCATACATGCGAGCCTCCCGGAACTGCCAACGTCCCTGGAACGCTTCGATTGTCGCAGTAACCGCCTCGCCCTGGCGGCTCTGGAACAGCTTTACCCAGCGTTTGACGCAGCCGTTGCCCGCTACGGAACAAGCCGTATAGGGGTAGTGATGGGTACGAGCACCTCCGGTATCGCGGCCACCGAAGCGGCGGTGCGCGCTATCGCGAACCAGGGAGATTATCCCCTGGGCTATCACGCCATCCAGGGAGCTCTGGGTGGACTGGGGGAATTTGTGGCGGCCTACCTTGGGACTAAAGGCCCGGTTTCCACTGTTTCCACAGCCTGTTCCTCCAGTGGCAATGCCATCCTGAGCGCCAGGCGTTTACTCAACCTGGGCCTGTGTGATGCAGTGGTGGTCGGTGGCGTTGACAGTCTTTGTGAGCTGACTGTAAAGGGGTTTGCCGCGCTTGAGGCGCTGTCCAGTGCTTACTGCAAACCACTCACCGCTGGCCGCGACGGGATCAATATCGGTGAGGCGGCGGCCGTATTCCTGCTGAGCAGGGAGCCCTGCGGGGCCGCTCTTATCGGAGGAGCGGCAAGCTCCGATGCCTACCATATCTCGGCGCCCCAGCCACAGGGAGACGGCGCGTACCGTGCGATGCAGGGCGCTTTGCACGATGGTGCTATTACGGCATCGGAAGTGGACTATCTCAATCTGCATGGCACCGGCACACCCCTCAACGATTCGATGGAATGCGCAGCGGTGGCGCGACTGTTTGGCAGCAACACTCCCTGCAGTTCTACCAAAGCCCTGACTGGGCATACACTGGGGGCGGCATCCGCTCTGGAGTTGGCCCTCTGCTGGTTATTGCTGAATTGCAAAACCAACTGGCGCCTACCGCCTGCCCTGCATACGGACGAATTTGACTCAAAACTGGCACCAGTGCGCTTGGCTGGGCTCAATGATGACACTGCACACCGGCCATCTATTTGCATGAGCAATTCTTTCGCGTTTGGCGGTAATAACGTGTCACTGTTGATAGGGGCCTGTGATGTCTGAACTGCCGCCAATTGCAGAGCTGGTTCCTCATGCGGGCCCGATGCTGCTTCTGCATCGCCTTCTGGAGTGCGGCGATGAACACGTGGTGTGTGAAGTACTGGTGCGCAGTGACGGTCTGTTCGACAGCGCTGGCCGCGTCCCCGCATGGCTGGGCATCGAATATATGGCCCAGGCCGTCGCCGCCTTTTCAGGCATGCAAGCCCACAGTGCCCAGGAGTCGGTAAAGCTGGGAGTTTTGCTCGGCACTAGACGCTTTGAAACCAACGTGCAGGATTTCGCCTGCGGTGATGTATTACGTGTGACCGCCAGGCGCCTGATACATAGCAGCTCCGGCATGGGCGCTTTCGAATGCGAAGTGCAAGGAGATTGTGCCCAACAGTCCGCCAGGCTATCTGTTTACCAACCACCTGATGCGAGCGACTTTGTATCGCCATGATGCGGTACCATAGGAATTTTCAAGCTGTGGATCGGAGGAGTGGTGGATCAAAAAACAGTTTTGGTGACTGGCTCCAGCCGGGGGATCGGCCGTGCGATAGCCTTGGACCTGGCGGCAGCCGGCTATGATTTGGTGTTGCACTGCCACAACAGGCTGGATGACGCCCGGCAGGTAGAGGCGCTGGTGCGGGAGCAGGGAGTTGCTACGCGCATTCTACAGTTTGATATCGCCGATCGCGCCGATGTGGCTACTAAATTACTCGCAGACATTGACCAACATGGTGCCTACTACGGAGTAGTCTGCAATGCCGGCCTAGCCAGGGACAATGCTTTTCCGGCGATGAGCCCCGAGGATTGGGATACGGTGATCCGCTCGAATCTCGACGGTTTCTACAATGTGCTCAACCCGCTGATAATGCCCATGGTGCGACGCCGGAAGGCGGGGCGTATCGTAACGCTGGCTTCGGTTTCCGGGTTAATCGGAAACCGGGGGCAGGTTAACTATTCAGCCGCCAAAGCAGGTATTATAGGTGCCACCAAAGCCTTGGCACTAGAAATGGCCAAGCGCAAGATCACTGTCAACTGTGTAGCCCCCGGATTAATTGAGACTGAAATGCTGGATGATATTCCACTGGAAACCGTTACTACGGCTATCCCGATGCGACGCCTGGGCCAACCGGAAGAAGTAGCCGCAGTTGTGCGCTTCCTGCTCAGCGATGCCGCCAGTTACGTGACTCGCCAAGTCATCTCTGTCAATGGTGGTCTTTGCTAGATGAAGCGAGTTGTCATCACTGGCATGGGTTGTATTACTGCCTTGGGGCAGGACTGGGCACAAGTACAACTCCGCCTGCAGCAGGGCAGGAACGCCATTCGCTATATGCCAGAATGGGAGCAGTACGAAGGCTTGTTCACCAAACTGGGCGGACCAGTGGATTTTGACAAGCCCGCACACTATTCCCGCAAGGCGACTCGCACCATGGGGCGGGTCGCGCTTATGTCGGTGCGGGCGACAGAGTTGGCGCTGGATGCAGCAGGATTGCAGGACGATCCACTGCTGGCCAGTGGCCGTATGGGCATATCCTACGGCTCGTCAACCGGCAGCACAGCGGCCACCGCCGATTTCAGCAATATGTTGCTGAATGGCTCCACCCAAGGCCTGACCGCTACTACCTACATCCGCATGATGAGCCATACCACGGCAGTCAATATAGCCGTGTATTTTGGGGTAAAAGGAAGGGTATACACCACCTCCAGTGCCTGTACCTCGTCCAGTCAGGGCATCGGCTACGGATATGAAGCCATACGCCACGGAAGCCAGACCATCATGCTCTGTGGTGGCGCCGAGGAATTATGCCCAACCGAGGCGGCTGTTTTCGATACAATGTTCGCTACATCGACCAAGAATGACACCCCAGAACTCACGCCGTGCCCTTTCGATAAGGAGAGGGACGGTCTGGTAATAGGCGAGGGCGCCTGCACTCTGGTATTGGAGGAACTGGAGCACGCTCAGGCCAGGGGCGCGACCATTTACGCAGAAATCATCGGCTACAGCACCAACTGCGATGGCGTCCATGTTACCCAGCCCTGTGTTGATTCCATCACCAAGGTGCTGCAGTCGTCGCTCGATGATGCCGGCATTGACGCGGCAGACGTGGACTACATCAGCGCGCATGGTACTGCCACCGACCGCGGCGATATCGCCGAGAGCCATGCAGTACTGAATGTGTTGGGCGACCAGACACCGCTGAGTGCGCTAAAGAGTTACACCGGCCATACGCTGGGTGCCTGCGGCGCAACCGAGGCTTGGGCAACTATTATGATGATGCAGGATGGTTGGTTCCACCCCACCCTGAACCTGCGCAATGTGGACCCGAAGTGCGCTTCTATCGACTATATTACCGGCGACGGTCGCAGGCTGGCCTGCAACATTGCCATGTCCAACAATTTTGCCTTTGGCGGAATCAATACGTCACTTCTGTTCAAGCGCTTCTGATTGGTCCACCCGGCAGTAGTTCCATAGAGTATTGAGCCGCCGCTCCGGGTTGCTGACATAAGGGTTTGACTCGTCCCAAGCGTAACCCGCCAATATAGAACAGATCATTTTTCGGATTTCCGGCGACTGACCCTCGTAGAAAATAATGTCCTGGAATCGACCGTCATACCATGCGTTGACGAAGGAGCGAAATGTACTCACACCTTTGGCCAGCGGTTCTGCATAGGCTTCCTGCCAGTTAATGCTTTCACCGCTGAGTTGCCGATTCAGTAAACCGGCGGCGAGGCTGGCTGAGCGCATGGCGATGGTTACGCCGGAGGAAAACACCGGGTCCAGGAACTCGCCGGCATTGCCCAGCAGGGCGTATTTGTCGGTGCAGAGTTGCTTCACGTTGGCGGAGTATCCGGTGATCTGTCGGGCTGGCGTGTCCCAGTTGGCATTAACGAGAAGACGAGCCAGTTCTTTGTCCTCTGCCACGATGGATTGTAGCGCCGCGTCTACGTTGCCGCCGTACCCTTTGATGGAATCCGGGGTGGCCACCACGCCGAGGGAACTGCGCCCGTTCTCGAATGGGATCAGCCAGTACCAAATATCTTTGCGGTTAGGGTGTACCGAGATCAATATTTTGTCTCGGTCGTAGTTAGCGTCACAGATGTTGTCTTCCACGTGAGTAAACAGCGAGGTTCGCACCGGAAAATTTGAAGGCGACTCCAAGTGCAGCAGGCGGGCGAGCACGCGACCGAAGCCGCTGGCGTCCAGCAGAAAACTGCAGGTAAAGCTGGCGTTGGCGCCATCGGGACAAAGGCAACTGACGGTGGGTTGTTCGGTTTGCACATCAACGGCTGTGATTTCATGGCGGTAGCGGATGTCTGCCCCTGCCCGTTCCGCCTCGTCTGCCAACAGTGTGTCGAATGTTGCTCGGGGGACCTCGAAGGTCTCACTCCAGCCGGTAGAAAACTGTTCGCTGAAATCAAAGCCCGAGTAGGTGCCACCGCGCTGGAACATGGCACCGTTCTTGCGCTGGTATCCGGCGGCTGTAACCGCTTCCAGCATACCCGCCTCTTCGATATATTCCATGCACTGAAGCAGAAGACTCTCTCCAATGGAAAACCGCGGGAACATTTCCCGCTCGAGCACCAGCACGGTGCGACCAGCCTTGCACAGTATTGCGGCTGCGACTGACCCCGCGGGTCCCGCGCCAATAATGATGGCGTCATACACTGGGTTGCTCACCAAGGGCGCCTTTCTGTGAGGGGTAATAGGGCTATTGGGGAACCTGGACTATGCAAATGCTGGTGCAGGTCTTCATTCAGGCGTATATAACTGGGGCTTACTCTTCAAGAGTTACCACATCACCCTGGAAGGTAACACCCGCAATGATTGCGCCGTTGCCGCACTCATACTCGGTTGCACTGCTTAGAGTATTCTTCTTGTAATAGCTGCGGATATTGACGACTGCATTGCCTCCCTCTTGGGTGATGCGGTCCTGGAAGCTCAGCATGGCCGACAAAAAAGCCCAATCACATGCTTGCTTATCCGACTTGCCAAAAGCATTTGTCTTTTTGTTCGACATGAATTCGCCATGATTGGCAGTGATTTTACCGTGGGTCTGGTCGCCGAATTTGAAGGTATATCCTTTGTTTAGCTTCTGCTTGGCGGCCGAGTTCAACATGGCAGATTCAATGGAGTAAAGGTTCATGTCATCCCGTGCATGGACTGAGCCGGGCAAATACAGGCAAGCTATTACAAACAATACACATTTTATTTTCATGAGGAGCTCCTTGGGGTGTGTTGGTGCAGTTATTTTTTTATGCCTTTTCGACGGTGCATTGCACCACAGTTTTATCGGCCAAATCAAAAAATATTGCTCGGCCGCGTACTGCGATGAGTTGGCGGCGCTAGGCGAGCTTGTACTCTAGTAACGTATGGCCTATACCGATACCATCTGTCTGCTGTTGTAGCGCCAGACCAGCCTGCTCAGCACAAGCTTTCAATTCGCTAGAGTGGTACATCTTGCTGTTGCCGTTGGCAATACAAGTGAAGTATAGCGAGGTGTTGACCAGGCTGAAGGCGGAGGCGGAGAACTGTTGCCTGTCCCAGAAGGTTTCGAGGATATACAGGCTTGTATCTGCTCCCATTCCGGCGCCAGCCCGCTGCAGTATACGGGTAATCTGGTCGTCCGAAAAACAATCCAGGAACTGGCTCATCCAGATGACATCGGCCTGCGCCGGGAATTCCACCCCTTCCGCCAACAGGTTGATAGCCTGAGTGGCGAAGCGCCCGCTAAAGCCTGCTTCATCCAACTGGCTGGTTGCTTTATCCAACTGGCCGGGCAGGTCGACAATGGTCACGCGCACCTGGTCGTTGTATTCAAGGCAGCATTTCGCCCACTTTCCCGTGTTGCCCCCCACATCCACTATATGCCCTGGGTTAGTACTGAAGACCTGCCGCAACGCCTCGGGGAAGGCGATGTCCGAATAGTAATGATCAAACTCGAACCAGCTTTTCTGGACCTTCTCCGGTAACTGGGTGAGTCCCTCGTATATGGTTTTCCATTGCCCGAAGATTTCCAGGCCGACAGGCTTTTCCTTTACGATGGATTCCTCGAGGCTGGGCATGGACTGATAGCACACATCCGCTACAAAGTTCATGTTTACCTGGGTAAGTTTGTCAGTAAGGATAAAGTATCCAGTCTTGGTCAAGTGAAAGAGGTCGTCCTCCAGGTAAACAAGTTCAGCGCCCATACCCGCCTCCAGTAACACCTTTACCCCGTACAATGGCAGGGTAAGCTCGGTGGCTATAGCGTCGGCGGGCAGGCCCTGCTTACGATTTTTCATCAGCAAATCCAGGATTCCCAGGTTGCGCAGCGCCAGCGTGGCCTGAAACACGATGGGTCCGAATACTAGTTTTTGGGCGTTCGATTTTGCCTCGACGGCGCTGATTTGTTTCTGGTCACCAAATTGGTTCACTGCTTATGCTCGATAGGCTGGGATGCAGGCGTGAACATAGCATATTTCAAACTGTGGAGGAGGCAGCGCTGACGTTTAATAAGCGACCCACCAGCCTCCGAGCAATTTGGGTCGCACTCCTGTCGCACTTGGCACCAACACTTCACAACTGTGAGCAAATACTGATGATGATGGAGTCAGCCCAAGCCATTGATTTAACTATCGCTTTGTATTGTCTGGTGTTGTGGGTATTATGCGGCTTCTGATTGAAAATCCCCGTGTCGGCAGTTCGATTCTGTCTCTGGGCAC
>TARA_R110002072_G_scaffold271474_2_pt1 | contig 22900 bp, 31 predicted proteins | sample TARA_R110002072 | Tara Oceans TARA_R110002072 (sample SAMEA4397118) | marine metagenome | biome: Polar Biome; feature: [SRF] surface water layer (ENVO:00010504); material: water (ENVO:00002006), including particulate matter (ENVO:01000060) such as... | depth 5 m | reverse complement strand
TCCAAGCCGCCCAGCTTATTACTTTCGAGCGGCAACTATGCGGACATTGTGTTAGCTCAAGGTACGTTAGATTAATTGGTCTAAGGTTATTTTTGTTAATAACTTTATTGTGTACCAACATTTATCTGATAAACACTTCAATTCCGTTGATTACCCAAAAAAGAAGGTGAAAAGTTGCGCCAGAATGAGGTTTCATGATGGGCTGGAATATGCAAAAAGAGCACATAACCCCAGATCAGAGCCTATTGAACATATATTGTAAAAAATTTGATGTATCAGCGCGTACCCGTTCTTATGATTTTGAATCTGAATCACGACTTAGGCAGACAAACTCAAGTCTTTAAATCGGACAATCTTTGGTTCATGCTTGAGTCAATGCCACTTATAAAAGAGCTATTCATAAGCCTAAAAAGGTTGTTCGTGGCGAGTTGTGAGACATAGATATCAAAAAACCTCCAGAAATATCTCTAAAACACTACTTTATGTTATCTTCGCCAAGATTAAAAATGCAAAGGACTGTTAGTAATGAAAGAGAATGGAGTAGACGTTTATGAGGTGCAGCCTCATGAGCTTATGCAGGGCTTGATTGAAGTAATTCGTGAGACAGAAAAGCAAATTGGCTACTATGAGATGAAAGAGATGACGAAAGATCATCTCAATAAAAACTCAAAGCCTCTTCTTGAGAAGAAAGCCAAGCACTTGTCTGAGCGAGAAATAGTTAAATTAGCGTCAAATTTATACAGCAAGCTGATGATGAAGGGCACTATTCAGGCTCTTTCCGCGCTTTCTGAATACCAAGCTGAAGCTAAAGGTATGAGTAGAACTGAATTCTTGAGAGAAGAGCATGACTCAAAACGGTTATCTCGTCATATTCGTGCAACTGGCATATCTCGCCCACCAAACGTAGCGGCTCATGCCATTATTAGCGGCGGTCATTCTGAGGCTAAAGCTGCTAGAAAAATATTAGCAAAATTCAAAATCCGAATAGACGACCCCGATAACGGTGTTTATCTTCCTAGGGATGCTCGTTTCATTCCTCATGAAAAAATGCCAGATGCGGCTAATCATGCAAAGGTTCATACCGACGAATACTATATCAACATGACCAACATCCTAAATACAGCGACTTCTGAACTCGAATGTAGAGTGGCGTTGAGGTTGATTGCTAAAAAGCTTAGAAACGGCTCACTGGAGTACTGAAATGAAAATATATGCTGTTAAACCAGATTCAAGCTTTAGACTTATGTTTCCAGAAGACTCTGTTTATGACTCAGATGATTGGGAGTTTAAATGTGAATCACTAGCTGGAAAACTGCCTCTACACTTTGACGCTTATTTTAGCGATTCTAATGATAAACCGATTCCTGATATTGCTTGGATAGGAATGAATACTTTTGCATTTCGTGATGATGTTGCAGCAGAACTGTTAGATATTCTTGAAGAAGCTGGTGAGTTATTACCTTTCAAAATAGGTGGTCAGCAATGGTACTGTTTGAATGTGCTCAATAAGTCTGATGATGTAATTGATTATGAAAAGTCAAAATATGAGATTGAAGACGGTGAAGTGCGGTTTGGGCTTAAGACACCAGCCTTTAAATTAGATAGATTACCTCAATCTCCATTATTTAAAATTAAGGACGACAATTACACTACAATTTATTGTGCAGATAAACGAGAAACAGAAGAAGATGTAATGAATAATTTCTTTTGCGCCATCGCCGGACATGAATATACAGGCATTAAGTTTGAAGAGGTGTTCGAAGGTTGATATCAGTTTCACAAAAAAAGCCTTTCTTTGTGCCAACTTCAGCCTTTTACAACTCAACTAGTTAGCTCAAAATGGCATAAAAAGGAAAGTTTAAGCATGCCCATTAAAGTGTCATGCTTAAACTAACGGTGATGCGTATTTATTGCTGAAACTAACTAGTGATTAGTTCTGACCGTAATACCTTAACAGCCTCATCCGCATAGACCTTTAGCCTGACCTGCTTACCTTTCAGCTTATGAACAGATATATAGATCATCTGTTCATTAGGTAAGCTTAATTGAATGAATTCACCTTCTTTTCTAGATAACGTAAGACCTTTCATATTTAAAGATTCCTTTCTTTAGTTGGTTGAAACTGAAGATTAACAGTTACTTTGATATGTCGGCAATAAGTACTTAAAACTTCGATAGAAAGATTTATATACTCAATATTCTCAAAGTAAAAACAATAGAACCTAATTAATGACTATATACCCAATCATAGCAATTCTTCTCATCAGTATATCTACAACGATACAAGCTGCTGGAAACACAATTAAATGTACAGCCTCCTCGTTTGCGGACGCCACAGGCACTAGTGAAGAAGATTCGAATTAGATTTCTCAACAGGGTCGGCTTATGGGCATTCTCGTGCCATTTTTAGTCATTGAGGGTTCGCCAGCTAAGGGGCATGAATACAACCGAAAGCTGACATAAGAGCACTCTCTAATTGTTTTCATTACAGGCTTCTTTGAAATGAATACATTTTGCCCTAAGCGATACCTTTCTGGTTTGCTAAATACCGGTGGCTAAAAGAGCAAAGCGCTCCCTTTTCCAAAGCCAATTTAATGATTGAAAGAAGAGCAAAAGCGAACATTATTGGTTTGACGTTTTCAGCTCAAAAATCTCTATATAAACTATTGCTAACGATGGGCAATAGATACTTTTGTTAAGCTTTTAATACACTAAACACAGCGCTCGCACGTGCTATACAAGTGCCGTTGGTAAGAAAATAACAGTTTGCAAATGCTAAGGATCTACCTGTTTTTTGGATTTCTGTTTTGGTTTCGATCCATTCACCTAATTTTGCTGAACCAGAAAAATCAATCGTTAAGCTTGCCGTTACTATTGGCAGAGGATCTGAACCAGAAAATGCCACATTATAGCCAAGAGATATATCAGCAAGACTACTTAAGACTCCCCCATGAACGAAGTGTCTAGCATTACAATGTTTTTCTTCAATTCGAAGACCAATCACTAAACCTTCATCAGTTCTTTTGCTATATAGAGGGCCTATTAGATCTATAAATGGACTAATTCTAAATATTGGTTCAAATCCTTCTGGGATGTCAATCATAAGTGTTTTCTCCAGTACATGACGCCGTTAGATTACTGATTAAAAGATAAAATCATTCAAAAGATCGATAACCTTTTCGGACTCTTCCAAATCAGGAAAGTGCCCTGAACCCATCATCTCAATATAGGTTGCGTCAATTACTAATTCCTTAGTCGAGCTCATGTTTGTATGCTTATGAGTGCCGTCTTTTCCGCCCCATAAAATTAGGGTGGGTTTATCGATCGGTTTCCACTCAGGGAGATCATTTAATAGACGCTGAAACCCTGAAGCTAGACAAAAACATGCCCCGTGATTTAAGCCGCTGGTGCTTGTTTCTGTAAAAGCACTCACCATATCTTTATTCCCGAGAGAGGCCGCATACCAATCTTTCACACGCGATTTTTTAAGTATCTGCAAAGCAACTTGCCCTATCACCGGAGTTTGTAAAATACCTTTAGGGTCTCGAAGGTCTCGCCAAGCATACGCTTGTTGCTGATTAGGCATCTGAACAAGCACTAATCCTGCGATTAGATTTGGAAATCTATCCGCTATATGAAGAGCCACAAAACCGGGTACACAAGGGAACATGAGAAAATAAGGCCCCATATCTAATTGAGTCAGTAAGCTCACGATATCAAATGTAATAGGCTCTATTCGGAAATTGAAACCTAGCTTAGGTAAGGAGTAGCCAAATCCAGGCATCTCAAAAATGATAACGCGATAACCACTATTCGTAAGTCGATCAATCAGTTCATTATAATGTTCTATCATGACAGGAGGGTCTGGGCTGATGACTAATGTCGGCCCCGTAGTACCTGCTACTCGATAACGGATAAAGCTATGCTTACCCTTATAAATTCTTGTATTCAAATTTTGATCAGAGAGCCCGTACTTAAAAGTTGATCTTCTAAATAAGGTTGGGCCTATCGTATCGATTAAGGTTGCTAGCACAGAAATTCTCCTTAAAAAATGGCGTTTGATAACACCAGTTTATAAAGAGTAAATACGCAGCTCAATTCAAAAATATTAGAGTTCCATACTGCTTTTTTGAATTGAAATTAGATCTGTTTGCTTGTATTGGCGACAGGAAGTATTGAAATCAGCCATTCTTTAAAAGCCAAGATATCTGGTCGTTCTTGATCCTCTTCTCGATAAACTAAATAATACGATTTAGGCATTGTGAGTGAAATATCGATAGGGCGTATTAATCGACCAGACTCAAGCCATAAGTTTATCAGAGGAAATATGCCTAGCGCTAAGCCGGAAGACTGTTCTGCTGCCCTTAAAACATGAACATAATTATTGAAATTAATCTCTTGTGGCGAAGTCTCTAGCTTAAGGTTCAACTGCTTACACCAAAGTTCCCAGCCACCTTGACTGTTATCAAAATTTATTAAAGTTTTACCTTCAATATCCATGACCCCATTCACTTTATTTTGTTTAGCGAATAATGGGGAGCATACGGGAGAAATTTCTACGTCCATTAATTTATGAGCAATTAACTCGGGCCACTTTCCATCACCAAAACGAATAGCTACATCGATATTATCTAATTGAAAATCAACTAACTCAGAATCGGTGTCAATTTGAAGATGTAAATCTGGATGGGCTTGTCGAAACTCTTCCAGCTGCGGAATAATTATTTCACTCGCCATAAACGGTAAAACATTAATTCTTAATCTACGAACTGAATAGTCATTCAATACCTTATAGGTGCCCTGTTTAAGATCAGATATTGCTTTGTGTATGACCAGGTAATAACTTTTCCCAGCTGATGTGAACTCAATCTTTTTCTTCGAGCGTTTAAATAAGGTGAACTCAAGATATTTTTCTAACTCTTTAATGCGATAAGTAATGGCAGGAGGCGTTAAAAATAGCTCTTCCGCTGCTTGCTTAAAACTTAAATGGCGACCTGAGGCTTCAAACGCAAGTAGTAGATGAAATGGAGGTAAACGTTTATTTATTAACATTAGGAATGTTCTTTTAGATAAGGCATCAGGATCACTTTTTCTGGCTTATTTTGACTTCGGTTTACGTTACTCTAATTTGAGATCAAGACATACAGGAAGATATCGCTCCATAACGATATTAGCCCTTGAGTAAACAGGATGCTGGCCTTCCGAAACAGTAAGAAAACCATGCTTCTTATAAAGACTAATGGCAGGTTTTAATTTAGTGTTTGATACTAAAAATACTTTTACAGCCTTAATCTCTTTAAGCTTTTTCAGGCACGTTTCAATCAGAACATCCCCAATACCTTTACCTTGTTTATCAGGTGAAACTGCCATGCGAGCCAGCTCGAATATGCCATTTCCATTATTAAATAAAGCGCAAACGCCAGCTACTTGACCCATTGATAAGATTGTAAATATATAGCCGCCATGTTGAATGATGCTATTAGGGTTGGCCGCTAATGTTAAATCGACATCTTCAATTTCAAAATATGTTGAGATCCACTCTTCATTCAAACGAATAAAATCATCAAGATATTCTTGTCGATTTTCTAATATATCCATTTCTAAATCTCATATCAGGTAATTTGAAAAAAGAAGCTTAGCATTGTATTCCTGAGATTAAATAGTCATAAAATTAATCAAACGCCATTTTAATAAGGTCTTTCACTTTGCCATGAGCGCAGTTCATTAAGGGTTTTCCGTGCGCCCCAATGAGATGTTCAAAATTTAGAGTCAGTAAAGACTCAAAATCATTTTTCAAACTACCTTGCTTAGGTGTCACTCTTTTCAACCAAGGCTTTCCAATAAATAGTTCCGTTCGAAATCCCATTGTCCAGAGTAACAATTTCCCTGTCACACTCATATATTTCCAGTCGGTCCAATATTGAATACTGTCTGTGGTGATAAGTAGTTTGGTATCTTTCAGATATAGTGCCGATTCAGGAAATAAAGCTTTCGAAAAAATGAAAAATTCGGAATTCTTTATAGGTGATGCTGACTCTTCGTTAATAAGATGATCAGGTTTTGGAAGGGGGTAAGTCGATTGTTTTGGCTGACACCAAAACTCACACTCGAATGTATCTATATAGTATTGGTCATCTAGACCGTGAAAATCTCCAAGTCGGATGACAGCTTTTATTTCCCCAAAAGCTTTTAACTTAATCTCTTCATGCTCGTTAAGTCGAACAGGATTGATTAAAAATAAAGCGTTACCTTCTTTAATAATGACCATATTGCGGTTCATATACATAGAAGGTGCCATACGAACACTGCCATGAACCCAATAAACATTATCAAGTAAAGGCATGATAGGGTCATGGGTATAAGCGGGTGCATATGTTTTTTTCAAAATAAATCCTTGCTTACCAAGATCTTTTTCATCAAATTGAATTTATCAACAAAACCAACTGCCAAACCGTCAGCCCTAGTAATATTAATACTCCAGCTAGGAAAGCTTTAAAGCGGTTTGGAACAAAGTTTGTAGTGATATGAAAATAAGAATGGAGGTAGCGTGTTGCAGTATAAAAACACATCAAGACGAGCACGGCACTATTAAGGGTATTAGTTAGAAAAAAGATTATTGCTAGCACATAAAACAACACAGGTGTTTCAAACTGATTCCCAATATTATTTGATATCTTAACAACACTATCTGGCCATGCTTTTGAATTCAATGCTGCATCTTTTCTGTTAACTTCTCCCAATTTAACCGCCGCTGATTTTGCTATGCCTAGCTTAATGAATAGAGTAAACACTAATAACATGTGTGCTAACACAGGTATAAAAATAAGGCTTTGATTCATGAGTGAGCTCCATATATGTATTATTTGAGATAATCTTGATATATTGACAATGTCAATTTACATACATATATAGACAGTGTCAATATGATTGAAAGCCCAAACTATCACCACGGCAACTTACGTGAAGCTCTCTTACAAGCAGCTTTAACAATTCTAGATAATGAAGGAATAGAGTCAGTAGGCATTCGACAAGTCGCAAAGTTAGTTGGAGTTGCACATTCTGCACCAGCAAATCACTTCAAGAATAAAAGCGCGTTATTGACTGCACTGAATATTCATATCGTTTCTCACTTAGTGAATACTGTTAAGCTTGAGCTTGATGTCAATGAGCCTGATTTAAAAATAGTCATACGCAATTTTACAAAAATTGTCTTGGAATATGGCCTTACATACCCAAATCGCTATAAGGTGGTTTGGCGTAGTGGTTATATGCTTCCAGAGTCGATGGAAGAGATTTATCAAATATTAGTTTCTCTACTTCAGGTTTATGCTAAACAGAAACATATTGATGTTGAGACGCAAGCAATTGCCTTGTGGTCAATGATACATGGCTACGTCTCACTTCGATTAGATGGATATCTGGACGCAGGTAAAGATGCAATATCTGGCATCGAAAGGCAGATAGCAATAATTGATGTGATCATCGATGGTATTTTATAAATACTAGTGTCGATTCTTACTCTAACAATACAGGCAGAAAATTATGACGGTACTCATTGAGAAAAAAGGCAAGATATTTACGGTTATCATTGATCGACCAGATGTCAAAAATTGCATTGATGAGCCGACCGGAAAGGCTTTAGCTGATGCCTTTCGTGAGTTTGAAAAAGATGATGCATTCTCCGTGGCAGTGCTTTGTGGCAATGGCAATACTTTTTGCGCAGGTTGGGACCTGAAAGCAGCTGTTAACATTGGCCAAGAGAGAATAAGTCAACTAACTCCAGATGACGATGGTCCCATGGGGCCGACTAAGATGTTACTGACCAAACCTGTCATTGCTGCAATATCGGGGCATGCAGTCGCCGGAGGCTTGGAATTAGCGCTATGGTGCGACTTAAGGGTAATGGAGGAATCTGCGATAATGGGTGTATTTTGTCGGCGTTTTGGTGTGCCATTAATTGATGGCGGCACAGTGCGTTTACCTCGTTTGATTGGTATGAGTCATGCGATGGACTTAATCTTAACGGGTCGTTCAGTAGGTGCAAAGGAAGCAAAACATATAGGACTTGCAAATCGAATTGTAGAAAATGGTACTGCGCGAGAATCCGCTGAAGAATTAGCAGCCCAAATTGCAAAATTCCCACAACTGTGTCTAAGAAGTGACCGGATGAGTGCTTACGAACAATGGGGTAAATCATTTGATGACGCTCTTAAAAATGAGTTCCGAAGAGGCATAGAAGTTGGAACTGCTAAAGGCGCACTTGATGGCGCAGAATCATTTACGAATGGAATTGGTCGGCATGGCGAGTTTTAATTGAATAACAGAACATCAATAACTAACAATACATAAGTAAGTCATGAATTTAATATTGATAGTAGGAAAATCGTTCGTTATGTCTCGTGACAGATTTCGTATGAATTATTGTAATGAATTGATATATTTAAGAAATTAGAAAAACACATAAAAATCTATAGTAGGCCGTTGCGTCTACGTTAAATACTGCTATTTGAGCAATAGGAATTAGTGAAATGGATGCAAGTACACATTTTGAATCTCTGATCAGAATGCATGACTCAGTCAAGATAAACGAATTTTATAAGCCAATACTTACTGTTGGTGAAGGGACTGCCGAAATAGAAATTAATTTAACTGAGACATTTCACCATGCCGCAGGCGGTGTTCACGGTTCAGTGTACTTTAAAATGCTTGATGATGCGGCTTGGTACGCTGCTAACTCACTTGAGAAAGAATATTTCTTAGTAACCGTATCCTTTACAACGTATATAACGCGCCCAGTTTCTACCGGTAAAATGAAGGCTATTGGTAGAGTTGTAAATAAGAATAAATCACAATTTATTTCAGAGTCGGTAGTCTATGATTCTGATGGTCGCGAAATTGGTCGAGGCAATGGTGTTTTTGTTCGAAGTAAAGCACCTTTGCTTGAGGCGCAAGGTTACTCGTCTCTATCTTAAAAATTTTCTTTGCTGTCGGTTTTGTACAACAAACTTAGTTAGAAAAATGCCGTGTTATATTCTCAAGGAGGATCAGAATTGGTCAAAGAAATCGACTTCCCAGTAGAAAGCCTTTTGTACGGCAAAAAAGCTGAGTTTTTTTATCGTGACTCTTATAAGCTAATTTCACACAAAGTAGGTTTTGATGCTAAGCATATTTTTCATGGGATTTTTGGGCATCTTCCCAAGACTGCTCAATGGTTGATGGCATTAAGAAATTCGATTATGAAATGGTTTGGTTTTTCAGTGGGTGATTTTGAACCTAACCTTTTATTAGAAAATATTAAAGAAGGTGAAAACGCAGGCTTTCTATTCATCGAATCCGTAACCAGTAAAGAGGTTGTAAGTGCTTCATATGAGAAGAATATGGATTTCAGTATTAAAAATTTCAGAATCTGAATACACAGTATCAACTTTAGTTAACATGAAAACGATAGCTAGCAGAGTATATCTATATATCATTAAACCTTTTCATAAGGTGCTAGCGAAATATGCTATTAAGCATGCAATTAAACAAAAACGAATATAACCAATCTATATTAACGATATTTTTTACTTTTCCCCTGTTAGGTGAACAAAAGGAATTCTAATGGAAATAGGGATAAATTTAATTCAAGTTGCCTGCTTTATATATATGCTTTTAGGGTTTGTGCATGCATTTCTTACCTTATTTACAAAAGCAATGGAACCAACGAGTTCTGAGGTGTTAGCCTTAAATAAGACTAGTCATTCCTTTATTACAGCAAAGACAACTTTGTGGTTAGGTGGTATAGGATTTCATCTTAGTCATAGCTTAGGTTTGTTTGTATTTGGTGCATTCTATTTCGCTCTCTCAGTCGAATACCCAGAAATAATTTGGACGTCTAAATTTTTTAGCGCAGCTCTTATTATTGTGCCACTTAGCTATGTATTTTTGTCCATTAAGTATTGGTTTATATTGCCATCTCTTGGCTTAGGGCTAGCCTCTATTTTCTGTATTACAGGTCTCGTGTATATAAACTCATAAAGTAAACTTGCAGTGTTTTTCTCTAAAAATTTAAACGAGGTAAGTATGATAAAAGGAAGTTGTCTCTGTGAAGAGGTTAAATATGAATACGATGGTTCAATCAATGAAGTTGCTGTTTGTCATTGCAATCAATGCAAGCGAGCGCAGGGAACACCGTTTGTCACTAATGCTCCGGTTAAATTAGCCAAATGTACTTTTACTAATGAATCAGGATCATTAAAAGCGTACTTCTCAAATCCCAATAAAAAACGCGTATTTTGTGGTACGTGTGGCAGCCCTATGTATAGCCAGAGAACGGACATGCCTGAAACAATAAGGTTACGTCTTGGTACTGTCACAGAAGGTCATATACCCGAGCCAAACTATGAAATTTACTGTGAGTCAAAATCAGATTGGTTTAGTGTAAACTCTGAAAGGCCTCAGTTTCAGCTTAATAAATCATAGCAAGCACTCCAATCAGGCTGGTTATAAAAGAAGGAAATAAAAAGAGTTATGGATGATATTTTAATATATTCAGATAGCCTTACTTGGGGAATAATTCCAGATTCTAGAAAACGTCTTACCTTTGCTAAAAGATGGCCAGGGGTTTTCGAAGCAGAGCTCAAAAAAGCTGGCTATAAAATAAGAGTGATTGAAAATTGCCTGAATGGCCGTAGAACCGTTTGGGAAGACCCCTTCAAACCAGGACGCGATGGCTCACAGAATTTAGCTCAAACAATTGAAATGCATTCACCGCTAAAGCTCGTGATATTAATGCTTGGTACTAATGATTTTCAATGTACACATGACAACAATGCCTGGTTATCCGCTCAAGGTATCGCTTCCCTCATCAAAATCATTCGCCAGGCGCCAATAGAACCAGGCATGCCAGTGCCTGATATTTTGGTTATTGCTCCACCTCAAATCATTAGGCCCAAAGGTGTTATTGCTAATAAGTTTCATGGTGCAGAGACACGATGTTTAGGATTCGCAAAGGAACTAGAAATGCTTTCAAAAGAGCATTCAAGCTATTTCTTTGATGCTAACGACGTAACTGAAGCTAGTGCAGTCGATGGCATACACTTAGATGAGAACCAACACAAAATACTTGGTGAGGCCATTTCGCATGCAGTCTCAAACTATAAAATTTTCTAACAAGCAATCTGCGGCGTAATATTCCCACAAGGAGGTTCGTGTTCATGATCAATAAAGTACAATTTACTGGCAGGTGCGCTTGTGGAGAAATTAACTATATTTGCAAAGAAGCACCATTAGCTATGTTCAATTGTTACTGTCATCATTGCCAAGTTGCATCTGGCGGCACTTTTGTTTCTGTTGCTCTAGTTCAAGAGTCAGCTTTAACCATTGAAAATGGACAGCCCAAATTTTATAAAAGCACTGGAGATTCTGGTCGTACTACTGAGAGAGGGTTTTGCTCAACTTGTGGTACACCTATGTTTGCAAAAGGTGAAGTTGCCCCGGGATTAATATCTATCAAGCCAGGTACTCTTGATGATAGCTCATGGTTTAAACCGACAATAGATACTTGGGTTTCATCTGCACCTAAATGGGTTTGTCTAAACTCTGATTTACCAAAATCAAACCATACGCCAAATTTATTAAAGCAAAGATAAAATAAAATTTAACAAGCAATCTTGCGGTGTTATCACAAGGAAGGCTCAAAGTGAAAATAGAACTTATTGAAAGTGATGATATACATAAGATCATTCCTTTATTGAATACTTTAGATAGAAGTTTGACTGTTGAAACTCTTAAAAATCGTTTAACTGAAATGACTCATCAGGGTTATCAGTGTGTCGGTATGTACAATGAATCTAAGCTCATTGGCATTTGCGGTATTTGGATAATTACAAAATACTATATAGGTCGTCATATTGAACCCGATAATATGGTCTTTTTACCAGAATATAGATCGAAAGGTTTAGGCAAAAAAATGATGAACTGGATTTATCAATATGCTAATTCTAAAGGTTGCTTAGCTAGTGAACTTAACTGCTATATACCAAATAAACGAGGTCAAGAATTCTGGGAAAAAGAAGGCTATGAGCAAGTTGCTTATCACTATCAAAAGAAACTGAAGTCATAACCTAGGTGCAGTCATGACCACCTACAAAGGCACGCGGACTGAGATTTTAACTGCTAATACAGTTAAAATGCTTGCTGCATACATTAATAAAACATATTAATAGAAGGGTTTATGCCAAGCATATTGATTGAGGTCAAGCGTAAATATACCGTCGAACAAGAAATTGCAATTATGGATGCTCTTCATTATGCAATGGTCGATGCATTTAAAATAAAACCTACAGATAGACATGTAAGGTTAATAGCTCATGAGCCGCACAGATTTGCGTGCCCACCAAATAGAGAAACACCTGAAAACTCTGTGCTTATAAGTATAGATTGTTTGGCTGGTCGTTCGCTTGATGCTAAGCGAAACTTATATAAAGCAATAGTGAATAATTTAGAATTACTTGGAATACCAAAAGACCATACAAAAATATTACTCAGGGAGATTAAAACAGAAAACTGGGGGTTATATGGTGGTCAAGCGGGTTGCGACATAGATTTAGGATTTAAGATTGATGTCTAATTATAAATATTCTAACCAATCTTTCGGATATTTGTTTTCGAAAAGGTTTAGAACATGGAATTAACTACACTAGCGCTCTTTATCTTAACCTTCGGTTCAATATTAATCTTGCCAGGGCCTAATGCAGCTTTTGCTGTGGGGCAGTCTTTAAAATTTGGTGTGATTAGTTCTTTAGTGGTGCCTTTAGGTTTTATGTCAGCAACAGGAGTTCATGCTCTTTTTGTTTTTTCTGGCGTTGGGTTAATCATTCAAGAATTCTCAATAGTCTTAACGTTGCTTAAGTGGCTTGGAGTTCTTTATTTGCTTTGGTTGGCGTATAAATCATTTATTTCTAAGCCTTCAAAAATAGAGGTGCAGCCAAAAGATATTTCAAAGTTAAAAATGTATCTATCAGCAATGTTTGTGTCATTAACTAATCCTAAAGCATTACTGGCTAGCATTATGGTTTATCCATTATTTTTAAGTACTGAGTACTCATATTCTTCACAGGCAGTAATACTTTCTTTAACTGCAATGGCTATATCATTTTCAGTTTATGGCTCTTACAGTCTCGCTGCGATAACCTTAAAAAATAAGTTGGCGGGCAGTAAATTAACAAATAAAATTGTCGGCATTACGTACTTAGGGTCAGCTAGTGTCTTGGCCTCAAAATAAACATAAAAGTAATGGACGGACCGGAGGGTCGGTTCATCACACTGTTAGCTGAAATAAAGGAAATCATGACCGTCGATTATAAAATTAATGCACTAATAAACACTGATCAGTTTATAGAGTTACTGAAAAATTCTACATTAGGTGAGCGACGCCCAATTCAGGATCGTAAATGTATGGATGGCATGATTTCAAATAGTAACCTTATTGTCAGTGCTTGGGACTCTGGGCAATTAATTGGCATTGCTCGCTCAATAACAGATTTTCATTATGCGTGTTATCTTTCTGACTTAGCCGTTAGTGAAAACTATCAAAAATCTGGTATAGGTAAACAGCTACAAATAATCACCCAAAAACAACTAGGGCCGGAGTGTAAACTTATTCTCATAGCGGCACCTGCTGCAAATAAATATTATCAGCATATTGGTTTTACTAATAACCCACGTTGTTGGATTCTGGAACGTGGTGCATGTATCAACAGCTAACATACCTGTTAAGTGTAAGGGTAGTAAGGAGTACGGATGAACATTGAAGTTAAAATTGCTGATTACTTAGATAAAGAGCAATCAATCGACATTGGTTATTTGCTAGATGCTTATTCACAAGATCAAATGGGTGGTTCCCAGCCTTTATCAGAATCTGTAAGATCAAACTTGGCAAATGAATTATCAAAGCTTCCTCATGCCTTTAGCATTATTTGCTATGTTAATAACAAGCCTGCTGGCTTAGTAAACTGCTTTGAAGCTTTTTCAACTTTCAAGTGCAAGCCACTAATCAATATCCATGATGTAGTTGTGGTTAGCGAGTTCAGAGGGCTTGGTCTAAGTCAGAAAATGCTTTCAAAAGTCGAAGAAATAGCCAAACAAAAAGGGTGCTGTAAAATTACACTTGAGGTTCTGGAAGGTAACAAGGTAGCGCAAAACTCTTATCTCAAATTTGGCTTTGCGGGATATGAACTTGATCCAATTATGGGTAAAGCACTATTTTGGCAACGAAAAGTATAAATTACATAAAAAGTGATGTACGGACCGAAAGGTCGGTTCATCACACTGTTAAGCACTTCTAATCGAAAAGGATTTTAATCTTGTTTAACTTATTTGTAGGTTTAAGTGTCTTATTAATCGTCATGCTTGCCATGAATATTTCAAGGCTCAGAATTAAGCATCAAGTTGCAAATGGCCATGGTGACAAGAAAGAAATTACTAAGGCCATACGTGCTCACATGAATTCATTAGAGCATATACTTCCATTTAGTCTTTTACTTTATGTTCTTCAATCTCAATTGACCTCTGATATCATTTTCGCAATATTAGCTTTTGGTTTCTTGAGTATTAGAGTGCTCCATACTTATAGTATGTTGAGTTCAAAATTTAAGTTACGCCAACTTACTGCTGGTTCAACCTATTTTATTGAGTTGTGTTGCTGTATTTTGGTTTTAATAAACACAGTTAATTAACAAAATTAAATGCATAACAAATAGCACCAACGGTCTCTGAACTTCACCCCGCTTTAACGGTCACTAAAGATCTAACAAACTAACTGCTAAACATACCTTCTTTTTTATACTAAGCTAAAGAAGCTACTCTATGAGTTGATGGATAGCTAACCATAATCCTGAATTAAACGAGTCTGTGCTTTTTATAAAGGCGTTCACGCCATTCAAGCAAGTCTGCAAATTCTTCGATTAATGCAGGAGTTCTCCAGCAGTCCTGAATATTCTCATCCAATGAAATATACTGCTGGTCGATGGGCTCTACCATTTGAAGGGTGACGGCTATGGCAATATCCGCATAGGTGAATTCTCCCAGCAGATATTCACCTTTAGTGTCTAATTGGCTTCGTACCATTTTCAAACCGTTTCGCATCGTCTGAATATAATCGTCGCTTTTGTTCCAGTCGAATTGATACTTAGCTTTGAAATAATGCAGGCCCATGGTCGCGACCGGTAACATTAGTGGTCGAATAGCATTTGGGATGATGGGTGGGAGACTCTGTAGCTTTGCCCCTTTACTGTTTTTCATGCGAATGCATACCAGTGCTCGGCCAGCTCTGAGAATTTGTTCACTAAGTGATTCCCATTGGTCAATCTGAGAAGTTAGTGCATCGGGGAATAAATTGATGGCGTGTTTGGGAGCGGCTTTATTGGCATATTGTGCTATTTGGTAAGAATCACTAAGCACCTTAGTTCCGTCCAATAGTGCGGGGACTGTAACTTTTCTGGTTAAGTTGCGGGTTTTAAGCCGAACCAGTAGGGTCGATATCATAGGAGTAAAAACAACTTTGTCATATCTAAAGTGATTTAGATCCATTGCCCAGCGTGCTTTTTCTGACCAGGGTGAGACATGTAAATAATACAGTTCGCTCATTCTAATAATCCTTTCATCCTGCTGCCTTGAGTGATGGCTCAAGTGCGTGGAAATTAATATTAGAGTTATTACTCTAAAAAAACAATAAGCTTTCTATAAAAAAAGACTGCGCCATTAAAGGGTAAAATTTAGCGGTTAATCGTCACTCGTAAAAATTGGTTTTAACTTTTCTAGCGGTTTTCTTACCTTCTTAAAGGTAATACTTTGTGCTCGTTGCCAGTGGCATTTAGTGCAACCGAAAAGAATCGCTTTCAACATAAAGCAATGGGTAGCCCAACAATACTAGAAGGTTGGCTTTTTGCTTCAAACCCGTTTCTTTGAGTTGCTTTTTTTGGTTCCAAATTTAGAAGCATATGAAAGTCTGTTTTCAAACCTATTCGAGACCTAAAGTGCGGAAGCACTGAATGGCAGACTTGCGGACTTAATAACCATTAGACAGTCTGTCGATTCAAGTCGTAACTTGAATGTAAAACTGTATGGTTAAGTCTGTGCCGATACAGCTAAAGCCGATACAGCTAAAGCATGCAGATAAAGCAACCATTAAGTGACGTGTATTCTACTTAATTCAACTCTGGCTGCTGCTGCTTGCTTATCAATGTAATCGGCGAGGTCTTGAAGATGCACCATGTAGGGTGACCTTGAAGTACCTAATTTGAATACTGGTATTGGCAAATCAAAATTTGAAGCTTTTCTATCTGCCTCTAACTTTGTTTTAATTCCTAGAAATTCTTCTCTAATCACTTCTAGCTGGATTGCAGGAGTCTCGTATTTTGCTGCGAGTAACATAAGCGTTTTCATTCTGTACCACCTTATTAAACAGTTTAAAACAGTTGTGCTTATAAATAGCGAATCACGCGGCGGATTTAGGGGGGCTTTTAAAACAAAAATGTAGCGAAATGTAAGCGGGAATAAAAAAGCCCTCAAAGAGAGGGCTAGTTAGAGATGTTAAAGTTAACCTTAAAGCTGAAAAGGATTTGCATTAGCTTGAGGCTTAGCAAAACTTTGAGACTGCGGAGCACGGTTCTGCTGAACTGGAGCTTTCTGATAGTTCTGCTGAGCCTGCTGAACAGGTTGTGGAGCGCCGTCTTGCTTAGGCTCTTCGTAGTTATTCAAGAAGTCCAACTCATCAATTGGGATTTTAAGGAATTGAACCTTGGCACCTTCATTATTAGTGAACTCTCTCATCTTTGGCTTGCCAGAAACTTAAAGACCAGTGCCGTTTCTTGCCATTCTTTTTACTAAATCGTAAAGGCCGCCAGATCCATCTGGGCCTGAGAATGCTACAGTACGGAACCAAACGGTCTCTTTAACCATCTGACCGTCTTTTTTACAGACTTCTTTCGTGGAGATACTCAGGATAGCCCGAGCTTTTCCAGCATTAGTAGAGTCTTTAAATTCAATGTTGCCAAAATTTCCACGGATTGTAATAATTGCTTTTGATTTCATAATCTTAATTCCTATTTTCTCAAATTTTAAAAGTTGCCCTGATGGGAGATGGATTCTTCAACCAGCCTTTGTAGGCAGCAAGGCGGCGGAAAATGGAGAGATTTAAATGGTATCAAATGTGTGGTACAAAAAGACTATGAAAGAAAATAGTTCGATTCCATTTTTTGTTTTTATTGCCGTTTGTGGTGGAGTAGCTTTTTTACTTAAAAGTTATTTGCCCATGTCGCTTCCGGCAGCGTTGTTGGCTTATGGCTTTTACGCCAACCATATTGATAGTAAAAATGAAAACATAACCAACAATTCAACTTCACCTATTGAAGATGAAAATGAAACAACCTCATTCCCACTTTTAACTGATCAATTCATTGTTGATGATATTGAAACTTCATCTTCAAGTAATTTCATCGAGCCAGAATTTCAATCAGATATTCTTGAAGCTGATTTCATGACTAACGACTTTGCTGTAAATCCAGCAAATGGGTTGCCCATGATTTCTGGAAGTTCAATTGATATTGAAGGCAATCCATTCGGCACAGATTTTAGCGACGACTACACTTCTTCAACTTTTGATGATTCATTCAACGACATAAGTTCTTTCGACGACAGCTTCATGAGCTAGCAAAGAAAAAACAAAAATAAAAAATAGAAAAGCATTAGAAGGGCTAAGCACCTTCATCCGCCGCAAGATCCGAATTCTCGAAAGACGAAAAACGAAGCATTTCCAGGTCAATAACGTGATTTCAGCTAAAAACCATAAATATTCCCCTTATTTCCATCCAAAACTTTAAAATCCTACTTAGATAATATCCCTAAATTATTATTTAAGGCTAAAATAAAGCCCACTGATGAGCTTTAAGGTAAAAGTAATATCATGACAGCCTTGAATGCTTTTCAATACCTTAAATAAGCTTAAAACAGCTTTTATCACAATATTACCAAATTACAGGCAAAAAAAGGGGAATCCTGAGATTCCCCGAAGGTCAACGTTTTGAGAGAAACGTGTTTTGGTGTGATCCAACACCTTGCCAGATCAAAAATAGGCGACCCCGAAGGGTCTAGGTCAACATAGAGAGAGGCTATGTTTCTGAGTAGCCGAATTGATCAACTACTTCTAAGGAGTGCATTCCTTTGCTAGGACAACGTTTGAGAGAACGTATTCTTTTTTAACGACCAAATCCGTTTGTCGTTTTTAAATTAATTTGTAACAGCTACTCGTATGTTTCGAATCTGCCTTTGGACAGTTTTATAAGGCATGTTTAATTCTTGGCACACATCAACCAATTCCCCATCTAAAGCAACAATCGCCAGAATTCTTTTTTGCTTCTTAGTGATAGGTAGCGATTCAATCTTTAATAAACGCTCTTCCTGTTCGACATCACTTAAACAGTCATATTCGTTTTCAAAACTTTTAGAAGTTGAATATTCATCAACATCACCGAAATCTTTTGGCGCTAAAAAATTTGAAGGAGATGATAAAGTTTTTTCTTCCCCCTCTTTTGTTTTATAAATTCTGAAAGCTGAATCCGGCAACTTCGAAACATTGAACATATTTTTCTTAACTCGACCAACACATCGCTCTGCAATTTTATAAGCGTAAGCAACAATTGATTTCTTGCTCATGCTTAAATCAATCTGAGTTTGAAAAAATAAAATCATTATTTCTTGTCGAGCATCTTCTTTTAATGCTTCGTCCATGCTTCCTTTTTGTGAAGAAATACTCACAACTTTATTTAATAAATTCTTTTCAGTTAAATAATTATACAGATCCATTTTTTTACTCTCTCTCAATTCGTTTTTTAAAATATTTTTTTAACTTCTTATGCTTTTAATTATAAATCGAGAACTTCAAAAAATAACTGGGGGTGTTATATCTGCAACTGTTAGTTACAAGAAGTGTACTTGTATTACTAAGAAAATAATTTAAAATTAATAAATTTGGAGGAGTGAAAATAAAAAAGGACGGGAAACTACACTCAATAAATTTTTGAATGTAGTTTGGTTTTAATTAAAGACTTAGACTCGTTTGAGATTCGTTGTGATCGTTTTTTGGGGCGGACTTTACTTCAGCCTTTGTTTCGGTTTTTACTGCGCTTTGCTTTTTAAGAAATGCAGCGAATTCTTTGTCGGCAGAAATATATTGCTCCGTGACGTGCTCAAGAAATACTCCAAGATCTAAAGCTTCACCATAAGTTTGTTTATACATTAACTGGTAACTTGCGATCAGTTCGATCTTCGAAGCGTGCATCTTAACCTTTACGTTCTTAACAGGATCTTCGTTTGTGATTTTTGGTAATTTCATATGGGTATCCATTTTTTAGTTAGTTTGATTTTGGTTTTTTTGTTTAAGCATTAAAGCTCACATTACTCAGTAGCTACTGAAACGGCGTTTTTTAAAGTTAGAGAATGGTCTCTTAAAATAAATAGAAATCAAATACAAACAGAATGGCGCAAAGTCATTTGAAAAGTCGGACATACTTTTAAGAAAAACCGAACCCAAAACTGGAATCGTTTTCAGAGAAAGTGCTCGAAAATATTTCACCCAAATAATTAAATAAATAATTCAAGTCGGATCTACTCATGAAAAATAAAACTGAAAAAAAAGAGCAACAAAACACTCAAACTGAAAAAATAATTGAACCTAGATTAATTCACTGGCTGAACCAAAGAGCTGTTGAAAAAGGGATCAGTAAAGGAGAGCTATCAAAATTATTGGGAGTTAGTAGTAGTTACTTAAATCAACTTCAGTCTGGCGAAAAGCAAATCAAAAACGTAGGCGATGATTTTATTAATAAGTGTGTAGCGTTTCTTCAAGCTTCGAGACTTTCAGTTTTAATTGCCGCTGAGAAAATCACACAACAGGATTTCTATGGACTAAGCGACAAGGAATATGAAAATGAAATCGAAGCAGCGCTTCACTATATTTTAAAAGATAAAAATATTGGGACTATTATTCCAGTGGAAATACTAAGTGCTGATTTCGCAATCAAAGAAATGACGGTCAAGTTGTTTGAGCAGTTGACGAGAAAATCATTAATCAGCAATAAGATAAATCTGAATGATCTTTTTAAAGACTGAATAAAACAATCAGCCTCCCAAGTTATTGAAATGTTAGCGTGAGAAATTAAGGCGGCAATAAATATGTCGTCAAAGTCGATAATGTGGGACAGCGGCTTAAGAGCAAGCAGTCATTTGAAAGAGTGATTCACAGATCTCCTAGCTCACACACAGACGAAATCAAAAATTAGTGACTAGGGGGTATGCAGAAATTAAAGACGCCGTGTTTCGACTTAAATCAAGAATTAAAGCCCTGTACTATCGAGTCTGAAATACGAGAAATGAGGCCTTTTAAGTATCCTATCTGAATTAACAAACCACACTTCTTTCAAATCCGGTGACCGTTGTTAAAAAACATGACTTTACTTTAGTGCAGCAATGGTTCGATTTGTCATGACAATTGATGCTATCGCCGGATCTAAAAGAGCCATTTCTTAGCGTATTAAATCGACACATATTTAAACAACTGATAGTTAATATTTACACGCTGATAGAACCACATATGATATAATAGTTATTAACATCCAGATCAACTTTAAGAGATACATTATGACCACATTAACAATAATTTCCAACCTAAATCGGGAGGTGAAAAACCCGTTCGCAGACAAAATAAGTTCAAATCCTAAGCCAGTTTTGCTGAACAAGACACCAGCAAAAGAGAAGAATTATGATCATTATCGGAACGCAGACGGCTCATTTAAGACGCCAAACGGACAAGCATTTTACGATTCAGGCCATGTTGATTTATTCAATATTGATCATCAACTGAAGGTGAAATCACTAAAATCTACAGCTTTGAAGTCTACTTTTATCGTGAGCATCTTGTTTATTTCAGCAATAATTATCTCAGTATTGTAGGCTCGCTCCACTCGAAAGTAACTCCAATCAAGCCTAAAACTTCAGGTCGATTTCCGCTCGCCAGTAACAAATTCCCCTAAGACTCCAGTTGGTTTTAACCTCTCACCAGCATGAAACTTACGCATCATCGTAATCATTTTGTGTGGCTAAACTGATGCGTTCGACTATCAACTTTCTTCTCATCGTAATCATTTTTGGTAGCTTAAATGCCGATTTTGATAAGCTTCTCATGGTCATTTTATGTGGCAAATCATTTCCTGTTGGAGTAAAAACTGACTCTTCATCGTAAGAATTTCATGTGTGTAAAACTTATTTGTTAGACAGAAATGGTTCCGTCATGTAGTGATTGTTCCTGTTGGTTAGCATAAGACTTATTGGTTTTTATGTTAATGGAGATGTTGTGTTTGCCTTGAAGGGTGCATAGATTACCTATCATTTTATCTCCCCTCATCTCTATTTATTGTGCTTGCCAGTTTATAAAAAGATGACATTTTTAGGGTGGAATGTAAGTTGTTTTAGGGCATTACTTGGTGACGAGAGGGGTCTTGCTGGTGTAAAAACTTTAGGTCAGAAGATATTTTATTTGGTCATTTCTTAAAGACGAGAGCGTTCTTGCTGGTTTAAAAATTTCATATTAGAAGCCATTTTTGATGACAGAAACCTTAAAGACGAGAGCGTTCTTTCTCATAGGATGACACTTAATCTTAAAATAAAATAGTAATTCTATGAGTGGAAGTGAGTAAGTGAGCGAAGCGAACGGTGGGGGATTGGGGGTGTCTTTTTTTCATTTGCTGGTGTAGAAATAATGAATACAGTGCTTTTTATAGGATGCTTATTGAGCAGAAACTTCTTCTAAAAAGTCTAAAAACCTAGGGACATTCGTGCCTGATTGCACTCAAAAACACCTTAAGTCAGTGACCAAAGTCAAGTAAAAAACCTTAGAGAATCGTTAAAAAACAAAACAAAAAAGAATAATGGGGCAGCTTTATAAACACAAAGCACCTCTATTAATATAAAGAAATCAACTTACTTTTATTCTAAAATGTCACATTAAGTAAGACTTATTATCTTCATGTTTGAATGTAATCTTGCCCATACGTAAGCTTTTTTAAACCTGTAATCTAATCCAAACGTAAGCTTTTTAACACCTGTAATCAGCCCCCGAAGGGGGCGGTAGGGGCTGGTGTAGAGACGAAAAAATAGTTTCTTGCGTCATAATGAAAGCTATAAGATACTAAGAAATGGCCGCGATGACACTTTGGTTACAGTTAAACTGGTGATTACTTTTAGTAAATTACAGTGATACTTTTGGTGAAATTACTGCCAACCTATACTTACATTTCAAAAGTTTGAGACCCGTTTCGTTTGAAATACTTGTGACACTAATACTAATGTAAGCCTTATACTCATCTAAAATTTTTTCTCATTAGTTTGTTTTTCTATTATGTTTTTCTGATTTATATCTTGATTGGTGGTGGGGTTTGTGTGTTTTTAATCGTTATATATAGGTGAAATGAAACTTGTTTTTGGATGCATTCTGGTGACGGAACATGTCTTCAATGCTGCTAATTACAATGTAAGTTTAGGAAGAAATGTTATTTTTGCAGTCTGGCTTCTCGTACTTTCTATTATTATTTTCTATCTGAAATGGCTTAGGTAATCTTAATCTAATCGTTATTTCTTATTCAACTGTCATGTGTTTTTGGAACTATTCTATTGACGGGACTGTTCTCAATGCTGCTAATTAAAATGTTATTTTATAATAAACTGGAAGTTTTGCAGTTTGGTGGCTGGTGGTTTTATGCTGATTTGATTCTGGTTATGTTGGTTGGTTTTATGTTTTCTGGTTTTCAAATGGCTTTCTTCGGCTGAGATCTCTTCATGTTTTTCTTTGTCTTTGGGTGTTTAAGCG
>TARA_R110002072_G_scaffold301976_1_pt1 | contig 22949 bp, 20 predicted proteins | sample TARA_R110002072 | Tara Oceans TARA_R110002072 (sample SAMEA4397118) | marine metagenome | biome: Polar Biome; feature: [SRF] surface water layer (ENVO:00010504); material: water (ENVO:00002006), including particulate matter (ENVO:01000060) such as... | depth 5 m | reverse complement strand
GGGGGGGGGGGGGGATAGTAATGTTTGGGCCTCGCATGTTAAGATACATGCATATGTTAAATATCCTAGCGTGGTGCTTATGTATCGGAGCTGTTGCAGGTAATGTTATCGTTGGCCCAATCATGTTTTCCATGTGGGTTGGAAATGCTAGTTTTGGCGTATTCTTGATTGGATTCTGGTGGGTCGCGGAGTTTGCTTACAGATGTCAGCTGTTCGATATCGACAGAGATCCTCGAATTGTCAAAATCATAATGCCCCTTAGTGTTCGGCGATTAATGTCAGCAGGCGCGAGGGGATGCATCGGTGTAACAATTACCATGATGTTAGTTCTGTTTCTTACTGTGTCGGGTTTTTGCTTTTACATCTGTTGGGCGGGCAGGCTGGATCTAGTGAGTTGAGGGATGGTATCAAGAAAGCCAGACTGGACTGCCGGCTGGGCCGACAGTGTAAGAATGAACCGATTTGCGTCGATTTTCATGCTCGGTGATCGTTCAGTTCGGAGTCTTGCGAGTTTTCGGCTTATATGTTTGCTCAATTAAGGTCGCTATCTGGATTTTATGTACAAAGATAATTCATGCTGCAACGATTAACGAGCTCTTTCCAGTTCGATTCAGGGGTGGTGCTACTTATTGCGGATGAAAGCGAAGATGAGACGTTGGCGGTTGGCGCTGAATGCAGTGTTGGTCTCGTGACCAGGCACAATTGCAATCGTCGCCTTCTCATCCTTCATGACAGACGCTGAGGCTTGAGTCTGATGGTATTTGTAATACGTGCGGTGATAATCAATATTACGGCACTGCCACAGGAGAGCTATTAGAATCGGTTATTGAGGTGCGGGTGGATATCGTCATTGGGGACCGCTCACCTTCAACGATCGAGCTTTTTTATGTTTTCAAAGTGTCGGGGTGACTGATGCAGGCTGGCCAATAGGTCATCTCTGTTTCCATCAGAACCGACCCGCCGACTGGGAAGTCGCGACTGTTTCGAGACTTGACTGAGTTTCTGCTCCGCTCGGGTATAACAATGATGCAGGCCTTTTTGCTGTATCGAGCAATGAAGTTACTGGCCACTTTCAACGACTGCCTTCTGTCGCGTGACCTTCTTTTTGCGAGGAGGATATGAATTCGTCGACGGTGATTCTGAGTCGATATGTTGGGTTCCCGCTGGTGATTGCTCCGAATTTCTATCCGCGCACTCAGTGAGAGGATGTCTTGTGCCAGGGTAACCAAAACTCGCTGAAGAACAGAAATTTGTTTTGACGACTGCCGTTCGCACAGGAATGTTCGCACTTGTCGCCTGGTTCGTCTCTCGTTACGCCATTGACGTCTGGGACTCTACTCACCAATACGATCTAGAGTTTGATTCGGTTTCGTTGATCCTTGCGGGAGTGCTCTATATTGCACCGTGGCTTGCTTCTGTATGGGGCTGGGAAAGACTTCTAAAAGCATTCGGGCACAATGTTCCCATCGTTCCGGTCATGAGAGCGTACTACTGTGGCCACCCTGGCAAGTACGTTCCCGGTAAAGCGGCAGCGATTCTGATTCGAGTTGCGCTTCTGAAAAAGTATGGCGTATCGGCAATCAGTGCGAGCGTGACTTCCGTTGCCGAGACAGGACTATTGATGCTCCAGGGACTGGCATTGTCCGTGTTGCTGATCGGTGTGGCGGTTCCTTCAGAATCTTTGCCGGCTCAATATCAGTTGGTACGTGATGTTTCTCCATTAACCCTGTTGATCATCACCTTGCTGTTAAGTCCCGTTCTCCTTTCGTTTGCCTGCCTGGCAGCCAACAGGGTTACCGAAAGATTACTCAGAGCGACAGCGGCGCGACATTCTCAAGGTGAGACGAGTTCTGCTCATCGACAGGTAGCTGAGTTGGAAGTAGAATCTTTCCAGCCGTTTACAATCTCATTCATGACTGGATCGGTAGCAGCGTTCCTCGCAACCTGGTTCATGCAGGGACAGAGCCTCGCGATGCTCATCCGTTCCATTGGTATTGAAGTATCGTTATTCAACTCTTTGATTGTCTGTACGACTGCCGTGGCTGCAGGCACTTCCATTGGGTTCTTCGCGTTTCTGGCTCCTGGAGGACTTGCCATTCGTGAAGGAATAATCATTGCCATTGTTACGCCGCTTACGGGAGGCTCAGCGGCCGTTATCGTTGCGATTAGCCTGAGAGCTCTGTGGTTCGTATCGGAGATCGTCGTATCTGCGTTATTATTCTTCATCCCAGCTGACTATCACACTGTTTCCGACTCCGCCAGCGTTGCGTAACTGTCGTTCTGATGCTGGATTTGTTTCCCACACTTCAATTTATGAATCAGTCCCACTCAGGCTGAGATTCACAACACAGCGTAAACCAGAATGCTTGCCCGTCCAGGCATGACGCGATTGCGATTCGGGTGCTTGTCTCAAGTACATTTTAAGTGGCCAGTTCATCACAAGAATCGTAACCAATGAAACTGATTGTCCAGATCCCATGCTTCAATGAAGAGCAAACCCTCCCCGAAACAATCAGCGGTATTCCCAGGGCAGTTGAAGGATTTGAGTGCGTCGAAATCCAGGTTATCGACGATGGCAGTTGTGACCGGACTGTTGAAGTTGCAGTAGCATGCGGCGTGGACCACATTGTTCGGCACCGATGCAATCGAGGCCTGGCTGCCACCTTTATGACGGGGATCGAAGCGGCACTCAGACTGGGAGCGGATGTCATCGTCAATACCGACGGAGACAATCAGTACTGCGGGGCTGACATAGAAAAGCTTGTGCGGCCGATCGTTGAGGGGCAAGCTGACATGGTCATCGGTGACCGAGAGCCATCGACTATCATGCATTTCTCGCCACTCAAAAGGTCGCTCCAAAGGCTCGGTGCAATGGTTGCTCGATGGTTGTCTCAGACGGATGTTGCTGATGCAGTCAGTGGGTTTCGGGCATTTTCCCGGCCCTGTGCGGAGAGGCTAAATGTCTTCTCGCGTTTCAGCTACACGACGGAGACGCTAATCCAGGCCGGTCAACAAGGCATGTCGGTTGTCTCTGTGCCTGTCAGGACGAACGCACCGACCCGGGAGTCACGACTTTTCCGCAACATGCCGGAGTTTCTGCTCCGCTCCGGAACGACGATGGTGTTGGCATTTGTCCTTTACCGCGCGATGAAGACGCTGGCGATCCTCAGCGGTACCTTGTTTGTCGCTGGACTGATTCCGATTTCCGCGTTCCTGTATCGATCAGTCTGGCTGGGAGATTCGGCCGGTCATATTCAGTCTCTGGTACTTGGCTCGGCACTGGTTGTGATTGGAAGCGTGTTACTGGTCACTTGCCTGATCGTAAATCTTCAGACAGCCTCAAGACGACTTCTAGAGGATGTTCAATTTCGAATCCGCCGGCTGGAATCGCAGCCATCGCCATCGAACGCACCCTACAAGCAAACTGAATTCAACAACCAGCTGATGAATGGCAAATCTGTCAATCGAGTAGACAGCGACGAGCCAGTCACAACATCGCACTAATCGACTCACACGACGAGGGCCCGATGACACTTGAGCGGACGCCGAGCGAAGGAGACTATCCGAAAGAGAAGCAATCAGCAGCGAAGACAGTCCCTTCAGTCGCCGCGCAACTGCAAACCACCGACAATCAAGGGCCGGCAATCGACCCTGGCGAAGAAGCTTCCAGCGGTGCCGGTTTGGGCAGAGCATGGTGGTTGATTGCGACAGCAATTCTGGCAGTTCACTCGGGGCTACTGGCCTGGTCAGCATCAACGCACAGTGCCACCTGGGACGAAGGCGGGCACCTGTCAGCCGGGCTGAGTCATTGGGAATTCGGCACGTTCGAACTGTACTCCGTCAACCCACCGCTCGTTCGAACGGTCGCTGCATTGCCCGTCTGGCTTTTTACAGACCCGGTGCTCGACTGGTCAGACCGCTCGACAGATCCTCAGAAGCGAAGCGAAGTCCGTGTCGGCCGGAAGCTTCTTGCCGTGAACAAGGTTGACTCGATTCGGATGCTGCAAGTCGCCCGCCTGACCTGCATTCCGTTCTCTCTCCTGGGAGCCGTCATCTGCTCGCTATGGGCTCGTGATCTATATGGAAAAAACGCGGCCTTGCTGGCACTGGTTCTGTGGTGCTTCTCGCCGATGATCCTTGGGCATGGCGCGTTGATTACCCCCGACGTTGCTGCCGCATCCACGGGCATTTGTGCCTTGTATTTCTTTCGCCGATACCTCAGGCAACCCTCCTGGGAAGCTGCGATTGCCGCCGGCACGGCCTGTGGAATTGCGGTACTCACTAAGTCGACCTGGCTTGTGCTGTTACCAGCCCTCGGACTTGTCCTGTGGTTATGCTGGCGGACTGGCGAATGGCTTCGCTTAAACGTCCGCCACAAGGTTCACGAGATAGCATCGCTGCTGCTGGTTGCCCTGGTTGCCCTGATTGTTGTAAATGCCTTTTACGGATTCCGTGGCTCACTCACTCCGCTGAGAGACTACCGCTTCATCAGCGATAGCCTTGCCGGACCGGAAGAATCGCGAGACTCACAAAAGCAAGGCAATCGATTTACGGAAAGTCTGCTCGGTCGGATCCCGGTGCCGTTGCCACGCAACCTGGTCCTTGGAATCGATATTCAGAAAAAGGACTTCGAAAAAGGGTTTACAAACCTTGGGTACAAGTCTTACCTGCTGGGCACCTGGAAGAAGGGCGGCTGGTGGTACTACTACCTGGTGTCTCTCGCCGTCAAAGTACCGTTGGGCACCTGGCTGATTGCATTCCTGGCATTGGTTGTTCGTATCCTGCTTCCTCGCGAATCAGCCGTTAACCGGAAAGAAGAATCGCTGCTGGCAGGTACCGGCTTTGTTATTGTGGCTCTGGTCAGTTCTCAGCTTGGGATGAATCGACACCTGCGATACATCCTGCCTGCCTGGCCGTTCGCTTTCATCTGGATCAGCCAGGCAGCAAGACTGCTTAACGGCTGGGCGCTGACTTCCCGACTCCTGCTGGGCCTGGGGCTCTTGTGGTCGGTGTTCAGCAGCCTGTGGTACTTTCCGCACTCGATCTCGTACTTCAACGAGCTGACTGCCGGCCCACGGTACGGTCATCACGTGCTGATCAACAGCAATATCGACTGGGGTCAGGACCTGCTCTACCTCAAAGACTGGCTCGATGAGCATCCTGAAGTCGAAGACCTGCGCATGGCCTGGTTCGGAAACTTCGATCCTCGTGCTATCGGGATTGAATTCCGCCTACCATCGCCGCTGTTCGATGACACTCGTGACCGTCCAATTCGAGAACAGAAATGGATAGGCCCCAAGCCGGGATGGTACGCCGTCAGCGTTAATTACCTCTACGGGCACACGATGCCAATCCCCGATGGCAAAGGTCGGTTCAAATACTTTGGTGGTCAGCCGGTCTTCGAATACTTCCGCGAATTCGAACCGATCGCCACCGCTGGATACTCGATTTACATCTATCACCTGAATCGAGACGAAGTCAATCGGGTACGTCGGAAGCTCAATCTGCCGACAATCTGATCTTTGTTTGGGGCGAGCACGAAGCGCAGGCTGGATCAACTGGACGGAGGATCGACAGCTTGTGGTTCGAAGCGGCTCTCAAGATGCAAGGGGTCATCAGGATTTACCGGGGGAGCGGCAAAGGTGGACTTCGACGGTTGATCCAGATTCAGTTGACGGAGTGCGTCTGCAAGTTGCCGTCCGTACAAATGATGTGAAGCCTCGTCCGGATGCCCACAATTCCAAACGGTCGCAGATATGCCAGAGGTACCGGGATGAGTTCTTCCTCTGCCATGTGGGTCGGCAGTCGCGTCAGGAATCCCATTCCAGTTGGGGTGGTTCTCAATGACATCCCAGCCATCAACAACTGTGATGTTCACACCGATCTCTGCCAGATTCTTGACGGCTTGCTGTGCCAACAGGTTTTGGGTGCCTGCCCCCTCGCCGTTCTGTGGCAGCCACATGACGACAATTGTTGCGACACCGTTTCGATTCGCGATCTCGAAAAACTGGCCGAAAACGAACTCGTAAAACTGCAACCCGGGGTGATGTTCAAGGTCGTCATCAATGTCACGACCAACAGTCCTGTAGTATTCTCGAGCGCTGGCCTCTGCCTCAGTCCAGTAGGCTTCCATCGTCGATTGCACGATCGGACTCATGCGACGAATCAATTCCTCGCGCTCGGCAAAAGGGTAGAGTGCAACCCTGTCGTCAATATTGTTCGGAAATGCGGTACTCTTGCCGTAGAAGTTGCTTCTGAATTCAAAGACCTCGGCCGGATCAAGTTCTTCTGAAAAATGGCTTAGCGTGTAGCCATCTGCTGAATTGGAAATGTAGCTCTTGCCTGCACTCCCCAGCCCCTGGGCACTGAATTGAGTCAGGAATGAGCGACGAGCCAGATCTCCAATACAACCTATGACCAAACACTGCGGCTTGAGAGAATCTAGAATTCCCGTCCGTTCCAGACGCTCCAGGCGATGGATCATCTCAGGGTAACCTGACTGGCACACGCCATAGTTGTAAGCGGCCAGCAGCCCGACTCTGCCCCACAGTTCACTCGCTGCCACGCATGAGTAAGTATCGGCGCCCGCGATTTCGTCACCAAATGTGAATGAACAGCCAGTCGAAAGAACTCCGCCTGTCTTGAACAATCGTTGATCGGTATCTTCGGAAATACGATAGCCAGCCGCGTGAAAGTGGAGAGGATAGTTACGAAAAGTCGTTTGACTCTCGCAATACAGATTGCCACTGAAGCCAGGCATGATTGTGTACCCGGAGTCAGGGCAGTAGGTAACCGACCCAGGCGGCCAAGCTTCTGCAAGAAACTGATGGTGCACAGCCTCCAGGTCGCCTTTGGCAAACAAGTCTGCGATTGAATCCTGATACCAGACCTTTGCGTGACGGCGGATAACTCGTATTTCCTGTTGCAGAATCGCCCGAGTTTGTGGAATCGCGACCAGCAGAAGAATCGTCAGACAGATAGAAAAAATGACCGCGGCAATTCTGAAGACCAGCGGACGCTTCGAACGTGGTTGCTCGACCTTGCCGACGCGAAGCGTGGAAGAATCATTTTCTGTTGCCATTTCAATCTGCCTTTAGCGTTGGCCAGATTTTTCAATTGATTCTGTGGCGTATGACGCGCCCAATTCGTTACAGGAATTAACCTGTGAAGCCGAAATCAGAAAGCTAACGACGAGTCCTTTCGTCGTTGGCGACAGGAAAAACGGAAGGCTTCTCATTCGCTCGCACGCCCGAATTTGCTGTTTGGGAAGTTCGCTACGATACAATAGAATTTCCTGGCGTTAAGTCCCGCTGCCTTGGAACGCGTGTCCCTGCCGATTGTGTTGCACACTGTAACAGCGAAAACTCATTTTTGAACACATCATCACCATCCCACATACCTGCTTTTCGTTAATCGACAATCAAGACTGATGGATTTGGAATCGGCGGCCTGATGGCGGGTTCTCCCTTCTTCAGTCTCTTGATGCTGACGATTCAAAGCTACTTGGCGTTTGTGAGGACTCTATTTTGACGCTCCGCGGAATCCGACTGATGTTGTGCAGTATTTTCACTGTGGCGATTCTTGTCACCGTTGGCAGTTTCGTTGCTACGCTGTCCACAACACCATTCGGGATGGAAGTCGACGTCGATGCGCGGCTTTCGGAACTTGATCAATCTGTTCCGGAAGAAGTGAAAGCTGGCGATTCGGACAAAATTGCGTTGTCTGAATCGATGCTCGATCGCAAACTGCAGCGACCAGTGGTTGATCCGCCAGCTCTGAAAAAAGCCGTCAAACCAACTGCACCAACTCGGGCAACACGACCTCAGCCTACGGTACAGTCGCTGACAGGGGTTACTCTGTTAGGGCTGTTTCTCGCTCACAATCGTAGCTATGCGTTACTGGAGACGGCCCGCGGTCGCGTTGAGGTCCGACGAGTTGGGGATCACCTTGAGTATGCGACTCAATCGGCGAAACTGGTGCAGATTGGTCCTGACAGTGTCACTCTTGAAAACTCGGGCCGCAGGACGAAGCTGGAACTGCAAACGCGGCCTCGCCTCGCGGCTCAGGATGTCAAATGAGCGACTCTCAATGGGTACTGATTCAAGGTACGACCTGGCGGGTCGGGCGGCTTTTCGAAGATGGTGTAACGTATGCCGATGTCAGTTCCGAAGAATCGATCACGACTGCTCCACAGTTAGCGGCTGCGCTCCGAGATTGTGGATATTCCCGTGGGGACGTGTTACTTGCGCTTGCTTCTACATCGTGCCTGACGGGTGTAGTTGACTTAAGTGAATTGCCACGGTCTCCGGATCGCCAGACGTTGCTTTATCAGCTTGAATCATCTCTTCCCTGGTCGGCGGAAGAAGTCGTTGCTGATTTCGTATCTGGAGCGTCTCATGCTTTGGGCATTGCGACTCGCACTGCTGACGTCTTGCCGATTCTGGAAGGGCTCGAACAGGAAGGCATTCCGATTCGCAGCGTTTGCCCTTGGAGCATGCTGGCCTGCCAGAGCTATCTTGAACAATCAGATACGAATAGGGCGTCTGTCAAAGGCAGTACATTATCGGACGATGTTCCTTCCGACGATTCCATCGCTTCTAAATCTGAACCCGCAGAAATCGCAACGAGCACCAGCAACGATCCACCTGCAGAAAGCAAGCTCCCCGATGGTGGATCAACTCAGGTAACTCTGATAGGCGATGAAGCAACGGTCTTCCTTGGAGTAACGCACAGGAAGACAGAACTTGTCGTAACCATGAAGGGAAAACCGATCGCGTGGCAAAGCGGTACCATTGATGACTTGCAGGCTCAGCTACGGATGGTCTGGCTAAGCCATTCGGGAAATATCCGTGTGATTCTTTGCGGGTCCTCAACGGACAATGATGACGTTCGGGCCGTGACTGCCGGGTTTAGGTCGTCATGTAGCAAACTCTCGCTGGACGACGCAGCGGCACTCGCGACACGAGAAATTCTCTCGGGCAATCGCGTGCCTCTGTTCGAATTGCGGCGTGGTGTCCTTGCAGACTCAAACCCGTTTCGACCGGTTGCGAAGCTGGTAATGGCTACCGTGATTTCAGTTGCCGCCTGCCTTGCGATCATCGCTGGTTTGATGTTCTGGAAGGCCCAGCAGTATGAACAGCTTACAAAGAACTACCAGCGTGACCAGGAGCAGGTGTTCCGGCAACTGTTTCCGGATCAGCCGATTCCCATCGGAATTCGATCCCGGCTACAGAGTGAGAAAGCTCGAATCGTCGGGCTAAAAGGCGACAACCTTGATTCTCCAGAAGCAGTTTCTGCGCTTGCGACTCTCGAATCATTCCTGAATGGGATTCCAACTGGACTGCGGTTTCGTGTCGTTGAAATCCTGATCGAAGGCAGCCGCATCACAATCGATGGGGAAGTGCGCACACACAGCGATGCGTCTCGGCTGGCTTCTGAACTTAAGCGAGCCGGATTTCAGGTTCAATCACCGAGAACCGTTCAACTATCGGGTGGAACTGTTTCGTTACGACTGACGGCAGGCTTCCGAGAAGTCAGTAGCAAAGAGCAGGCTCGCGCATCAGCAGATCAAGTTCCGAGTACAGATCTTTTAAGGATGCCTGATTTTTCTACCGACACCCCAACTCCGGACAGTCTGCGACAGACGTCAAGCCTCATGGCGTCTGTTTCAGAACTGGGACACTCCAACCTCAGTAATCCTGGAGTCCAACGATGACTTGGTCTGCACAAGAACGATCACAGAAGCAGACGCTGCTGGCAGTGTGCTTCGGGATTCTGATATGCAGTGTCGCGTGGAGTGTTTGGTATCTCGACACGAAAGTCTCGGCGGCACAGGATAGCGCGAAGCAGTTGGAAGAGTCCCTGGGACTCGCTGAAATCATCTTGAAAGGGCGATCTGGTCCATCTCGCGCTGCTCTCCGGTCGACATCCTCGATGGAAATGACAGAGCAAATCGAACAAGCGTCGAAGGATTCGGAGCTACCCGCCAAAGCGATCGCGCTCATCGAACCCCAGGCAGAACGACGCGTTGGTAATACTCCCTATAAGCTACAACTTACACGACTTGACCTGAACGCCCTGCCGCTGGATCAACTTGTCGTGTTCCTGAGATCCATTTCGTCGGGCGATTCATCGCTGATTGTCAACGGTTTACGACTGTCGGCTCCGGTAGGTGGCACTAAAGGCAGCCAGCAGACGGAAACATGGCTGTCAGAAGTCACCTTGACACGGATAGTGTACGCACCGATAACGCGGTCCCCCCTCTGACTTCCCATCGTCTTGTCCGTTCTGGACGCCCTGATCCCCCTCACTCCAAATCTGAAGCTTTCCGTCCGCAAATTATGGCCGCGGTCCGTCCACTGCTGCCGTCATGGCGATTGGCGGTTGGCACGATTTCTCACAGTGACGTTTCTCGAAACGACAGCGTGCACGGCTACTGTGAAAATCGCTCCCACGGCATTTCTCAGTAGAAGTCGACCTTTCCAAGGCGTTGAAGAACTCCTGATGTCCAACCTTCCAACAACGATCAGCTGGCTCTGGATCACAAGTATGTTGATTCTAGTTTGCGGCTGCGCGTCGTTCGAAAAGGAAGAACGTGGGTACGAGACAATTGAAGCGGCGACACAGGGCGACACCGAATCTGCGAGAAAGCACACAGATAAGGCACTCAAATACATCGAATCAGAAGATTGGGAGCGTGCTCACGAGTCATTGGACAAAGCCCTTGTAGCCGACGTCAGCTACGGTCGGGCTCACAACAATCTGGGCGAGTTGTATTTCCGCGACAAGAAGTATTACCTCGCTGCCTGGGAGTTTGAGTACGCCGTCGGTTTACTTCCGGATCGTTCGGAACCGTTGAATAACCTCGGCCTTGTCTATGAGGCCGTAGACCGGATCGACGATGCAGTCTCATATTATGAGCAGGCGCATACCCTCAATCCGGACCGTTTCGAATTCCTCGCGAATCTCACGCGTGCGCTCGTGCGGCGAGGCGACAAGGACGAGTCAACGGCTCTTTTCCTAAGGGAAGTTCAGTTCAGAGACGAACGTGAAGAGTGGCAGGACTGGGCAGGCGGTTTATTGAATACGCGCTATCGAAGCGAATTGGAACTGGCACTCGGAAAGACTGAAACACCACACGGCAACCAGCATCCGCCAACTCCGGCACTGCCCCTTCCTGATCCTGGTCGTCTTTCAGGACGTGGTGAGGAAGAGTTGACTGAGAGAGCTTTGAAGTGGCGATCGAGTCCAACCGACGTCAGGTCACCGACAGAGGGCAGCAGCGGTAAAAAACCCGCTCGATATGCCTCTTTGTTCGTTCCGCCTCTCCCACGACGGGTAGATAGCGATTCGTTCACGGATCCTGAATAAGAGAAATCTATGCGGTGCCTGTACATCCTGTGTGTCGTAATTTCCGTTGTCTCTTCACGCACCTGCGTAGCGCAGCCAGAAGCCGAGCAGAAGGTCCGGTTGAATCTCCCCAATGAGATCGAAGTGCAAGGGCTTGTTGACTATGTCAGTGAGCGGTTGGGGATTCAAATTCTCTACGATGAAAAGATTGCTACGAAGAAGATCAACATCAGAGCTCCAGGCGAAATTCCTGTCAGTTCGTTGCTCGGTGTGCTCCAGAGCGCGTTGCGACTCAAAGGGCTTACAATCGTTGACGCAGACGCGCCAGGCTGGAAGAAAATCGTTGAGGCAACTCGGCTTCCTGAAGTTTCGATACCGCAAGACGCAAATAAACTTTTGGATCAACTGGGCGGGGCGACAGCCGTAACGCAAGCTTTCGTGCTCGAACATGTGGATGCAACAACGCTTGAATCAACGATTGAGCCGTTCATTACGCCGCAAGGAGCAAATACGATTGCTCTCAAAGAGCAGGGCGTTCTGATCGTCTCAGACTACGCTTCAAACCTCGTGAAACTCGCTGCCTTGATCGACATGATCGATCGGCCACGCTCACTTGGGCAGACAGTTTTTCTACCGGTTGAAAACCAGGCTGCAGCCGAACTGGCCGCACAAGTCACAGCAATTATCGAAGCCCGAAAATCGGCGCAAGGTACATCGGAAGGGCAAGGGGCAGGTATTGCAGTATTCAGCGACGAACGTACCAACAAACTTGTCATCGTCGGTGAAAAACGATTGGTCGAAGAGATTCAGACGATCGTCAAGCAACTCGACGTTCCGCTCGGTAGACAGACGGAAGTTTACCCGGTCAGTTTTCTGTCAGCAGAACGACTTGATCGACTGATTACTGGCATGCTGGACGAACGTGAGCGGCGAGGCTACGAGGCAACTGTTGATTCAGAAGAGAATCTGCTTGTCATTACTGCAAGCGATGAAACGCAAGAACGCGTAGCCGAATTACTGAAGCGATTCGATGTTGCATTGTCAGGTGAAGCACGTAGTCGACTGAAAATTTACAAGCTCAAATACATCACCGCGGACGAAGCTCTTGAGACGTTGCGGTCAGTAGAAGATGCAGGTGCGAGGGATAGTGTTGACGAGCCTCGAGAACGTCAGACTGATGGACGGTTTCGACTCTTAAACGACCAGACCCTGCCGGCTCCGAATTTGCCACAGCTTCAGCCAACTCAACAGCTTCCAGAGCCGCCAGCGTTCTTTGGCGGGCAAGCCGCTGCCGAAGAGCCCGAATCGTCAGTGACGAGAAACGAAAACGGGAGAACACTTGCAAGCTTGCTGGGAGTTGGAGCTCGCATTACCGGGGACAGAAACACAAACTCGCTGATCATCGTCGCGGAGCCAGACGTCCAGCAGCTCTACGCCGAATTAATTAAGGCTCTGGACGTTCCGCGGCCTCAAGTTCTTATTGAAGCTCGTATCGTAATTCTAGATTCGACGGACGACTTCTCACTGGGGGTTGAGGTTTCTGGCGGCGACCGGTCCGGAGATCGAAAACTGTTTTCGTTCAGTTCTTTTGGTCTCAGTCAGGTCGACAATGTCAGTGGGGCGCTTTCGTTGATTCCCGGGGTTGGATTCAACGGTGCGCTGGTTGATCCTTCCGTCGCCGACGTCGTGCTGCGCGCTTTCTCGGGACACAGGAAAGCAAAAGTTGTGTCCGCGCCGCGACTTCTGGTTAACGACAACGCAACGGGCCTGCTAACCAGTGTCGCGGAAGTTCCCTTTACAAGTGTTAATGCTTCGCAGACTGTTGCGACAACCAGTTTCGCTGGATTTGCCGATGCAGGAACTACGATTTCTGTAACACCGCATATCGGTGACAATGATGAATTGCAGCTTGAATATCGAATTACGCTGAACGAGTTTCAAGGACAGGTAAGCGCCGGTGGTGTCCCCCCACCACGACAGACGGACGAAATCGAGAGCGTTGTCAGAATCCCAGACGGACACACATTGATCGTTGGAGGCTTAAATCGAACGAGTGTCTCTGACGACCGGAGCAGTATTCCCTTTCTGGAAAACATTCCACTCCTCCGACACGCCGTAAGTAACACCGTGAAGAACAATCAGCAGACTTCGCTTTTTATCTTTCTGCGTCCAATTATCCTTCGAGACGACAAATTCCGATCGCTAAAGTACTATTCGCGGCGGGATGCCGAGCGAGCGGACAATTCCAGGTCGTTCCCTGCAAGCAAGCCACTGCTGATCAGATAAGTCGCTAGCTCTCGCGATTGAGAATTTTTGTATGACCGATGACGTCACCTCAGACTGGGAACGACTATTCGGAAATACCCATGTAAGTAACTCTTCCTATGATGAGTTGGCTGCGGCTGGTTCAGAGCATTCGTCGGTATTGTCAGCCACACAAGATCCGTTCGAAGCCAATACAAGACTTCGACTGACTGCTGAATTTCTGGGAATCCCATTTCAGGAATCGCTTTTGGATTTCGGTGCTTCAGCAGATTTCGTTGAGCATGTTTCCATTAGTTTTGCACGCAGGCACATGCTGATTGGACTGGCTGCCGACGACGAAAAACTCGTTGTTGCTGCAAGTACACCTCAAGGGTGGAACGCGATTGGTACGATTGGTCGACTTCTGGGAAGGGAGATCCAGCCATGGTTTGCCCCCCCCCCTGAAATTCGGAAGGCAATTAATTCAGCGTATGAAAAACAATCGGGCCAGGCACAAAATTTGATCCAATCGATCAATGAAAGCGCCTCGGTATTCGATGAACTTCAGCAATTGAAACCTCGCGAGGACCTTCTCGACACATCACAGCGAGCGCCGGTCGTGAAGCTCGTGAACATGGTCTTGTTCGAGGCCGTGACTGGCCTGGCGTCGGATGTCCATGTTCAGCCATACGAGGACTCGGTTGTCGTCCGCCTCCGGATTGACGGCATATTGCACGACGCATACGAGTGCCCGAAACACTTGCAGGATGAAGTTATCAGCCGAATAAAAGTGATCGGTCGAATGAACATCGCAGAAAAGCGGTTGCCGCTCGACGGACGGGCAACGGTTGAAGTCGGTGATCGACTAATCGATCTTCGAATTGCCACGATGCCGACCAGCCACGGCGAACGAGCGGTCATTCGACTTCTTGACAAGAGTGCCCGCCAGTACGTGCTTGGTGAACTGGGGATGGGGGAACAGACTCTTTCTGGCTTCAGGCAACTGATTCACCAGGAACACGGAATGATTCTGGTGACTGGGCCCACAGGAAGCGGTAAATCCACAACTCTCTATTCAGCATTGCAGGAAATCAATAGTCGCGAACGAAATGTCGTCACTCTCGAAGATCCGATTGAGTACCAACTCGACGGCGTCAGCCAGACGCAAATAAACATTCGCAAAGGAATGACGTTTGCGAGTGGGCTTCGAAGCGTTCTTCGTCAGGATCCGGATATCATCATGATCGGTGAAATCCGTGACGAAGAAACGGCGGTAATGGCAATTCAGTCGGCACTTACCGGCCATCTCGTGTTCTCAACACTCCACACCAACGACGCCGCAAGCGCAGTAACCCGATTACTCGACCTCGGAATTGAGCCATACCTCGTAGCAAGCTCACTTCTTGGAGTTCTTGCACAACGTCTGGTTCGTCTCAATTGCAGTTCATGTGTTCGACCATATGCCCCTCAGCCTGAAGAGCTGCGCCAATTTGGCCTGACCGAACTCGATACCGGAGAACTCGCCAAAGGATTGGGCTGCAAAAATTGTCGAAATACAGGTTTCGTCGGTAGATTCTCAATAACTGAATTGTTGATGATCGATGAAGCAATTAGAGAACGCATCCAGACTCGTGCCAACGCTTCCGATATCCTTCAGTCTGCGGTTCAGGCCGGCATGAGCCAAATGCGAGACGATGGTTTGCATCACGTTCTGAAACACCGAACGACTCTTGCCGAAGTGGCCCGAGTAACGGTCAACGCAATCATCTAGAATGCAATGTCTGTCCCGGCCAATCTGATTCGAGGCGACCACAGATCATCAACTCGCGCAGTCAAAGTGATTCAGTCGCGATTTGCTTCGTGCTCTAGGTCTGCGCGACCGACGCGGCTTCGGCAGGGCTGATTCTGGGCGAACGTTCGACAGATCGAGACAAATACCGGTGATCAAATTGAGATTTTCTCTCTCGTGGATGCGCGAGAAGGGCGTATCGCCAACGAGAGGTACCAAAAAGTGAGAGCCCCTCAAATGAGGGGCTCTCTGTGTGTTGTGGTGGTTAGAAAAATCTGTCGAAGCCGACAAAAGTTTCAAACATGATGGCCCAGAGCATCAGAACTGCTCCAATCTCGATTAACTTCCAAACGATCCAGGCAACAAGTGCTCGAATCGCTTGACGGAAGTAATCAAGTGGGCCACCACCCCACCGGTTGTTGTTTTGCCATAGCTTTCGCATAGGACACCTCCTTGGTTGGTTCGTAAATCGTTGAAGAAAAAGCGAAGTGCTCTTTCTTCAATGCTCACAAACAAACTGACTGGAGTTGCAACACACATATTTGCCTTGTTTTTCCGTGCTCAAAGGCGATGAGCGAAAATAAATCCGGAAGGGATTTCAAGAAGAAGGGACGAGGCACCACTGCCAGCAGAGAATTGTACGGCCGGCAAAACGGCAGTTCCAGAGAAGTAACTCGTTCCGAAGTTCGGCATCGATTGCTGCCAAGACGTCCGATTTCCGTCAGCTCGATTCGATCAATTCATCGATCACGCTGACCGCTTTAAGTTTTCCGCCGAAACCAGCGGGACGTTGCGACGTGTTACCGGCAGCAGGGCAGAACTCGCAGGTTCGTCCGCAGTCGTTCGGGACAGCCGCCGCTTGCGCCCCAACAAGTCTTGTGATACCTAAAGGACGTTATGTTTCTTAAGAATCACATTTCAAAAAATGAATCCTGAGCTGGCTGATGAGTCATTGAGCTGTTCGGGTGGCAGGAGCGAGGCTCGGCATCTCATCTGTCTGAGTCAGCCGCCGTGGGGATGCTGTCGCTATCGAGTGAATGCTCGGTATGCCGAATGGTTTGGCTTTTCGGGCCGGCATGTCGATATCGAAAGCCGTGCGTCGAAAATGTCCTCAGCGACGAACGATCCTTCGAGTACACGTCGATGAGCAAGGGCGGAGTTCAGACGCAGTTGCCGGTCAGGTCGCTTGTTGTCGGTGTGCCAGTTCCGCGAATCGTTGAAGAGATCGGAACGGCGGGGGCGGTTCGGTTTGCGACGTTCTTCACGGACAACATTCGGAACACGAATACTCGGGTGGCGTACCATCGGGCGGCTTGTTTGTTTCTGGACTGGTGCGGTGAGCGGGGCCTCGGGCTGGGCAGTATCGAGAGCTATCACGTTTCCGCTTACGTCGAGTCGTTGATGACCTGTCGATCGAAATCGACGGTGAAGCAATCACTGGCAGCGATTCGGATGCTGTTTGACTGGCTCGTCGTCGGGCAGGTCGTGTCTCGAAATCCAGCTCACGCCGTGCGTGGGCCGAAACTTGTCGTGACGACGGGCAGTACGCCGGTGCTCGATGAAGCAGACGCTCGGCGTCTGCTGGCATCAATCAACACTTCGCATGTGGTTGGCCTGCGTGACCGGGCTCTGATTGGTCTGATGATCTACTCATTCGCACGAATCAATGCGGCATTGGCCATGAACGTTCGAGACTATTTTTCGACTGGAAAACGGTGGTCGATTCGACTGCACGAGAAGGGCGGCAAACGTCACGACACGCCCGCTCACCACAAGCTCGAAGAGTTTCTGGATGCTTACCTTGAAACAGCCGGCATTGGCGATGAGAAACACGGACCGTTGTTTCGAACAACTCGCGGCCAGACACGACAGCTCACACAAAACCGACTCAGCCGGTGCGACGCCTGGCGAATGGTTCGTCGCCGAGCCGCAGACGCCGGGCTTTGCTGCGAGATCGGCAACCACACGTTTCGAGCGACCGGAATCACCAACTACATGAAGAACGGCGGCGATCTGAAAGAAGCTCAAAAAATGGCTTGCCATTCCGATCCTCGAACAACGCAACTCTACGATAGGAGCGGCGACGGCGTGTCGCTGGATGAAATTGAACGAATCACAATCTGATTGCAATCGCCGGAGAAGTCTGGTTCGCTTGTCAGGCCAGTCTGCCAAGTGCGGCTTGTGTTGGTGCCCCGGGACAGAATTCGGGGTGGAACTAAACGAGAACGCACCGACCGACTTTTTTCTACATTGCACGTCGGTGTGATGGTGGCACGGCAGTACTTTCTGACAAGTTGAGTTATCATCACCAACTGCACTTGACCATCTGGCTCAGTCAGCTGAACAGGCTCAGACAGCATTGGCCACAGGGATCCCCCACGGAGTAAGAAGATGAGTATCGGGCCCGCGCCGCCCTTTAAGCACATTCAAGATGAAAAATATCGTGCCTTGATAATTGCACTCCGATTGAAAGCAGCACCGATCCTTGCGAACAATCTCCTGCCGCACTTCACAGACCACACTGTCGAGCACTCTGACAATGTCACCCAGCTGGTCGATAGCCTCTTGGAAGGAGCCAAGCTACCTCTCTTGGACTCTGAGCTTCTGATTCTTTACAGCGCGTGCTATCTCCATGACATCGGAATGCAATACGAACGTGCAGACCATCCTCGGTGGGCACGTCTACCAGTCGCACGAGTTGACGTACGCTGGCGACCGCATCAAGTGCGGACATTGCGGCCACCCGATCACTGGCGAAGCCAAAACAAAGAAGACGAAGTCCGGGCTGAAACGTTACGTCTACTATTGCTGCACATATTACAACCGAGGCAATCACCCTCGGGTTCGCATTCGCGAAGCCGACTTCGACACTCAGGTCATCGCGATCCTCAACAAAATGAAGATTGAAGACGAAGGCGTGCGAGACTGGTTCCGCACAGTCCTCGCGTCAAAGACCCGCGACACACAGTTGGATTCGATGGCTCAACGGCACGAACTGCAGCGTCAGGAAACGTTGATCATTGGCCAGCAGGATCGCCTGCTAAACATGCGTCTGGCCGAAGAGATTGACGAGTCAACATTCGCCACAAAGCAGACGGAGCTACGAGATCGTCTTAGCAAAATGAAGCTGCAACTGGACGTTCTAGACCGTTCTCACGACGAGTATGCCGACTTAGCGAGCAAGGTTTTTGAACTTTCGCAAAGCCTGACAGATAAATGGCTTACGGCTGATGTGCTTGAGAAACGTCAGATACTCGAAATCGTGTTTTTGAACTGCGTCCTCGACGACGTAACTCTAGTCCCCACAATAAGAAAGCCCTTCGACGTACTCGCCGAAGGGCTCATCTCTAAGAATAGTCGGGACGACCGGCGATTGGCATTTCTTAACGAACGAGCAGGCGGGACGCTCCTGGGACGTCTTTTTTCGCTTCGGATTGAATTCTCTGCAGAAACGTTCTTCAGAGCGTCCGAATCGGTTTGAGGCTGAGTGATCGCGGCAATTGGCTTCCTCACTGGAATCTCTGTGATTCCGGTCGAGGAGTTTTCGCCATGACTACGCACTTTTCGTCCACACTTCAGCCTCCAGTGGTGCCTAAGGATGGCGCTACGATACGTGTCCTTGTTGCATGTCGTGTCAGTGATCCGCGACCCGGAAAGCAAGATGAACGTTCATTAGCAGACCAGGCGGCCATGCACGAGGAGTGGCTGAAAGCCCATCTTGATTCGCCATACGAAGTCAGGATTCTGGAGGGCCGTGAGAGTGGGGAATGCATTGAGCGGGCTGATTATCAGGAGTTGATAGGCCTCGTGACGACGGGGCAGTTCGACCTTGTTCTGGCCGAAGACCTCGGCCGAATCATCCGGCGACTTCAGGCGCATGGTTTCGCTGAGTTGTGTGGCGATTTCGATACGAGACTGATCTCTCACAACGATCACATCGATACGGCGATCCCTGGTTGGGAGGATCGTTCGATCATTTCGGCCTGGCACCACGAACGGTCAAATCGTGACACCTCGGATCGGATCAAACGAACTGCCAACAATAGGTTTTTGCAGGGTGGCTGTGCGGCGTTTGAAATAGCCGGGTACATCAAACCTCCCGGTGCGAAAAGTGATCTGGACTGGCAGAAAGATCCTGATTGGGAACAAGTCTATGTCGAATGGTTTCGGATGCTCGACGAAGATGAGGCTACTTTCTCTGAGATTGCGGACTGGCTCAACAAGCACCAGCGAGCAACTGGAACTTTCACGAAGAAGGGTGAGTGGGACGGAACGATGGTCGGTCGAGTGACTCGCAACTGGCTGCTCAAAGGATACCGAGTTCGCAACCGTCGAAAATCACGCCGCAATTCCTCGGGGAAGTATGTGTCTGTTGTGGCTGCTCCGAGCGAGTTGAAGCTTCGTCACGCACCTCACCTGGCGTTCTTTGACGAGGCATACTACGACCGAGTCGTCGCAGCGGTTAACGAACGTAACGCGAAGTATCGTAGAAAGGGGCAGAACGGTGTTGATACACGCAGGCGCGTTCCAAAGAAACGAACTCGTTTTCCAGGGCAATCTCTTGTGTGTGGTATCTGTGGTCGCGGATTCGTCTTTGGTGGCCATGGACAGACAGATCACCTGATGTGCTCGGGAGCGCGCGAACATCTTTGCTGGAATGGCGTCACGGCTGATGGGCCACTGACGGCTGAGCGGATTTCCAATGCGGTCTTTCAGGAGATTTCTGCTCTGCCGGAGTTCGACGAAACGCTCTCCGGTTTGTCAATGAAGAGGCTCTGAAAGCCGATGTCCAGCGGAGCGCCCAGCTTGAGGAACTGATCCGCAAGTCGGACCGACTTGACCGTGAGATCGAGAATGTGATGCGTTTTATCAGGTCAGGTGATTCCAGCGACCGAGTGCGTCTCGATCTCAAGCAACTGGAGCAGACCGCAAAGGAAGTTCAAGCTGAGAAGTTACGGCTTTCGGCCACACCCTCGGGCGTGATTGAAGTACCGCCGATCGAGGAACTCAAGTTGCTCGCCACCGAGGCGCTCAGTGACCTTTCCAACGACAGTTGGGAGTTCTGCCGAGTGATCCAGCGATTGGTCCCTCGAATCGTTGTTTTCCCGCACGAGCTCTGCGATGGAGGACGCCCGGTGCTGCGAGCACGATTTCGAATGAACGTGGCCGGCATGATCCCGGAAGGCAGGCTGCGAGAGGCTGTCCATGCATCGTTGGAGCGAACGCTGGAAGTCGATCTCTTTGATCCTCCTCAACGCGAAGAGTTCCGAGAACGTGTCGTTGAGTTACGAAAAACGCACACTGAGCGGACCGTGGCCGAGATACTCGGAATTACGATCACGGCTGCTCAGCGAGCATACCAACTTCAGAACCTGATGGATCAGCTTTCGATTGTCGATCCTTACCAGCTTATCGAATCTCCATCTGATGATGTTTCCCGTCTGAAAAGGCACAAACACAAGCGATACCGATTTGATCCTCTGCCTGATGCGGGAGTCGTTTGATTTCCCATCGAACCAATCAGCAACTGAATTTCTCTTCGGCCTCGCAAAGTGCGGGGCCTTTTTTGTGCCTGTTTGGAAAGGACTGTTTGAATGAAAGGTCGTACTGACTCGGAAAAAGCCCCCGACAACTCCATGCCGCCTCCGCTGACGCAGTTTTTGCGTTTACTGGCCAAAGCCACCGTCGCCCGTCTCAAGCGGCGAAACAGGGACGAACAGAATCGCCCAACAGAATGCAAAGCCACGCCCCAACCCATCGTCTCTAAAGGGAGAATTTCCTGATGTCACACATCGTCACGATTCGAACTGAAGTGAGGGACGCCGAGGCGCTTTGTCTTGGTTGCGACCGTTTGGGGCTGGAGCGTCCGGTTCATCGGACGGCAAAGCTGTTTACTGATGAGGCGACTGGGTACTGCGTGGAGTTGCCGGACTGGCGGTATCCGGTTGTCTGCGACGTCGAGTCCGGCCGCGTCCATTACGACAACTTTGAGGGGAGGTGGGGGAATCAGTCGCGGTTGGATGCACTTCTCCAGATGTATGCGGTTGAGAAAACCCGTCTCGAAGCAAGGCGGCGAGGGCACACTGTTTTGGAGCAGGCCCTCGCGGATGGAGCGATCAAACTTACAGTTCAGGTCGGAGGTGCAGCGTGAAGCAAGAAACAATGAGGACGATCGAAGTTGTTGTCCGGTCGGATGGCCAGTCATCGGTCGAGACAAAAGGGTTCGTCGGAGCGAAGTGTCTGGAGGCGAGTCGGTTTCTTGAAGAGGCTCTTGGTTCTTCGCGCGGCGACAAGCGAACAGTCGAGTTTTACTCAGCGGCGGTTTCCACAGGCGTTGAGGTGTCGAATCGTTCTTCAGACGGAAAGGAGAGCATGTGAGAGCCGGAATGATCCGACGCGGAGTCCCGTCCGGAATACGTGCTGCCGCACCTCGTCGGAAGAAATCGATCGACACGGATGAGCGCTTGACGCTGGTTCTCGTTGAGGGAATCTATGATGTGGAGTTTCTGTGTCGAATCTCGACCGTTCTGCGTCACGTTGATAGCGCAATTCCGGACCTGAGAATGCTTGAGGAAACGGGGCGGCTGATCTTCGTTCCGTTTGGTGGCGGTGATCCTGGATTTTGGGCAGCACGATTCGCCCCGCTCGGTTTGTCCGAGATTCATATCTATGACCGGGAGACGGTGGCTGACTCAGTGCTGCGATTCTCTGCCGCAGCGATTGTAAATCGACGATCGAATGCTCGGGCATTTGTCATGTCGAAGCGAAGCATCGAGAGCTATCTCCATCCCGATGCCATCGAGGCCGCATTTCGGGTTCGTGTTACGTGCTCGGACGACGGCAGCATTGTTGATGAGATCGCTGATGCAGTGCTCAATCGGACATGCCCGCATCTTGATCGCAGCCAACTGTCACGACGCGGACGCCGCCGATTGAAGCTGCAGATCAAACGGAAACTTAACCACGACGTCGTTTCGAACATGACTCCCGCATTGCTCGATGAGAGCGACCCTCGCGGTGAAGTCCGTTCGTGGTTGAACGCGATCGCTGAAGCGGTCGCGTGCGACTTCAGTTGCTGATTCTCTTTTTTCTCCCACCACCTGGAGAGCCTATGCTTGTTGAACAGCTTGCGGAGTACGTACGCGCGTGCTTTGCGGGAATCTGGATTGAAACTTTTGAGCCTGATGAAGCGCTGCGGGAGATTGCGGAACTGTGTCAGCAACAGGACTGGTCGCTGGCGACGTGGGATGTGGAACGTGGCCTGCATGTTGCCGGAGGTGGAGATGCTACTGACGCAGTGACGACGACGGACCCGGTGGCGGCGATTCAGTCCGTGAATGCTTTATCGAGTGACGATGGTGCTGGAATTCTGGTGCTGCAGAACTTTCATCGGCTGCTTGGGTCGCTGGAAGTTATTCAGGCAATGTCTCGGCAGATCGGAGTCGGAAAACAGAACCGGACATTCCTCGTCGTGCTGGCTCCGGCGGTACAGATTCCCATTGAACTGGAAAAGCAGTTCGTCGTCATCCAGCACGAGCTGCCGGATCGTGAGCAGATGCAGACGATT
>TARA_R110002072_G_scaffold935_23_pt1 | contig 22980 bp, 20 predicted proteins | sample TARA_R110002072 | Tara Oceans TARA_R110002072 (sample SAMEA4397118) | marine metagenome | biome: Polar Biome; feature: [SRF] surface water layer (ENVO:00010504); material: water (ENVO:00002006), including particulate matter (ENVO:01000060) such as... | depth 5 m | reverse complement strand
ATCTCCGGTGTCAGCAGCGGGTGATCAGCGGTGGTCAGTAGCACGGCTTCCTCGGGTGCGAGCGCCTGCATCGCCTCGTAGGCGCTGGTACTCGGACTGGCACCCGGCGCGCGCCAGCTGATCTCTCCATCGTCGATCCACTGTTGCAGGGCGGCATCGGTAGCCACCTCACTGGCCTCGGGCCCGGCCAGGCAGATCGTTTTCACCACCTTGGCCAGGCGCAGGGAATTGAGCACCCTGCGAACCATGGGCGTGCCATCAAGATCAATCATGGCCTTGCTGCCCGCTTTCGTATGGTTGATGAGTGAATCCGCCTTGGTGCGATCACCCGCCAGCACTATGGCTGTGATTCTGTGCGTTTCCGGGTCCAGGTGCATTGCTATAGTTCTTTCTGGTAGACGCGGTAGCGTTTATACGCGACGCCGCCTATGGTTTCAATAATGTTGCGCATGCCGTCGTTGTCCTCCAGTATCCAACCCATTTCCACATCCCGCACGCCCCGCGCGTGCAGGGCCTTGCGCACCGCGTCAATCACCATAAAGGCCAGCGTCGGCCCCAGCCGCGAGTGCTGGAAGCTCTGCCGGACACCCATCAACGGCACGCGGGCAGATTTTGGATGGCGGACTTTTAGCCGCCATAACAGTTTGGCCCAGCCGAACGGCAACAGGCGACCGTTGAGATCGCGGGCCGCCTCATTCAGATTTGGCAGCGCCACGATAAAGGCCACCGGCTCGCCATCGTACTCTGCAATCTGGATGTAATCATCAGGCATCAGCTTGGTGAGCGTGGACACGGTCTCGGCCCAGTCGTCCTCCGCCAGCGGCACAAAACCCCAGTTGCTCTGCCACGCATCGTTGAAGATCTCCCGCATAATGCCGGCGTCTTCCTTCAGGTGTTTGCGCCGCACCGGGCGCACTGTCACCCGATCAGATACCCGCTGCGCCAGGCGTTCCATAACTCGGGGCGCGTCGAAGTCCGGCCGCACCTGATAGGCCAGCAAGTCTTTCGCCCCGGTATACCCCTGGGCCTCAACGGCGGGCCCGTACCAGGGTCGCGCGTGGCCCATCAGCACATACGGTGGTGTCGAAAAGCCGTCCACCAGCAGGCCGACCTCCTCGTTCACATGCAGGTTGAAAGGACCGCGCACCCGTGTCATACCCTCACTGCGCAACCAGTTCTCGGCGGCACCGAACAGTGCGGCAAATACCGCCGCATCCTCAATGGCCTCCAGCATGCCGAAATAACCGGTGTCATCCGCGTGCTGTTGCAGGTGCATGGTGTCGATCTGGGCGGTGATGCGTCCCACCGGCTGGCCGCTGCGATAAGCGACCCACGCCCGCAAGCGGGCGTGTTCAAAAAAGTGATTCTTCGGGGACATCTGCTCCCGCTTCATAAAATCCAGCGGGGCGATCCAGGCCGGGTCCGACGCGTAAATCCGGTGCGGCAGTGCGAGAAACTGACGCATATGGCCTTTGTCGGTGACGACCTCCACCGAAACTGGCGCGTTGGTATCGTTATTCGCTGTCATGCCTGTGCGCTGCATCCAAAGAAGGGCGGCAAGTATACCGTTGAATGAAGCCCCTGAGAAATCAGGCGACCAGTCGTCTCACCACACCAACGCGCAGATTCGCTGAGGATCGGCTCACTCGCATCCCGCCTTTGACACACACGGGCAATGGTAGCACTGCACCTTCGGTGTATACTACGTCCTTGCTCGCCCCAACCAATGACGCCACACTCGCTTGCTTCCGCTGTTTTCGGGACGCGATAGATCATTGTAGCCGGAACTACCGCGCGCAAAACCGCGCCAGACAGCAGGGTTAAAACATCGCAGTCGCGGATGGCCAGCGAACGAGAGACGAAAAGAATGAACGACAGGTCGCCCGCAGGGACACAAGCCGCCAGGATAGCTGTGCTACTGCCCTCCCTGAAGGGCGGTGGTGCAGAGCGCTCCATGCTGAACCTGATCAAGGGCTTTCTGGCGCGGGGTCGAGCCGTCGATCTGGTGCTGTGCCAGGCAAAAGGCGCTTATCTGGGCGAGGTGCCCGCAGGAGCAAATCTGGTAGAGCTGGGGGCGAGCAGCGGCCTGCGGGCGCGCCTGATCGCAGTGCTCGGCAATCCCAGGCACTTTCTGGTACTGCTGCGCCCCCTGTTGCTGGCGAAAAAAGTCGCCCCGGAAATCGCCCGAATTGCATCTTTGCAGGACTACCTGAAAACCCGTCAACCGGACGTGGTACTGTCCGCGATCACCTACGCCAACCTCGCCGCGATATGGGCGAAACAGATGTCCGGCGCGACTGTTCCGGTGGTCGTCAGCGAACGCATTGCGCTGGCGACCTATTGCGCGGACCCCTCCAACGCCCGCAAATGGAAGTGGCGCTATCTACCGCAAATCGTGAACCGCACGTATCCGGGCGCAGACGCGGTAATCGCTGTCTCGCACCATGCGGCTGCTGAACTGGTCACGCGTATCGGCGTAGACCAGCGGCGGGTTACAACCATCTACAACCCCGTCGTCGATGACACCCTGCGCAGCGGCGCTGCGCAGCAGCTGGAGCACACATGGTTTGCCCCGGGCGCACTGCCTGTGATCCTGGCGGCGGGACGACTGACGGAACAGAAAGACTTTGCAACCCTGATTCGTGCGTTTGCCCGAGTGCGCGCGCAACGACCGGTGCGACTGGTGATACTCGGTGAGGGACGACTGCGCCCGGACCTGCTGGCATTATCCGCTGAACTGGGTGTGCAGGAGGATGTCGACCTGCCCGGTTTTGTCGCAAACCCCTACCAGTACATGGCACGCGCGTCGCTACTCGTGCTGTCCTCACTGTACGAGGGCCTGCCGGGCGTACTGATCCAGGCGCTGGCCTGCGGCTGTCCTGTCGTCAGTACCGATTGCCCAGGCGGCTCAAAGGAGATTCTCGCTGATGGCGCCTACGGTGCACTGGTCCCGATCGGCGATGTACAGGCCATGGCAAGCGCCATGGAGGCGCAACTGGACCAACCCACGGCCAGGCACACGCTGCTGCAAAGGGCAGAGGACTTTTCGGTCGACGGCGCTGTCGATAACTATCTGAAGCTGCTGGATTCAGTCGTCACTGACGCTGCAAATCGAAACTAACGGGCGGATTGGCGATGTGTGGAATTACCGGATTTATTCAGTACGGCGGAGGCGCTGCCCAGGACCTCTCGCGCCGCTGCCAGAGTATGGCCGACACCATTGTACACCGCGGCCCCGATGCCGGCGGCGTCTGGGTTGATCCGTCCTTCCCGCTGGCACTGGGACACCGGCGCCTCTCCATCATTGACCTGACCGACGCGGGCGCGCAACCGATGGCATCGGCATCCGGCCGCTATGTGCTCTCCTACAACGGCGAAGTGTACAACTTCCCCAGGCTGCGACAGGAGCCCGGCGTGTCCGACTACCCTTACCGGGGGCACTGTGACACCGAGGTGATTCTGGCCGCAGTGGAGCACCTGGGGGTGGCAGCAGCGGTCAGCAAACTGGAGGGAATGTTCGCGTTCGCGCTGTGGGACAGGCAGGAGCGCTGCCTGTGGCTGGCGCGGGACAGAGTGGGCAAGAAACCGCTCTACTACGGCTGGTGTGGCAACAGCTTCCTGTTCGGTTCGGAGTTGAAAGCCCTGCGCCAACACCCTGATTTTGACCCGGCGCTGGACCGCGATGCCCTCGGGCAATTCCTGCAGTACGGCTGGGTGTCACAACCGCGCTCCATCTACAGCAATGTGCGAAAACTGCCGCCGGGCAACCTGCTGAAAATAACACAGGAATGCGAGCCCTGGAGCGCCGCACCCACCCCGTACTGGTCGGCGGCGGAGGTGGCAGAAGCCGGTGAGCGCAATCGTTTTAGCGGCAGCTATGGTGATGCGATCAAGCAACTCGATACCGTGCTCAATCAGGCCGTAAGCGATCGCATGGTCGCCGATGTGGAACTGGGTGCACTGCTCTCCGGCGGTATTGATTCCTCGATGATCGTTGCCCTGATGCAACAGCAGTCGGATCGCCCGGTAAAAACCTTCAGCATCGGTTTCTGGGAGGAAAAATACAATGAGGCGGAGTACGCAAGTGCCGTGGCCGGCCACCTGAAAACCGAGCACCACGAAATCTATGTCACACCCGATCAGGCGCTGGACGTCGTCGCGCAATTGCCGCATATCTATGATGAGCCGTTTGCCGACTCTTCCCAGATACCAACCTACCTGGTGTGCAAGCTGGCCCGCGAACAGCTGAAAGTGGTACTCACCGGCGATGGCGGCGATGAGCAAATGGCCGGCTACCGGCGCTACCGGGAATGCCTGAAACACTGGCGCAATGTACAGCGCATTCCGGGCAGCGCCAGAAGTGTAGTGCAACCTGTCAGCAGCGCGCTGGGCAGAGGCAGTTGGCGCTTCGCAAAAGGTTACGCCAACGAGGGCAAGACCGTCCCGCGCTGGACCCGCAAGCTGGGAAAAGTGAGTCAGCGATCGTGCAACTGGGCAGCCAATTCACCGCAGGAAATCCTCGCCAATAAATTCAACAAGTGCCTGGCGGTGGATCAGTTTGTACCCGGCGCGGTAAGCCCCTCCACACCCCTGACTGATCCGTCCAGTTGGCCACACGTGCAGGACCCGCTGCTGGCGATGCTGCACTACGACTATACCGGTTACCTGCCAGACGATATCCTGGTGAAAGTCGATCGCGCCAGTATGGCGGTGGGGCTGGAAGCGCGCGCGCCGCTGCTCGATCAACGGGTACTGGAACTCGCCTGGTCACTGCCGACCGCGTATCTGTTCGACGGCAACACGGGGAAACGCGTGTTGCGGGACCTGCTGGTGCAGTATGTTCCCCGCGAACTGATAGATCGCCCCAAACGCGGCTTCAGCGTGCCGATCAAGGAGTGGCTGGTCGGTCCGCTGCGAGATTGGGCGGAAGACCTGATATCCGAACAGGCACTGCGGGAACAGGGTATTTTTGATGTCACCAGGGTGCGCGATGCCTGGCATCAACACCTGTACGGATGGGCCAACCACTCCGAGTTGATGTGGTCGATCCTGATGTTCCAGGCCTGGTGGCGGGCACAGTAGCGCGAGCGCAATTCCACACCCCAAACGGGGTAATAATCACCACTTATACGCGGCATTAGTCAACTGGATACACCCTTTCGGCGACGCTGTCTTGACAAATGTGACAACTCAGCGACCGCTGTGAGGGGCCGGCACAAGAAAATTTTCAATAATAACTATTTACTTATATATCATACACTTAAGAGTATATATGACGTCAAAACCACCGCGCGGGCAGCGCTGCCCAACACGGGACCAAGCACTGTAATCGCCCCGAACGCCAGACATCTTTGCGCGATTGCATGTCCATTATCCGGGATTGTTCACATTGGCCGTTGGTATTATTTCCTATAAGCGCCAAAGCCCGAAATGCTAGGATTACGCCTCATCAGATAACCCTTTTTCCAGGGTCTGAGCAGAAGGGTACCCTCATGTACAAGTGCTTGTGAGAATGACCGACAAGTGGCCTGCAGACCCACGGGGGAATCATTGAACTAAGCGTCATACCTCTGATTTAAGGGGTCAGCAAAGTCTGCTTTTTGGAAATTGGTTCACCCGGCGGAGATATCGTCGAACACGAGGAATCTACATTGCCACATGCTAACGTACATACCACGCCAACTAGCCACGCACTACCGTTCCGTCCGGCTGATTTTGCCACACTCACCGAAGCGCTTGATTATGCAGCCCAGGGCGAGACTGGCTCCAACTTCTACACGGGTCGAGGCGCTATCTACGCCAGTCTGACTTATGCCGACCTGCGCTCGGATGCCATTGCGCTGGCCCACAAGTTGCTCGGCCTGGGAATCGAGAAGGGCGACCGTGTCGCACTGGTGGCAGAAACCAACCCGGACTTCATCCGTTTCTTCTACGCCTGCCAGTACGCCGGCCTGATTCCTGTTGCATTGCCCGCGTCCGTCAAGGTCGGCGCACACTGCGCCTATGTGGCGCAGCTGCATCTGTTGCTCGAGGCCAGCGACGCCGCTATCGGTGTGGCCTCCGAGGGCTACCTGCCGTTCCTGCAGGAGGCCAGCGAAGGCCTGGATATTCGTATGGTGGAAACACCAGAAGCGTTTTATGCACTGCCCGAATCGCAGCAGCAACTGCCTGTTATCGACCCGGAAAATATCTCCTATATTCAGTACACCTCAGGCAGCACCCGCTTCCCGCGCGGTGTGGTCATCAAGCACCGTACTGCGATGGCTAACCTGCAGGGCATCATCGCACACGGCCTGCAGATGAATGAGGATGACCGTATGATGTCGTGGCTGCCGTTCTACCACGACATGGGCCTTGTCGGCTTCGTGCTGGTGCCGATGGCAGCCCAGGTCTCCATCGATTACCTGGACACCCGTGAATTCGCAATGCGCCCGCGCCAGTGGCTGGCACTGATGACACAGACCCGCGCGACCATCTCCTTCGCGCCCTCATTCGGCTACGACCTCTGTGCACGCAGGGTCAGACCGAGCGATATCGAAACGTATGACCTGAGCAACTGGCGTGTGGCCGGCATCGGTGCTGAGATGATTCGCCCGCAGACGCTCGAGCACTTTGCCGAAATGATGGAGCCGGCCGGCTTTGATCGCCGCGCGTTCCTGGCCTGCTACGGCATGGCCGAATGCACACTGGGCGTCAGCTTTTCACCGCTGTCCACCGGCTTCACGACACACTATATCGACAGCGATCACCTGTCAGATCACCACGAAGCCGTGCTGCTGGATGAGGACGACACCCAGGGCAGAGGTCGCCATTTCGTCAACTGCGGCATCCCGATGCCCAATTTTGAAGTCGAGGTCCGCGACGACAACCGCGTACTGGACGACTGGCAGAGTGGCGTAATTTACCTGCGCGGCCCCAGCGTGATGTCGGGTTACTTCAACCTGCCCGAGGAAACCAGCCACGCACTGAGCGAGGACGGCTGGCTCAACACGGGCGATATCGGCTACCTGGTGGACGGTGTACTGACCATTACCGGCCGCAAGAAGGACCTGATCATCATCCATGGTCGCAACATCTGGCCGCAGGATCTTGAGCATGTGGCAGAAACGCAGCCCGAGGTGCGCGCTGGTGATGCGGTGGCATTCTCCGCGCCCAACAGCGAGGGCGAGGAACTGTGTGTGCTGATGGTACAGTGTCGCGAGACAGACCCGATCAAACGCAATAACCTGGTTCGTCGCCTGACCGCCCTGGTGCGTATGGAGATGAGCCTGGACTGCTATGTCGAGCTGGTTCCCATTCACTCGCTGCCGCGCACTTCATCGGGCAAGTTGTCCCGCGCCAAGGCACGGCTCGACTTCATCAACAGCAACGATGTCGATATGCTTGACGCCGCCGCTGAAGAAGTGCGCCTGAGGGTGGCTTCAGCCTGATCGTCGAAGGCAGCCTCATCGCCGTTACCGGCGCTACCGGGTTTATCGGTTCCACCCTGTGCCAGTCCCTGCTGGATCGGGGTTACCGCATTCGGGCACTGGTCAGGAATCCAGCGGCAGCCACACAGCTTGCCGCCACCGGCGTAACCCTTGTTGAGGGAGACCTCGCCAACAGCACCGCGCTCGAACAACTCATCGCCGACAGCGACGCTGTGGTACACGCCGCAGGTGCCGTCCGGGGCAGGTGCCAGGCCGACTTCGATCGCGTCAATGTCGATGGCACGGCCGCTGTCATCAGGGCTATCCGGGCACAGACACACCGGCCGCGGCTGCTATTGCTGTCCTCGATCGTGGCGCGAGAGCCGAACATTTCCTGGTACGCACACAGCAAATGGCAGGGCGAGCAGTTGCTGGAACACTGTGTTGATATTGAGTACACCGTGCTGCGACCGCCCGCAGTGTACGGTCCCGGCGACAAGGAGATGCTGCCGATCTTTCGGCTGATGCAGCGCGGTATCGCCGTCGTACCCGGCTCACCAGAGGTGCGTATCTCGCTGATTTACGTATCCGATCTGGTGGAGGCCATTATCGCCTGCCTGCTGTGCCCCGCCGCTCTGCGCCAGCCGTTAAGCGTGGGCGACGGCAAGCCCAACGGCTACAATTGGCACGATATGGCTGAGATCGCCGGTCAGCACTGGTCGCGGCGGGTGCGCCTCGTGCGCGTGCCAACGTGGCTGCTCGACGCCATCGCCAACCTCAACACCCGGGTGGCCGGCATCACCGGCAATGCGCCCATGCTGACACCGCCCAAGGTCCGCGAACTGCGCCACAGCGACTGGGTTACAGACAACAACGCAATTACCGCCGCTACCGGATGGACACCTGTGGTCGGTTTGCGCGAGGGGCTGGAACAGCTCAAATTACCACCACTTTGACCGCGAATCTCGCGGCTATAGTGCGATATAATGCCCTGCTTTTCGTTGAATCCTAAATTTCAGGTGAGGCTAACCGTGGCAGAATTTATTGTCGGCAATCCATTGCGCAAATGGGCACGCGATCATCGCCTGCTCCGAGAGGCGCTGTGGCGGCTGGATTTTGTGCTGGTGTGGTCGATTACCCGCTTGGCGCGACTGCTGCCGGTCGATACAGCTTCCCGCTTCGGCGAAAAACTGGGTCGCTGGATAGGGCCAAAGCTGAAGAAGAAAACAGCGATCTATCGCGCGAACCTGGCCATCGCGTTTCCCGAGTTGAGTGAGGCGGAACTCGATGACCTGGTCACCCGTTCCTGGGGGCGCTCCGGGCGTGTGATGGCCGAGTACCCGCACCTGGCCACGATACTCTCTGAGGACGATCGCCTGCAGATTGATATTCGCGAATCCATCGAAACCTACGGGAATCCTGCCAGGCCTTGCGTTATCGTGACCGCCCACCAGAGCAACTGGGAAGTGGTGTGCTCGGCGATGGCGAAATTGAATATTCCCAATGCCAGCCTGTACTCGCCGCCCACCAATCCGCTACTGGACCGTATGTTGCTGGAGTCCCGCGAAGCGCTCAACTGTGAACTGTTGCCGGCAGAAAACAGCACCCGCCTGCTGATGCGCGCACTCAAACAGGGGCGAACTGCCGCCATGGTGATGGATCGCCGGGTGGATGAAGGCAAGCCCGTGCAGTTTTTTGGGTTCGACAAGCCCTCGACCATCATGCCCGCCAAGCTGGCACTGAAGTTCAACTGCGACCTCGTCCCCGTGCAGGTGGAGCGGTTGCAGGATGCCCATTACCGGGTCACCTTTCACGCCCCCATCCGCCCCCGCAATACCAGTGCGGATGAGACTGACCAAGCCATCGATATGATCCAACAGGTCCACCTGCAGTTCGAGGACTGGATACGCCAGCAACCGGAAGACTGGTTCTGCTCGAAACGCATATGGCCAAAACGTAAACTACCCAAGACGGAGGAGCGCGGCCCAGATGCCGACACGGATTCCTATGCAGCCTGAAGAACAACATCAATCCATACGCCTGTTCGAGAACGACTTTCTCGAACGCCTGTCCCATGTTCACCCCATCACGCCACTGCTGATGTGGGGGCCCATTGCGGCCTGGTTGATCTGGCGCAGCTTCGCCGTGTACAACCTGGCGCTGCTACCGGTGCTGGCGATCGGTGTCGCCGGCATTATCACCTGGACTCTCACCGAGTACTGCCTGCACCGCTATCTGTTCCACTTTCCCGCCACCAGCAAAGTGGGCAAGTGGCTGGTGTTCCTGTTCCACGGCAACCATCACGATGATCCGAAGGACAAGACCCGCCTGGTGATGCCCCCCGCTGGCGCGATTCCCATTATGCTGGTGCTGTACCTGCTGTTCGGCCTGTTTATCCCGCAGCCGTGGATTCAGCCGTTTTGCGCGTTTTTTATCATCGGCTACCTGATCTACGACTACATCCATTACTCGACCCATCACTTCCCGATGCGCAACCCGGTGGCAAAATTTCTCAAGCACTATCACCTGAAGCACCACTACGCTAAAGAGGGTGGCCGCTACGGAGTCAGCTCCCCGCTCTGGGACCGTATATTCGGCTCCGACCCGGGCCAGGGTTGAGTCGACCAGAGTGCCCGAGTTTTACCTGATTCCCAAGCGCCTGGCTCGCAAGGCGCCGATACTGGTCACTATCACACAGCGGGCAGAAGCGGCTCTGTTCCGTTTTGTTTTCTGGCTGATGCGCAAGCTGAGTATCGACCACGCCATGCGGTTGTCAGCGACGGCTTTTGGGCTTGTCGGCTCGGTGTCAGATAAAGCGGCAAAGGCCCGGGACAACCTGGCAATCGCGTTTCCCGACGAATCCCCGCAGTGGCGAGACCAGACAACCCGGGAGATTTTTCGCCACCTCGGGTACTCCGCCGCCGAGTTGCTGAAATTGCAGCAGATCTGGGAAGAGCGAGACCAGCGCATCGAATTCGTGCTCGAGCCCGAGGCCCTCAAACATATGCAGAGCAAGCGCGCTACCGTGTTCATGACGGCCCACGTGGGCGCCTGGCAAGTCGCGGCACTGGTGACACGGCAGTTCGGTTTCGACATAAACACCATCTACGCACCGGAGTCCAATCCGGTCATGCAGGAACTGATGCTGGAGTTGCGCCAGTCGTTTGGAGAAAAGCTGATTGCCGCCGACGCCGGGCCCCGGCCGCTGATCAAGGCGCTGAACGCAGGCGAAAGTATCATCATGGCGATCGATACGCGGCCCGATACCGGCAAACTGATTCCCTTTTTTGGCGTGGATGCGCTGACCAATACCAGCGCGGTAGGGCTGGCGCTGCGCACCGGGGCCGCAATCGTCGTGTCGCGCGCCGAGCGCCTCCCGGGGGGGCGTTACCGGATAACCGTTTACGACCCACTGGTCAGCCCGATTCCAGATGCACCGATCAAGGAACAGGCTGTGGCGATCACGGAAATGGTGCACCACCACTTCGAAGCGTGGATCAGGGAGTACCCCGAGCAGTGGGTCTGCCTGAAACGGCGCTGGCCGAAGGCGCACAAACTCTAGCCTCTATGCAAACGGAGCAACCTATTCCTGAGCCTACACACAGCTCACTAGCCATCTGTATCTGCACGTTTATGCGTCCCGACGGCTTGCAACGCCTGCTGGCAGGGCTCGACGGCCAGACCTTTACCGTCACACCACAGCCCCGCGTGCAACTCATTGTGGTCGACAATTCGCCCACCGGCTCGGCCGCTGCAACCTGTGCAGCGCAGACAACGCGCTGGCCCCTGCAATACCTGCACGAACCGCGGCCCGGCATATCCTACGCCCGCAACACGGCGCTGGCCGCTGTGGCACCGGACACAGATTTTATCGCCATGATCGATGACGACGAGGTGCCGGCACCCGATTGGCTGGACCAGTTACTGGATGCCCAGACCCGCAGCGGCGCTGACATCATCGTCGGGCCCACCACGCCCGTCTTTCCACCCCAGACACCGGACTGGATAAAAGCCAGTGGCTTTTTCATGAAACCTGAAAACGGGGCGAGCCTGTGCGACCTGGACCCGGACCCTCCGGCTGCGACCTGCAATGTGCTGGTGCGAGCCGATTTGCTCGGCCCATCAGGCCTGTCATTTGAGCCGGCCCTGGCGCTCAGTGGCGGCGAGGACAAACTGCTGTTTCAGTCGCTGAAACAGTGCGGCTATCGGTTCGCCTGGGCCAATGCGGCACAGGTCAGCGAGTGGATTCCGGCCGAACGCGCCAACTTGTCCTATATGTGGCGAGAGTCCTATCGCCGAGGCTGCGTGAAGTACTTTGTGAAACGGCGCCTGAAATCCCGCTCCAACCTCGACGCGCTGCGTATCGCCCTGCGCCTGACGCTGAAATCCGCAGGGCGTATCGCCTGGTACCTGCTGCGTATGCTCGCCAGCGCCGGCCGCAAAAGCAGCGCTTGGGTACCTCACGCACTGCGTATTGCGGACAACCTGGGCACCATTGCGGGCGTGCTACAGATACCCAACCGACACTATCGCCACAAGGATGCTGCGTGCTGAACCTGTCTTTTCCGGATCGCGATCGTCGCTGGAGTCTGGCGAATGTCGTTTTCGCAACCTATACGCTGTTCCTCGCGGGTTTTTACTTCGTCCCTAACGCTGTGGACAACTACAAGTTTTATATTGCCGCCGTATTCCTGCCCGGTCTGTTCCTGCTGCCGCAAACATTAAAACTGTGCATGAGAAGCCGCATCTGGCTGAGCCTGCTGGCCTATCTGGCCTACATGTTGTCGAGCTCGCTGTGGAGCACTGACTTTTCCGTCGCTACGCTGTGGCGCGATGCCCGGTACACTGCGTATATACTCGTTTTTATTCTGCTGACGGTGTACTGGTTTGAACGCAATCGACAATTGCCGGATGCGATCATGGAGGCGGTCACCCTGGTGGCTATCCTCGCCGCGGCCGTTTCCATCGTCACCTTTGAGGATCTGATGCTGCTGCCGGCGTTGACGGACAATCGCCTGATTGGCCTGGGCATTACCGACAACCCGAACCCGAGCGCTTTCATTTACGGTTTTTTTGGCGTTATCGCACTGGATTACGCGCGACGGCACTGGGGTGAAAAGCTGGCTTATGTCCACGCTGCGGGACTGATGATAATCGTGTTTTTTGTGATCCTGACCCAGAGCAATACCGGCCTGCTGGCGATGGCCTCGGCCTGCGCACTGCTGTTTCTTCTCGACCGTCGCCGGGCGCCACCGGCACTGGTTATCGGGCTTGCCATTGGTGTGGCTGCCAGTCTCTACCTGGTCTGGTCTCTGGGTTTGTTGAACGCGGCGACCGATCTCGGTTTTGTAGCAAGGTTTCCGATCTGGGAGCGCATACTGGAGCAGTGGCAAGCCGCTCCTATTTTTGGGTATGGCTTCCAACCAGAGATTGTTTTACTGCCAGACGGCAAGCCGAGCATCCTGAACTACGCCCACAGCAGTTTTCTCGCAACCCTGCGCGACGGCGGCATGGTTGGACTGCTGCTGTTACTCGCGGTCTACGGGCTGGCGCTGCAAACCGCTTTCAAAATGGTATTCACCGTGCGTCGCGCGCGCTATCTGTGCCTGTTCGCGCTTGGCGTAATCTGCGTGCTCGTCGACACCGATCAGATGATCACCCGGCCCAGGGAACTGTGGATCATTCTGTGGCTACCATTGGCCTGCCTGGTGGCGTACGAGCTGGGCTTGACCGACGATGACAGGTCCGGCTCGCCGGGCAGGCAGGCGGGGCTCTCGCCAAAAAATATCCGGTGATATCCCTCCACCGCACGCTCCAGTGAGAATTCTCGTCCACGCTGGCGCAGCATGTCTGAATCCGGTTCAGACGCCAGGCTATCCAGAATTGCCTCCGACAACCGCGCCACATCATTGACCGGCACCAATTTGCCATACCGCCCGTTTTCCAGAATCTCGGAAGGTCCGCTGGGGCAGTCGGTACTCACCACCGGACACCCTTCCAACAGCGCTTCCACCAGCACATTGCCAAACCCCTCAAAGTTGGACGACAGCACAAATACCCGCGCCGCCCGCAGGAAAGTATGGGGATCGCGCTGATAACCGGGCAGGGCGATATCCTCTCCAACGCCCAGTTCTGTGGCCAGGTTCTGCAATTCCTGACGATGGGCCATCTGTTCAGCGGAGGACTTGTCGCCCCCGAGAATAACCAGCCGCGCATCGACGCGCCGGCGCACGGCGGCAAACGCTCGTATCAGCAGGGGAAAGTTTTTTTGCTCGACCAGGCGCCCCATACCGAGGACGACCGGTGGAGAACCAGGCCGAAACCATGGGTGAGTGAAAACGCCGCTGGGCTCACCGGCCAGTTCGGCCTCGGCGACAGGGTTGTAGACCACATGCACGCGATCCGGATCCAGGCCCAAGAGACTGATTGCATCCTCAGCCACACCGCGAGAAGCGGCGATAACACCGTCGGCCCTGGCGAAACTGTAGCGGAACATCGGCACCATGCTGTACGCCTGTCCCTTGCCGCTTTTTCGGCTCTGCTCGCTGCGAATAGACAGCGCGATATGGACGCCCACAAATACGCGGGTCGGCACATCCAGGCCGGATGCCGCCAAAATAGCACTGATACTCGATTTGCCCAGCGCAGAGGAAATCACCGCGGGGCGAGTGGTTTCGAGGTAATCACTGATATCGCGAATGTAGCGGAAACTGCGTGGGATTTTCCGGGCCGATGCCAGCCAGAACAGAATTCCGCGCAGGCCACGCCAGCCAGCTCGCCGGATAGCGGCGCCCAGGCCGGCCAATTTGCCCACGGGTTGCAATACCACCAGATTGACGCCGGGCGGCACGCTACCGCACAGCTCACCCTGCAGTTCGCACACCAGCAGATCAACCTCATATCCAAGCGATGCAAACCCCGAGGCCATGGACAAAACAACCCGTTCGGCACCACCGCCATTGAGGTTATCCAGCAAGAATGCAACCCGTTGCGGACTGGCCTGCTGCGGCCCAACCTGTTTTGCCTGAAGCGACATCAGATGAATCCCGTATTATGATCCACTGCGGATGGGGCAATCGCTCTAATACGCACTGGTGAGTGCAAGCCATTATATGTCAGCTGAATCGCCTGTCCAGTTTGGCCATCGCCAGGTAGATTTTGCCTGCCTGTCTGCGCACCGATACAGTTTTCCGGGCTCCCGCATTCAGATAGAATGCGCGAACTTCGCACTCAACCCGTCCTACACAGCAGGGGGAACGTCCTATCTCGTCAATCCAATACAAGCGCACGAGACTGTGGCTGACGTCCCCCCATTTTTATCCCACCTACGGCGGCGCCCAGAACCGCTATCGCAGCTATATCCCGGGCTTGCTGGATCGCGGGCTGGATGTACGTGTGATGACGGGGACGCCGCAGATTCAGGAGCGCAGCGAGGCTGACACGGACAAAAGCTGGTACCAGGCAGCGCCGGGCACCTGGCTGTCGCCTATCACCCTGGACGGGGCCCCGCTCGAGCGCATCCGCCTGCCCGACAGCAAGAGCCGCTCACGCACGCAGATCTACTACGATGCCCTGCTGGAGGTGTGCCAACAGCCCACCGAGGGGCCGACGGTGGCACAGCTTCTGACCAATATGCGCCCGCAGGCCCTGCCCTGGCTGCGCCGCCTGAAGGCCAGCGGCGTCGCCACCGTCTACTCCGTGTCGCAATTCCCCACCTGGCAGCAGAAGCCGCTGAAACGCATCTTTCGCAAACGCGGTTACCAGCGCGTATACAACAGCTTCGATGCCCTGGTCACCAACAGCCAGGCGATAGAGGTATTCCTGCGTGAGATCGGCGTTACCACACGCATTGAGTACATCCCCAATGGCGTGAATCTGCAGCGTTTCCACCCGCCGCGATCGGCCGAAGACCAGCAGGCCAGGGCCTCGCTGCGGGCCCGTTTTGGCATTCCCGAGGGGCACAAGGTCATCGTGTCGGTAGGGGCCATCATGCCACGCAAGGGGCCCGATATACTTTTACAGGCCTGGCGCCAGGTACTGCAGGACTGGCCCGATACCCACGTGATGTTTGTCGGGCCGCGCGCCGATACCCACGACCCGAAGCTGCAAAAATTCGGCGCCGACGTCGAGGCGCTGGTGGCGAGCTCAGCGGCCCCGGAGCAGGTGCATTTCGCCGGCATTGTGGACGATGTGGACAACTACCTGCGCGCCGCCGACCTGTTCGTGCTCGCCTCGAGTCGCGAGGGCACCCCTAACTCGGTGCTGGAAGCCATGGCCACCGGGCTGCCGTGTCTGGTCACGCCGTTTCTCGGCATCTCCGCCGGCATCGGTACCGCCGATGAACACTATCAACTGGTGGCGCGGGAGCCCGGCGCTATCGCAGCGGCGCTCAAGGGCCTGTTACGGGACGAGGCGCTGGGACAAGCGTTTGGCCAGCGGGGACAACGCTACGTGGTGGAGAATGTCGACCAGCAGCACAGCCTTGATCACTACACGGCGCTCTATCAGGAACTCGGCGAACTAGCCGCGCGGCGGCGCTAACGCGGGACAATCGAGCGCGATACCACTCAGTACATCAAACGCTCTTTTTCTGTCACCAACGGTGCACCGGTGAACAGGCGTCGCGTCTTCTTGACCACCATCCGCAGCGGCCGGTGTTCCTCAAAAACCACGATAAACACCTTGCGGAAGTAGTTATCCGGACAATTGATGCGTCGCACCCCGTGCCAGGAATTGCCGCGGCGACCGAACAGGATACTGCGGTTATCCCTGGTCTCGGCCGGGTAGGCCGCGTCGAAATCATCAAATGACGGTGCGGTGTCGGACGAAAAGCGGCCCTTGTCGTCGAGAATGACCGTCTCTCCGCCCCAGCTCCAGTCCCAGTCGTTCTCCGTGTTCAGGTAAAAAATCTGCGAGCCGATTTTTCCCTTTGAATCGCAGTGCGGCGAAACCTCACCGCCGTTCGGCGTGAAATGCCAGTGGAAGCGAAACCGCACGCTGGACACATCCAGCAGCCGACAGACAAACTTGCGATAGTTGTCGCTGCACAACTCCTCGATGAAATCAGTCCATGCAGGCGCCAGTTCCATGCCCCGCTCGTAATCCAGTATGTAGCGATCGTGGCTGGCCTGCCCATGCTTGCGCTGTTTGCCGAAAAACGCATTGAAACGCCCCAGTTCCGGCAGGCTTTGCAACAGTTCTTCGTAGTGCTCGGGATCGATGAAATTCTGCGGGTTCACCCAGGGGAACGGCGATCTAGCCTGGAATTGGGCGGGATCAATGGCATCCAGAACAGCGGAATTGAGATAGGGTCTAGTGGCCATCGGATCACTACCGGTAAAATTCGCGAGTATACGGCGCCGCCAATTGCCGGGACAGCCGCGATTTTGTGTAGAAATTGCGCTCTACGTCCCGCACTCGCGCCCGCCCCAGCGAATCAGGCAACCTTGATGGCGACTGGCTCTTTCAACAGCCCTGCCGGCCTGGACCGCGCATTGGCGCAGCTCAATGCCGCGCCGCCGATGCGCGCCGTACGCAGGTCGCCAAAGGGCGTGCCCAGGCCACTGTTGACAATCAGCGCCACTGAGAGGCTACTTTTCGGGTCGGCCCACGCACCCGAGCCGCCGAAACCGAAGTGCCCAAACGCCTCGCGCGGGAAGCCTTTGGTGGTCGCGACGCCGTGGTAGCCCAGCCGCCAGCGCATATCGAAGGGAATGACTGAAAGCTTGCCAGTGGGTTTTTGCAGCGTGGTAGCGCGTTTCAGTGTCTGCTGCGACAACAGGCGCACCCCGTCCATTTCGCCACCGTTGCCGAGCAGGGCGTAGAGTCTGGCCAGCGAACGCGCGGTAAACAAGCCGTTCGCCGCCGGAATCGCAACCCGCAGCGACTCCGGCGACCCGAAATCAAAGTCACTCACCCCGCGCGGCGCAAGCGCATCGAAAATACTGGACAGGTCGGAGTCGATGCCGACCCGTCGCAACAGCGAGCTGACGCGACTGGCATTGATCTCGATCTTGCTGCCCAGCGAGGTCTGCGCCAGCCGCCTGGTGGAATCGGGGAAGATCAACTGTGCCGCACGCGGTATCTCCCGCGCCGGGGTGCCGATGTATAAACCATCCAGTTTTAACGGTCGGGCGATTTCTTTCTGCACCAGATCGGAAAACTTCTTGCCGGTGACACGCTGAATAATCTCCCCCACCAGAAAACCAAAGGTCAGGCCGTGATAACCGGTGCGGGTGCCGGGAACATGCGCCGGCTCGGCCTGCTCGATCACGCGGATCATATACTTCCAGTCCAGCATGCGATCCACGTGATCGATCATCTGGCGGATATGGTAGAGGCCGGATTGATGCGCCAGCACCTGCCGCACCGTGATGTCTTCCTTTCCCGCCTGCCCGAACTCCGGCCAGTACTGCGACACCCGGGCGTCGTAATCGATAAGCCCACGATCGGCATAGATATGCAGCAGGGTCGCCGCCACACCCTTGGTGGTGGAGAAGCTCGGCGCCATCGTGTCGCGGCTCCAGAGGCCCCCCTGGTCGTCCTTGTACCCTCCCCACAGATCCACCACGCACTCGCCGCGGTGGTAGACGCAGACCGCAGCGCCGCCGCGATAATTGCGCAACATATCGCGCAGGGTGGCCTCCACAGGCGCAAAATCCGGGTGAATTCGACCGTCGAGATGCGTTCTGGTGGAACGGAAACAGTGTATCGCCATGGCGGGCTCCAACTGGTTATTAGTATCTTGGGGTGGACAATTGGCATTGTCCCGGCCAAAACATAACACAGTTAGCAGCCCTGATGAAAACAGGGCTATCTGGCGCCTTCCAGATCACAACCAGAGAGTACTAGTTGAGGACGCGGTAGCCTCTGCCGCGGAGGCAGTTCTTGACCACCTGCACCTCCTCCTGCGCCCCCTGGCTCACGCCCTTGGCGCCACCGCCGACAGCACCGACCCCGGCACCTTTGACCGCGCCCTCACTGCCCCCGGTAATCGCGCCAATCAAGCCACCCACCACGGCACCTGAGGCCGCGCCGACACCGGCCTTCTCACCGGTCTGGACCGATTCAGAGTAGGTTTTGCACTCGGCCAGATCCTGCTGGTAGGCCGCCATATTGACGCCTTTCTGGTCAATAATGATTTCGTCGGTGGTAGTGCACCCGGACAACGCCAACAACGCCGCGAGCGCAGTGATTGCATGTTTCATTTTCCGACAGCCCCGCTGTTGAATTGCATGCACTAGGCTAGCATGTCTGGCAGCGAAAAACGAAGGCGGGCGAGTCAAGGTATCGGCGCAAATCCCACCGTTTAAAGCTTGACCGAAGCGGGATCTTGGGTCAGCCTGCATGCCATAACCGAGTTCGGCGCCGCTGTGGGCCTGGCGCTACCAACGAACCATTCACTCACATCCCAAGGGCGCGCTTTCACCCGCGGGACGCAGCAGGAAAGCCACTGCCATGAAACAACTTACCGGGCTCGACGCCTCCTTCCTGTATCTGGAAACCCCCAACGCCCCGATGCATATCTCGGGCCTGTCCATTTACGACCAGTCCACCGCGCCCGGCGGCAAAGTGCGGTTCAAGGATATTATCGCAAACACCCACAACCGCCTGATGGCCATGCCTGTGATGACGCAAAAACTCGTTACCGTGCCCATGAACCTGGATCACCCTTACTGGGTGACCGACGGCGCTTTCGACCCCGAGTTTCATATCCGCCACATTGCGCTGCCCAAACCGGGCGACTGGCGGCAGTTGTGCATCGTCATCTCCCGCTTGCACGCGCGCCCGCTGGACCGCGCCCACCCATTGTGGGAGCTGTACATCATTGAAGGCCTGGACAACGTTGAGGGCGTGCCCAAAGGCAGCTTTGCGATGTTCTCCAAGACACACCACGCGGCCATCGACGGCACCTCGGGGATGGAGTTGACGGCGGCGATGCATGATCTGTCGGCGGATTACAAACGCACGCACACCGCCGCCACCATCAGTGTCGATAGTCAGCCCTCAGCGCTGGAGATGGTCATCCGTTCGCAGTACAACAGTATTCGCAAGCCCTTTCACCTGCTGAGCGTGGCCAGAAACACGGTGCCGGGCCTGGCCAGGGTCGTGGCCGGCCTGTCCAGGGGAAAGTTGAGCAGGGTTACGGACATCCCGCGCACCCGGTTTAACGACAGCGTCTCACCACACCGGGTGTTTGATGCTATTAACGTACCACTGGACGATGTGAAGAAAATCAAGAACGCAGTGCCCGGCGCTACCGTCAACGATGCGGCGATTACCATCGTCGGCGGCGCCCTGCGTAAATACCTGCAAGCGCACGATGAGCTCCCCGAACAGTCGCTGGCCGCGATGGCGCCTGTCAACGTGCGCTCGGACAAGGACAAAACCGGCGGCAATATCGTCGCCAGCATGACGGTGCAGGTGCGCAGCGACGTCGCAGACCCGCTGCAGCGCCTGCAGGCAGTACACGAAAGCAGCAGCAGGGCGAAGGAGCTGACCAACGCGATCGGTGCCAAGACCATGACGGACTACTCGCAGTTCATACCCGCTACACTGACCGCACAGGCGGCGCGACTGGCCAGCCGCTGGGGACTGATGAACCGTATCAGCCCGCAGTTCAACTGTGTGATCACCAACGTTCCCGGCCCCCCAATCCCGCTGTACAACACCGGCGCAAAAATGGTCGCCAACTACGGCACCGGGCCGGTACAGGATGGGCTCGGCCTGTTCCACGTGATCAGCAGTTACTGTGGCCAATTCGTCATCAGTGCGACCAGTTGCCGGGTGATGATGCCGGACCCGGCGTTCTACCGGGAATGCCTGCAGGCAAGCTTTGACGAACTGCTGACAGCGGCCAACGCGGCGTCCGCGCCGGCGCCGGCAGCGAAAAGGAAATCGCGCGTCCCGGCCCGCAAGGCCAAATCCCGCAACACAAGGAGCGCTGCATGAATATGCGGCCGCCCAATCTGTTGCTGGCGCTGAGCGATGGGCCGCGCGCGCTGGCAGATGTAGCCATCCTCAACATGGCGGCCCCACTGCTGCGCCGGCTGAAGCCCACGCAATACCCACAGAGCGTGATGGTGATTCCCGGCTTTCTCGGCGACGACCGGGGCAATGCACCGCTGATCCGGTTCCTGCGCCACCTCGGCTACACCGCTTCCGGCTGGGGCCAGGGCCGCAACCTGGGCACACAGAGCTTTAACGAGGATGCGCTGCGCGCCGCGCTAGAGCCGCTGATAGAGGCTGGCAATGGCAAGGTCGCCCTGATCGGCCATTCACTCGGTGGTATCTACGCCCGCGAGATTGCGCGCAGCGACCCGGATCATATTGCGCAGGTCATCACGCTCGGCAGCCCGTTCGGTGCCGGGCGACAGCACGCATCGCACGCCAGCCGCCTGTACCAGCGCCTGAACCCGCAAACAGATGACCGGCGCGCGGATGCCAGCCTGTGCCTGCCGCCGCCGGTGCCGACCACCGCGATTTATACCAAAGCCGATGGCATCGTGAACTGGCGCACCTCCCTGCAACCCGGTGATGATCACCACGTGCACAACATAGAAGTGCTGGGCAGCCATATCGGTCTGAACCTCAATGCCGCCGTATGGTACTGGGTGGCGAAGAAGCTCGGCACACCCATTCACTGATTGCAATCCCGACACTGCCAGTTGCGCCAGTGTGAATATGCCCATAGGCTGTGCCTCGTAACTATGCGTGCCGGGGAGACATCGCAATGAGCGACACACCGTGGCAGTACCTGAGCCTGCACCGCGACGGCCGCGTACTGGAAGTAAGCTTTCGCTCGCCCAACAAGGTCAACAGCCTGGGCAATGCGCTGATGCGTGAGCTGACACAGCTCGCACAGGAGTTGCAGTTCGACAGCGAACTGAGCGCCATCATTCTCACCGGCACAGCGGATATCTTCACCGCCGGCATGGACCTGAAAGATCCCGAGGCGGCACAGGCCGGCAGCATGACCGTGGCCGAGCGCCGCCAACTGGTGAAAGTGGGACCGGCCATGTGCGCGGCGTGGGAAGCACTGGAACCGGTCACTATTGTCGCGATAGAGGGCTGGTGCATCGGTGGAGGCACGGCGCTCGCCGTGGCCTGTGACTGGCGGGTCGCTGCCAGCAATGCCTCGTTCTATGTGCCGGAACTCAAGCTGGGCATGAATATGAGCTGGCAAAGCGTACCCCGTTTCACGCACCTGATCGGCCCGGCCAGGACCAAACAGTTACTGATTCTGGGCGAACCGCTGGACGCCACCACTGCACAGCGCTGGGGTTTGTTTGACTACCTCTGCGCACCCGGAGAAGCGATGAACCGCGCCCGCGAGCTGGCCAGACAGGTCGCCGCCATGCCGCCGATTCCCGTGCGCATGACCAAAAAGGCGATCAACGCCAGTGTCACCGCGCTGGACAACGCCGTCAGCTATATGGACGCCGACCAGTTCCTGCTCGCCCAGGGCACGGAGGATGCACTGGAGGGCGCGCTGGCCTTCTTCGAGAAGCGCCCACCCCAATTTACCGGCAACTGATTCTTCCATCGACAACAGGAGACCACTATGTCCTACAACACTCTGCGCTATGAAGTCGCCGACAGCATCCTGACCCTGACGCTGAACCGGCCCGACCAACTCAATTCGTTTACTGTCGAGATGGCGCACGAACTTATCGACGCGTTCAATCGCGCCAGCGATGACGACGAGGTGCGCGCGGTGGTAGTGACAGGCGAAGGCCGCGCCTTCTGTGCCGGCATGGATCTCTCGGTGGACGGCAACGTCTTCGGCCTGAACGAAAACCTGAAGCCGACCATGGACGATATGGAAAACCGCCTGGACGACCCCAAGATTATCGCTGGCGTGCGTGACACTGGCGGCCGCGTAACGCTGGCGATCTATGACTGCAACAAGCCGGTTATCGCCGCCATCAACGGCGCGGCCGTCGGTATCGGAGCCACCATGACCTGCGCGATGGACATCCGCCTCGCGTCTGAGCACGCGCGCATCGGCTTTGTGTTTAACAAGATCGGCATCACACCGGAAGCCTGTTCCAGCTGGTTCCTGCCGCGTATCGTGGGTATCTCACAGGCGCTGGAGTGGGTGTACAGCGCAGAGATACTCAAGGCCGAACAGGCGCTGGCAGGGCGCTTCGTCACCGCCGTAGTACCCGCCGATGAACTGCTGGAGGAAGCCTACAAGATCGCGCGGCGCATCGCGCAGCACAGCCCGGTGGCCATCGCGATGACACGCCAGATGATGTACCGCTGCTCGGCGCAGCCGCACCCTATCGAAGCCCACAAGGTGGACTCTCTGGCGATTTACTACGCCAGCCTCAACAGCGGTAAGGAAGGCGTGAAGTCGTTTCTGGAAAAGCGGGCCCCGGTGTTTGAGGATCGCACGTCTACCGACATGCCTGACTTTTATCCGTGGTGGTAACAGGAGCACTACAATGACAAAAGGATCCTGCCTGTGTGGCCAGGTCAGCTTTGAAATCGAGGGAGAATTCGAGCATTTTTTTATATGCCACTGCTCCTACTGCCGCAAGGATTCCGGTTCTGCGCATGCAGCCAA
>TARA_R110002072_G_scaffold303070_1_pt1 | contig 22986 bp, 22 predicted proteins | sample TARA_R110002072 | Tara Oceans TARA_R110002072 (sample SAMEA4397118) | marine metagenome | biome: Polar Biome; feature: [SRF] surface water layer (ENVO:00010504); material: water (ENVO:00002006), including particulate matter (ENVO:01000060) such as... | depth 5 m | reverse complement strand
CACACGCTTCTTCTTTCGAGGCCACCCAGAATGTCAAAGATCGAGTCCCAAAAGTGACTTGCGGTCGCTGTTGGGGGCGGGGGAAGGTAGCGATTTTGCGATCGCGGTCAAGCCCACCTGATCGTTTTTCTTCGATCAGCTGCTAGAAGTGCGACCAAAGTGACCCCTAACTCCTTATGCCAGAGGTGCTTTCGAGGCTTCGAGTATCTGCAAATGACCTCTGTGCGAAGCAGCCCCGGGCACCCGCGGAGGTCTTGGCTCGACCGCATACGCCGGAACGGTTTTGGCCGTGGATGACGGGGACTTTGGTTAGCTCTCACAGGCCACGAGCAGCGCTACGGACCGCGCCCCGGCATCCTTCAATAGCTTGGCGCAGGCCCTCGCCGTGGCACCTGTCGTAAACACATCGTCTACCAGCAGCACGGCACGCCCGCGGATCGCCTCAGGCTCCCTCACGTAGAACGCCCCCCGTACATTGTCGGTGCGCGACAACACCAGTGCGTCCCCCTGCGGCCTCGTCGCACGTTTTCGAACCAGAACGCCAGAGGCGGCCCGCAGCCCTAGACGCCGAGCGACTCCCTGCGCAAGCCACGCGGCCTGATCGAACCCGCGTCGCCGGCGGCGGGCGCGATGCAGTGGCACAGAGACCACCAGAGGTCTGCCGGCAGCACCGCAAACTCGGTAGACGTCGGCCATTGCCCGCGCCAACCACCTGCCCGCCGCGGCGTCCCCGTCCAGCTTGAAGCGCCGCACCAACCGTCCCGCCGTGCCAGCGAACCGGTAGGGCGCCAGCAATTGGGTCAGATGTCGGAGATGGCGATGTCCGGACGTGCACCTGCCGGTCGCAGCCTTGGCAGCCCCACACCGCGCACACCCATCGGTGCGCCTTGCTACGAGCTTGCGCCGGCATGGATCGCACAGCACCGCTGCCGGCGCCGCACACGAACTGCACGCCGGGGGCAAAACAAGGTCCAGCAACGCACCGGACAACTGCCGCCAAACGCGGCGAATGGAGACCAGGCGATCGTTCACACATGTGGTGGAACGCGCTGGCGAACTAGCGACCAAAAATGCCGAGCGCTGCCGGCGCTTCCGGCGCTGCCGGCGGCCACGAAAGATGACGGCGTAGCAGTTCGCCGCTGCCCGGGGTGCCAAGCGCAGAGCAGGCCCCTAGTCGATGGCGACCAAGTGCCGCTGTCGAAGTCGAGGTCCACCAAGCCGTAGCGGCTGAATTGCGACGCGACCGCTCCCCTCACACTACGTGCTGCAGGCGCAGATCCAGCAGCAGGGTGCAGCCGCAGGAGAGTCGGGGCCCAGGGCTCTTGACGATCCGAGAGCTACCGACCGGGCCCGCCGAGCTCTACCTACCAGGCAGCGCAATCCGGCGAGCGCGCTCTGCAGACGTCGGCTTGGGCTGATTCTGGACGCCAAGCGCCGTGCGCACACTGTGCACATAGGCTTCGACCGTCATGTCCTTCGTGTGTGGCACACCGAGCGCTTCGCCAATTTCCTTGGTCAACTCCATGTCGTCTTGAAAGGACCATTGCTGACTCTGGAAGAACTCGCGCAACAGCTTCCGGAAGGCTCTGCGAGAGCTGTATGCGCCAATCGCATAGACCGCCCCCGCAAACATGATGATCCCTCCGCACGCTAGCAACGTAGTGAGTTGCATGTCCCACTGCGCGACGATCTGCAGCAAGAAGCCGGTCGTCAAGAACAAGAAGCCGATGATGACTTGCATGTTGTTGAGCGCCGTATCCCGCACCTTGAGAAGGCTGCGTCCAGCGACACCGAGGGCATCGCGGAGGGCGTTGCGCGGTTCGCGGAAGCGAATCGAGTTCGCCAAGAAGAACACGCCCACCACATTGCAGGTGAGGCCAACGACGGCTAGTTCGGGGCTTTCCATGATCATGACGACGTGACTGGCACTACCTGCTCCGCCTCGGTCTGACCGGTCCGAGATACATGGCAGGAACGTGCCTGCCAGCGCACGCCCGGACCCGATGCTAGCTCCCGACCGCCAGATCTGCCAACATCCAAGCCAAAAGCCCGACTTATCGGGCGCCGAATTGGCCTACCCCACTCGAATCGACCCACTTACGAGCCATTCGCTCATGCCAAAGCCACCACCAATTGACCAGAAACTGGTCGAACACCTGGGCGAGCTCGCCCGAATCAGCCTGCCAAAGGAGCGGCAGACCGAGCTTCGCGACAAGCTCCAGCAGATTGTGGACGCTTTTTCGGCCCTAGGCGAAGTGAATTTCGAAGCGGGTGAAGACGACGCGACTGCACGAACGGTGACGCCGGCGGACCTGCGGCCAGACCGCGCGGAAACTCCACCTGACGTGACCGAGGTGCTGGCGAACGCACCCCAAGTCGCCGCGGACTGCTTTGTGGTCGCCCGAGTCGTGGAGCCATGAGCCATACCCCCCTAACGGCAAGCGCCCTGAGCCAGGCAATCCGGCAAGGCGACGTCACAGCAAGTGACGTCGCCAGTGACCACCTCGATCGCATCGCCAAGGTGGATGGCAAGGTCTCTGCATTCTGCGAGACCTTCGCCGAGCGCATCACCGAACAAGCGGCCGCACTCGACCGCCGCAAGCAGGCTGGCGAAACCCTCGGCGCTCTGGCTGGCGTCCCGATCGCCAGCAAGGACAACTTGCTGGTCGCAAACCAAACGACGTCCGCCGGCAGCCGCATGCTGTCGACGTTTCGTGCGCCGTTCACCGCGACGTCGCTGGCCCGCCTCGAAGAGCACGATGCGATGCTGCTCGGCCGGACCAACATGGACGAGTTCGGGATGGGGTCGACGACCGAAACTTCGGCATGGCAGAAGACCCGCAACCCGTTCGGCGAGAACCTCGTTCCTGGCGGTAGCAGCGGCGGCAGTGCCGCGGCGGTTTCTGCCGACATGTGCCCGATTGCGATCGGCAGCGATACCGGCGGCTCGGTTCGCCAACCCGCAGCGCTTTGCGGAGTCAGCGGCCTGAAGCCGACCTACGGCCGCGTGCCGCGCTATGGCTTGATCGCCTACGCCAGTTCGCTGGACTGCGTCGGCGCCATGGCCCGCACCGCCGAAGACCTGGCGCTCTGGCTCGATTGCGCGAGTGGCCAGGATCCGGCGGATGCCACCAGCTTGCCGACGCCTGCGACGGTTGCCCACTTGCTACAAGAACGCAGCGACCTCACCGGGATTCGCATTGGCGTGCCGCGCACGCTCAACGGCGAAGGCATCGACAGCGAAGTGCTGGCTGCGACGCAAGCCGCAACGGCACACATGCAAGAACTCGGTGCAACCATCATCGAATGTGACCTGCCGAGTGCCAAACACGCGGTGCCAACCTACTACCTGCTGGCGACTGCCGAGGCCGCATCGAACCTGGCACGATACGACGGCGTGCACTACGGGTGGCGCGCAGAATCCACCGATTCGAGCCACCAGTCGAGCATTGAGACCACCACGCAAACGCGCAGTGAAGGCTTCGGCCCGGAAGTGCAACTGCGCATTCTGCTCGGCACGTTCGCATCCTCGTATGGCTACAGCGCGCAGTTCTACGAACGGGCGCGCATGGCCCGGCGCGCGCTGCAACGCGAGTTTCGGCAGACGTTCGAACAGTGCGACGTGCTGTTGTGCCCGACGTCGCCGACCGCGGCGCCGCAGTTTGGCGACAGCGAAGACGACCCTGTGGCGCGCTACCTGTGGGATGCGTTGACGGTTCCCGCCAGTCTCGCTGGCATTCCCGCGTTGTCGATCCCGTGTGGCAACACCGGCGACGGCCGTCCAATCGGCGTGCAGCTGATGGCACCGCATCACCACGACGGCCGACTACTGCAACTGGCACACGTGTTCCAGACACGCAGCGAACACCACCTCAGGAGGCCGCAACTATGACCAGCTACACGACTGTCATCGGTCTCGAAGTGCACGTGCAACTCGGCACCATAAGCAAGCTGTTCTCGCCGGCTCCGGTCGCGGCACTGGGCGCTCCCAACACGCGCGTGCACCACGTCGACATCGGCTTGCCTGGCGTGCTACCCCGGCCCAATCTGCGTGCGATCGAACTGGCGACGCGTGCGGCGTTGGCGCTCGGCAGTGAGATCCAGCTCTACTCCGAGTTCGCGCGCAAACACTACTTCTACCCAGACCTTCCCAAGGGCTACCAGATCAGTCAATTCGACTTGCCGTTGGCCCTCGGTGGCTCGGTGCAAATCGGCGAGAATCGCACCTGCCGGCTGCACCGACTGCACGTCGAAGAAGACGCTGGCAAGCTGACCCACAGCGCGATCGGGACGCTCGTCGATCTCAACCGCGCGGGCGTCGCATTGGCCGAAATCGTCAGTGAACCTGACATTCGCGACCCGAAGGAAGCGCACACGTTCTTGGGCAACTTGCGCGAGGTGATCCGTTTTGCCGGCGTCAGCGACTGCGACATGGAACTCGGTTCGATGCGCTGTGATGCCAACATCTCGCTGATGCCCGTCGGCAGTGAGACGTTCGGCACCAAGGTCGAGTTGAAGAACCTCAACTCGCTCAAGATGGTGCAGCGCGCGCTCGAATACGAAGAACGCCGGCAAACCGCGATGCTGGCATCCGGCGGCAAGGTGATCGCCGAGACGCGCGGCTGGCACGACGAGCTGGGCGAATCGCGATCGATGCGCAGCAAGGAGAACGCGCCGGACTACCGCTACCTGCCGGACCCCGACTTGCCGCCGCTGGTCGTCGATGAGGCGTTCATCCAAGCGCAACGTGAGCAGATTGGCGAGCTGCCACAGCAACGCCGCGATCGCTACCGCGAAACGCACGGGCTCAGCGATCAGGACGTCACCGCATTGGCGCAAGATCGCAGCGTCGGCGATTGGTTTGAAGCAACCGTGGCCGCTGGCGCCGACGCCAAGGCCGCGTGCAACTGGCTGATCGAAGACTTGCTGCCGGCGTTGCGCACGCGACAACTCGAGCTTGATGCGTCGCCGATCACGCCAACAGCTCTTGCCGAGGTGCTGGCGCTGCTCGCCGACAAGACGCTGACGCAGAAAACATCGCGTCTGGTCTTCGATCACTTGCTGAGCAACAAGGTGTCCCCCAAACAGGCCATTGCGGATCTCGGACTGGGTCGCATTGCCGATCCGGCAGAGTTGCAACCGCACGTTGACGAAGCAATCGCCGAAAAACCCGAAGCTGCGCAGGCCGTCGCCGCGGGCAAGGACCGTGCGATTGACGCCCTAAAGGGCCTGGTCATGCGGAAAACGCGCGGTCGAGCGGACCCCGAAGTGCTCGATTCGTTGCTGCGCACGACCATCGCCGGCAAATCCTGATTTCCGGTGGGCTGGTTTGGCACGTCATTCGTAGCATCCGCGCACTACGCGGCCCCGAGCCGCGCTCCACGACTATGAACCGCATCGCAATCGCCGTTTCTCTTCTCGCCGGCCTGGCCATCGCCCAGGACCAAAAGCAGGACATCTGGATGACCGACTTTGCCGCTGCCACCGCGAAGGCGAAGGCGGAGAAGAAGGACCTGCTGGTCGACTTCACCGGCTCCGATTGGTGCGGCTGGTGCACCAAGCTCGATGCCGAAGTCTTCTCACATGAGGAGTTCCAAGTGGCGGCACAAAAGAACTTCGTGCTCGTCAAACTCGACTTCCCAGAAAACCGGACCGCCATGAGCAAAGAGCTCATTGCACAAAACGAAGGCCTGCGAACGCGCTTCGGAATCACCAAGTTTCCAACCCTGCTGATGATGGATTCGGACACCAACGTGTTCGACCTGCTCAGCTACCAGAAGGGCGGCCCCGGCCCCTTCAACGAAGCCATGGCGGCGAAACTGAAAGAGGCGCAGGGCTTCAAGGCCGCGCTGAAGATGGCCAGCCAGAAGCAAGGCATCGAACGCGCCAGAGCGATCGACGATGGCCTCACGGCGCTGCCGGAAACGATCAAGCACCTCAACTTCGACCTGATGAAGCAGGTCGTCACACTAGATGCCGACGGCAAGGCGGGCCTCAAGCAGAAATACGCCGAAATGGTCGCCAAGATCGAAGAGAGCCTCGCTCTGCAAGCCGCAGCCGAAGAACTCCAAGCTTTGATCGGACCGCACATGGAGAAGCGCGAAGGCGAGCCAGCCCTCGCCAAGCTCGAAGCGATCATCCAAAAGCCCAGGAACACGATCCAGCACCAGATGGCGCTCTACTTCAAGGGCATGGTGATCATGGACACGACGCAAGACGTCAAGGCCGCTGTTGCCGCCCTTGAAGCGGGCAAGGCACTGGCGCCGAAGTCGCCGATTGCGCAGCAGATTGATCAAATCCTGCCGCAGATCAAAGCCGCCGGCGACGGCAAATAGAGCTGGCCCGTTGGCTGTTGGCTGTTGGCTGTTGGCAGCCAGAAGCTGCTGCCAGCCGCCGCAACACGCAACGGATGAGTCTGCTAGCGGACCGCGCGGAACCCGAGCAACTCAATCCCCGGCGACAGGTAATCGTCGCGCACCGGCTCCGCGCCGCACAAGTCGGTCGATAAGTACTTCTTGTTGCTGTCGCAGAAGACCGTGACGACGGCGCCGCGATCGACGCCATCGGCCGCAAGTTGCTCAACCAACTGCACCGCGCCGAGGAAGTTGGCGCCCGAGCTGATGCCCACGGCAAGGCCGAGCTCTCGCGCCAACGCCTGCGCCATCAAGATCGCGTCGCCGTCCCACGCGTCGACAATGTCGTCGAGCCAATCCAGGTCGACGACCGCCGGCACGAACTCGTCGGAAATGCCCTGGATACGATGCTTGCCAACGCGCCGTCCAGTGCGCAGCGTCGGCGAGTTGGCTGGCTCAAGTGGATGCACTCGCACGTGTGGAAACGCGCTACGCAACGCCCGCCCCACCCCCATCACGGTGCCGCCGGTGCCAACCCCGGCGACGAACGCTGCCGGGCGCTCGCCAAATGCTTCGAGTTGCAACAGGATCTCCGGCCCGGTCGCGACTGCGTGTGCGCGCACGTTCGCCTGGTTCTCGAACTGCCGCGGTAAGAACACGTCGTCGCGCCCATTGGCGTATTGCTCGGCCAGCTGGACCGAGCCCACGAAGCCGCCTTGTTCCGTCGATACCGGCACGATCTCGGCTCCCAAGCTGGCGATCAGCTGCTTGCGTTCGGCACTCATCCAGTCCGGCATGTAGATTCGCACGGGGTGGCCGAGCGCGGCTCCAACCGCGGCGAAGGCGATCCCGGTGTTGCCGCTGCTGGCTTCGACAATGGTATCGCCAGGCCGCAGCCGCCCGGTCAATTGGGCCTCCGCCAAGATATGGCAAGCCATGCGGTCCTTGACCGATCCCGTCATATTGAGCGACTCGTATTTGGCGTAGATCCGACGCTCCACCCCCCCCAACCGGTAGCTGACCTCGAGCAGCGGCGTGTGGCCAACCAACTGACGAAGCGACGCGATGGTTCGGGCAGGCCCAGTAACCGAAGAGCGAATGGTCATGGGGATAGCAAATCGAGAATGCCCAGCCGGCGCGCCCGCAGTTCGACCCAGCCCCTCCCTAGCGCTTGCACGCAGGCCGGCCGGCAGTAGCTTGGGCGGTCAATGCCCGGCAAAAGCGACCAAACCAACCACCACGAACACAATCCCCAGTGGGATGTCATCGTGATCGGTGCGGGTCCTGGTGGCACCACGGCTGCGGGATTGTTGGCCGAACAGGGCTTCCGCACGCTGGTTCTCGAGAAGCAGGCGTTCCCGCGCGAGATGATCGGCGAGTCGCTACTGCCAGCGCTGATGCCGGTGTTGGACCGCCTCGGCGTCAAGCCGACCGACGACACCTACGTCTACAAGCGTGGGGCTCGGTTCGTTTGTGAAGACACCGAGCGTGAACAAGCATTCCATTTCCCGCAGAGTCCCTCGGGCGGTGCCAAGCACGCCTGGCACGTGGACCGCGCGCGCTTCGACCTGCAGCTGCGCGACCGCGCCCGCGAACTCGGCGCCGACGTGCGACACGGCGAGACGGTCACCGATGCCGGCGCCGATGAGCACTGCGCCTGGGTCGAGACCCGGACGGGACGCTTCACCGGTCGTTATCTGATTGATGCATCGGGGCAATCGCGCTTGCTCGCGCGACGCAACGAAGCCGTCGTGCCCTACACGCGGTTCGGCGCGTGCTCGGTCTACACGCATTTCGACAACGCGCAGACCGAACTACTCGGCCCGGACTTCGATATCCGCATCATGCTGCGACCGGACGGCTGGGGTTGGATCATCCCGCTGCCGGGCAAGCGCTTGAGTGTCGGCATCGTCGCCAAGCACAAGATTGCGCAACCCTTCCTGGACGACGGTCTGCTCGCCGGCCCGTTGTGCCAACGATTGACGGCAGGCTCTGAGCGCCGCGAGACCAAAGTCGTCGGCAACTTCAGCTACAAGAACAGCGTGCCGTGCGGCCCGCGCTTCGCTGCGGCCGGCGACGCCGCGTGCTTCCTCGACCCGGTGTTCTCGTCGGGTGTGACACTCGCCCTGCGCGGGGCTGCCGATCTGGTTGACGTGCTCGCGCCGGCTTTGCGCGAGGGCCGCGAAGCCGACAAGGACTTGCTTGGCGAGTTCCAGCAGTCGATGGACCGCGCCTACGGAACGTTCGCTGGCCTGGTCGAACGCTTCTACAATACACACTTCGCCGAGAGCTACTTTCTCGGCTCCGACCTCGGCGACGAACTGCGGAACGGTGTCATGAGCGTGCTCGCTGGCGATGTCTGGCGACGCGACAACACCTTTCAAGACATGCTGCTTCGCTCCCGGCGACGCCCCGGTCGACGCCCGGCCGGTTTGCAAGCTGCCCAGGCACAACGTGACCCAGCAGAACGTGACCCAGCAGAACCAAATCAGATGGAACGAGACCGGACCGAACAAGACTCGACCGAACAAGACTTCACTGGGCGGGACTCGACAGCACGGGACAGGAGCCCCTCGAACGGCCCTTCGAACTGACCTGCAGGCGTGACACGCCACCTTGAGCGAATCCAGTAACCAGAGCCACTCGTGCCAGCAGATCTACCAGTTCAGAAGATGCGCCCATTGTTGGTGACCGGCTACAGCATGCTGAGTGCGCTCGGCATGGGTCGTCAGCAACATATCGATGCACTCGCAGCGGGAACGACGGGCTTGGGCCCCTCCCCCATTCCTCTCGACTTCGAAACCGCCACCGGTGACGTCAAGATCGAACTACCGGAGTTGCCGACCGACATGCTGCCGTGGTCGACCAGGCTCGCACGCATGGCGGCGGCATTGCTGCAAGAGATCGACGAACCACTGCGTCGGGCGCGAGAGAAATGGCGGCCGGAGCGCATCGCGATCCTGCTCGGCACGTCGACTGCGGGCGCTGAAACCACCGAAGTCGCCTATCGTGAATTCGTCGAAGGCGGCAAGTTTCCGCGCGACTACGACTTTCAGCGGCAACACACGTTCGGCGCCGTGCTGACCGTGGTGCGCAGACTGACGGGCTGCAACGGCCCCTCGTGGATGGCCTCGACCGCCTGCACCTCGAGTGGCAAGACTTTCGCAACCGCGCAGCGATTGATTGCGGCAGGTGTCATCGACGCCGCAATCGTCGGCGGGCTCGACACGCTGTGCACGATGACGCTGCAAGGCTTCAACTCACTGCAAGCACTCGACCGCGTCGCTTGCAGGCCGTTCCGCGCGACGCGCAGTGGCATCAGCATCGGGGAAGGCGGTGCGTTTGCACTCGTGGAACGCGAAGGCGATGCGCGCGTGCTGATCGAAGGCATCGGCGAAACATCGGACGCCTACCACATCAGTGCTCCCCACCCACAAGGACTCGGCGCGCAGGCGGCGATGCGCGATGCACTTGCCGCGGCGGGATGCCAACCGGAGGATATCGACCACGTCAACGCGCACGGCACCGGCACCCACCTCAACGACACGGCCGAAGCGAACGCCATCCAGGTGGTGCTCGGCAAGGACGTGCCTTGCGTCTCAACCAAGGCCTACACCGGCCACACACTCGGTGCGGCGGCCGCACTGGAGATGGCGTTCTCAGCGTGCGCAATCGAAGAAGGGTTTCTGCCGCCAGCCATCGGCGATGGCGACATCGATCCAAAGGTTGCAATCAAGATCCCGACCGAGAAGACGGTGGGCACGTTCAAACGCGTGCTCAGCAACTCGTTCGCCTTTGGCGGCAACAACGTTTCCTTGCTCATAGGTGCACCATGAGCATTCGTGTTGCCTGTACCGGCCTGGGACTGTTCTTGCCCGGTTTTCCCAACGCAACGGCGTGGGCGGAGAAGAACGAACTGCCAGCCGATGACCCGCGCAAGCCGGGCGGCCTGGCCTACGACCGAGTCAATCGCCGCCGCGCCAGCCAGATGGGACGCGCCATTGGCGACGCCGTCGTCGACGCGATGGCGCAAGCCCAGGTTGACGGCGTCACGACGCCGGTGATTGTTGGATCGTCGATCGGCGAAGCTGGTGCGATGCTCGGCCTGCTCGACAAAATGTGGCGGGAGGATGAACCGATGTCACCGGCCGTATTCACCGTCAGCGTGCACAACGCCGCCAGCGGCTTGTTGTCAATCTCGATGAAGAACAAGGGCTACACGACGTCGATCGCGGCCGACTACGACACCCCCGCTGCGACGCTGCTCGAAGGCATCGGTTTGCTTGCGACCGGCACCAACGCGGTGGTTTGCGTGTGCGCCGATGAAGCTTCGCCGCGCAGCCTGCTCGAACACGCACCGCACTGGGACATGCTTAGCGCCGCCGTCGTGTTGCAACCCGAAGGGGCTGCCAACGCGATCGCCCACCTGTCGGTCGACGACTGCAGCGACGACCGCAGCGGCATCACTCTGCCAGCCGCAGAGTTCGCCGAAGGCTTCGCTCACAGTCCACAAGTCGGCATGGCGGACCTCGTCGACGCGATCCAGCGCGGATTGACCGGCACCCTCGCACTCGATCGTGGCAATGGCCGCGGCTATCGCGTCACGCTGAGTCGCTAGGAACTCGAAGATTGCATGCCGACGTGAAGACCTTCCCCGCCATCACCGAATTGGTGCCGCACCAGACCCCGGTGCTCGCACTTGAGAAGTTGACCTCCTGGAAACTTGGTCACGCCCGCGGCGAACTGACAATTCGCGACAACAACCCGTTCGTGCAGAACGGCAAGGTCGACACCGTCATGTCGCTCGAATACATGGCACAGTGTGTCGCAGCATGCCTCGGCATGGAGGCCTTCCAGGAGGGTGGCAAAGTGCGGGTCGGCATGATCATCGCATGCCGCAAGATGGAGATCGAGCAACCGCAACTGCTGCTCGGCGAAACCTACACGGTCAAGGCCGACTGCGTGCGCGGCAACGACAGCATCAGCCACTACGATGGCGAAATCCATTCGAGCAATGGAGCGCTGGTCGCGACCTGCACGATGACCCTCGTGCACGGTGAGAAGCCGCCGGAATAGCCGGGTAACACCCTCAAGACGCGCACCTTCGGACACCCACGTTCGTGAGGGGCACCTTCAGGAGGCGACAAACAGCCACGTCGCCGACGTCAGCTCTTGTGCTTGCTGCAGTCGCAAGCCGGCGCCTGCCAGCAACCGGCGCATCTCTGGCTTGCGCCGTTCGCGGCCACCGCACAGCACGCGCATTTCGAGGTCGAGCATGCGTGCAAGGTCTGGACGGTTGTCCGGATGCAGCAGGGCATCGATGACGACGACAATGCCGCCGGGTGCCTTGGCTCGTTGGCAACTGCGCAACAACTCGACTGCCCGGTCGTCGCTCCAGTTGTGCAGCACGTGCTTGATCAAGTAGACGTCGCCACCTTCCGGCACCTGCTGGAAGAAATCGCCAGCGATCGCTTCGACATTAGCGGGAAGATTATCTGGCAGGTGCGCGGCAGTTGCTGCGATCACGTGCGGCAAATCGATCAAGATGCCGCGAGCTTCTGGCGCTGCCGGCAACAGCTCGCGCAACAAGGTGCCACTACCACCACCGACATCGACGAGGCAACGGCGGTGCGTCAGGTCCACCGCTTCGAGCAAAAGCCTCGCTTCGAAGCGCGTGAAGGCATCGATCGCTGCATCGTATTCGTTTGCAGCCTCTGGGTTGTGTTGGAAGAAGTCGTAGTAGCTCACTTCGAACGTGCGATCGAACGGCGTCTTTCGCGATGGATCCTTGATGCCTTCTCGCAACCGCGACCAGGCATCCCACTGCGGCTTCGAACCGAGAAATGACGCGAAGGCACCTAGCGAGTCCGTGCACAGCTGCTCGCCGCGCGCCGTCAAAGCGAATGTGCCAGGTGGTTCTTCGCGCAGGCAGGTCATGCCCGTCGCGGCCCGCATCAAGCTGTCGAGGTCGGCCAGATCACAGCCGAGCAACTCACCGAGCGTGGCGACGGTCGCAGAACCAAGCGCGCGCAGTTGATCTGGCAAGCCAATCGCGGCCAACGTCGACAGGACCTGGGCACGATGCTTGCCGCCCAGTTCGTAGAGCAGCCAGTCCGCGTCGTCCGTCGGTTCGTAGACCACTCGTTCGTAGCTTAGACGGTCGAATAGGACGCCAACAGGTCGCGCGCCTCGGCGGCTTCGGGGTGGTACACAATGCGACCGAGCGTGCGCTCGACGTCGCGATGCATGTGGCTCATGTGATCGCGCCGCGCTTTGCCAATCTTGGTCTCGCCTTCGAGGCGATGCGCCGAAATGTGCACTCCGAGACTCTTGAAGTCCGTTTTCTCGAGCAACTGCGCACCGAGGTCCGGGCCGAGCTGTTGCACAACGCGCAGCACCATTTCGCCAACCGCATCCTCAGCCTGCGGCGCACGCATCTGCATGTAGTCCAGCGTTTGCTCTGGTGACCAACGCTCCCCGGTCGCGACGTGTGCATCGACCAAGATCGATGGAAAGTGTGGTGCGCCGACAAACTCGGGACGCTGCTCTTCGGGCGCCAGCAGCGCCCACTCCCGGAAGAAGCCCTGCATGAAGTTGCCGAGTTCGAGGAAGCGCACGCCTACCTTGCCATAGGGCGCATAGCCCTCGGCTGGCAGGCGGTAGATGCCCTGATGGATCAGGTGGCACGTGAACGACCAGTAGAGGAAGTTGTCGATGAACACCTTGGCACTCATCGCCGACGGGTGACCGTAGACCGGCGCCGCGCGGCGGAACAAGTCGATGCAGCCGCCCCACATCGAGCGGTAGAGCACGTTGAGATGGTTCGCCTTGTCCGCCAACGTATCGAACCCGAGAGCTTCGTCCTTGCCGGCTTGGATGTCCCCGTTCTTCAACGCGTACTCGGTGCGAATCATCTCGACCGTGTACTTGTTGGCCGCCGCGATGAAGTCCGTTCCCGGGCTGTAGAGAGGATCGACGAACGCACCCGCTTCGCCGACCAGCGCCCAACGATCTGCCGACCAGCAGCGTGACACGTTGTGGCTGTAGCCCTTGAGGCACAGGAAGTCCTCGACTTCATACGGCTCGACCAACGCAGCCAGATGCGGTTCGTGCTCGCGCAAGAACGCCATGCACTTGTCGAGTCCAGCGATGTTGGTGAAGTCGTGCGATTCCTCGTGGATGACCAGACCGACACTGGTCCGGCCCGTCGAGAGCGGAATCAACCACGCCCAGTAGCCAACGCCCATGAAGTGGTTGGTCGAACGCCACCGATCTTTGCTACCGGCTCGTTCGTGCCATTCGGTATTGGTGCTCGGCACCATGTCTTCGAGGTCGACCTTGCCCTTCACGCGGAACCAACCGGCATGCGCCTTGTGCGGCGAACCGCGCGTCGTCTTCATGCGCTTTCTGAGCAGCGCCTGACGACCCGTCGCATCGACAACCCAACGCGCCTTGACCTCACCGGCGGCCAAGCCGATCGCGTCATTGCCTTGCCACGCGACTCGGTGATCCGAGCCATCGGTCGTCAGGTCGATGTCGGTGACCTTGGCGCCCTCGATCATCGTGACGCCGTCTTGCTCGTTCATCTCGCGTAGATCGTTTTCGATCTTGCCGCGATCCATCTGGTACGAACGCACCCGCGGCTCGGCACAGGGCCCGATCTCCGTTCGTTCGGCCAATGGCAACTTGCCGCCGCCGGGGAAGAAGCGCAGCCCGAACTTCACCAGGTGCTCCTTGAGCAGGTAGTCGGCCAGGTCGAGGCTCTCCAAGTACTGGCAGCCCAACTCAACCGACGATTCTCCGACTTTGTGCGCAGCATCGGGAAGCGGCCTGGCCATTCGATCGATCAGCGTCACCGACAGATCGGGAAGTTCTCGGCGAAGTTGGCGGGCCAGGAGGAGACCGGCTAGGCCTCCGCCACAGATGACAACGTCTTGCGTGGACGCCGAAGGCTGGTCGGACATATGGTGATAGAGGTGACGTGGGCAAACATGTGCCTGCCCGCTACAAATGCTAACGGCCGCGAGAATGCGTTCCAAGCTAGCGTGATCGACACTTTAAAGCATTGGATCCGACGGATGAACGTCGCGATCACGGTTGGCGCCTACTCAGTAGTCGCCCCGGTCGGCTATGCGATCCTCGCGACCCTGTGTTTCTGCTGGCGCAAGGACCCGATTCGAAGAGCTCGCCGACTGCAATCCTTCACCGCGCGGGCCTACCGATTCATGCATCGCTGGCTCGGCTGGACTCGCATCACGGTATTTGACCACCGTCGGGCGCTGCCGAATCTGCCGGACGAACCGTTCGTAGTGATCGCCAACCACCCCACCCTGATGGACGTCACGGCGGTCACGGCGGTCATCGGTGGCGCCTGCTCGATCGTCAAGCCGACCCTGTTTCAGCGGGCCATGATCAAGCCGCTGATGGTTGGACTCGGCAACGTCGAGGGCCCCGGCCCAGATCTGATTCGAATCGGCCGGGTCGTCGACGATTGCGTGGAACGGCTACGCTGGGGGTTGCCGGTCGTGATCTTCCCGGAGGGAACTCGGTCGCCACGGGGTGGCCTCGGCCGGTTTGGCCGGGCCGCGTTCGAAATCGCCTGCCGCGCAAAGGTTCCGCTCGTGTCCCTGACGATCACTTGCGAGCCGATGTATCTGTCCAAGCAGGTCACCCTATTCCGGCCACCGCACCCCACTCCGCACATGGAGATCGGAGTCTTGGCGGTAGACCAACCGGATTCGCTGGGCTCCGACAGCCGTGCCCTTCGCAAGACGGTCGAACAGCGCTACCACGCTTGGCTGCGCAAGGTTGCGGGTGAGGCACCGCCCTCCTACGATCCCGCGCCAAAGGAAACCGAATGTCAGACCAGCTAGCCGCACGAATTAAAGAGATCATTGTCGAAACCCTCGCCCTTGAGGATGTCGATCCCACAACGATTGAAACCGACGCGCCATTGTTCGGCGAGGGTCTGGGTCTCGATTCGATCGATGCCCTTGAGCTCGCGCTCGCGTTCCACAAGGAGTTCGGCGTGCGCACGCAGGAGAACGACGAGAACAACCGCGAGTACTATCAGTCCGTCGCATCCCTCGTGAAGTTCATCACCAAGAAGCAGGCCGAAGCTGCTGCCTCCGAAAGCCAGTAGGCTCGAGTTCGTCGCCAGTTGATCGGCGGCAGTTGATCGGCGGCAGTTGTTTGATCGGCGGCAATCGGTTGATCGGCGGCAGTTGCTCGTCAGCGAGCGCTCGTAGTCTGCAACCACGGGCCAGCGCCATCCCTCGCAACGCGATCCGAGACGGCGCAATCCCGAATCTCCCCGCTAGTAGGAACCACCAAACCCCGCCCGTGAACGTCTGGCAACACATCCTGCGGACGCTGATGGCGGGCGTGCTGTGTGCCTACCCCGCTTTGGTCTACTTCGGGATGTCGTCGGGTTCGCCACGACAGGTCTCGCTCGTATTGCTGCTCGTGATGTCCCCGGTGCTGATCATGCGACTTCGCAAGAGTAGCAAGCAAGCTGTGCGCGGCCTCGTCGTCGTGCCAGTGACGATCATCGCCCTGTTGTCGCTCGCAGCCATCCTCGACCACCCGGACTACATCCGCGCGACACCCGTCGCCGCCAACGCGGTGCTGTTGCTCGCGTTTGGCAGCACGCTGCGCAACCGCAGCCACGTGATGCCGATGATCGAACGCTTCGCGCGCCTGCAGGAAGAAAGCCTCAACGAGCAGCAACGCGCCTGGTGCCGCATGTGGACCTGGATCTGGTGCCTGTTCTTTGTCGCCAACGGCAGCACCGCTCTCGCCATGGCGATATGGGCATCGCTGAAGTGGTGGGCGCTGTACAACGGCTTGATCTGCTACGCATTGATCGGCGTACTGTTCGCAACGGAGTGGCTGCTGCGGCGGCGGCGCTTCCCGCACCTCGCGCAACCTGACGGCGCGGATGACGTCGCGTCCGAACAGAGCAAGCCATGAACCTCGCGACCCTGCTGTTCCCCCATGGACTCACCGGCGAGCCGGCACAACAACTGCTGCAACACGCGCAGCGGGTCAAGGATCGCCTACCTGAGCCCTCGCCCGGTTCGCAGATTGCCATCGCGTTCGGCCACGACCGCACGGCCTTCGCGGCAGCACTGCTCGGCACCTGGCTCAAGGGACATGGCGCCGCTATCGTTGAGAACTCCCTGCGTGAACGCATCGTGGTCGTACTCGACCGCCCGCCGGTCGCCATGTTGTTGCACGACACCGACTCCGACCGTGAATTGCAGGTGCCGCGCTTTCTGGCCAGCCAGCAGCCCCTAGCTGACGCTACGCAAACTGCCGACGCCACCCAGATGGCCGCCACCCAGATGGCCGCCACCCAGATGGCCGCCACCCCGACGGCCGACGCCACGCCGCTGCCCGACCTGACCGCATCGCCGTTGTTGACGATCCACGTGCAGACGGAGGATGGCGGCCAACACTGGTGTTCTTGGAATGCCGCCGAACTGGCCAACGCCATCGACGGCTGCGCCGAGCAAGCTGCGCAGGACCCGCGACCGGCCCCGGCCGCACAGACGCCGGGACTGGTCTCGTCGCTGTTCGCCAATACGTTGGTGCCGCTGCGTCTTGGCCTCAACTTGCAAGGCCACGAGCCCATCGATGCGCGGCACTTCACGATCCCGGGGGTTCCAGCAACCACGACGGGCCACCAAGTACTGCTCGAAGAACTGCTTGGCAACGAGGGAATCGAGGATGCCGCAGTAGTGCGCACCCCCGATGATCGCATCCTCGTAGGCCTCGCGGGAGCGAACGCAAGAAACCTCGCGGCCGAGCATGCGAACGCGCGCGCCTTCGAACAGATCCCGCGCGACCCCAACGGTCAGCCACAGATCGCCGAAGTGTTTCTCGCCTTTGGTCTCGGTCGCAGCGGCAACCCGATCACGCGGCAACTCACGTGGCAAGTAACCGCCTGCGAGGCGGACCACGCCACCCTGCGCACCACCATCCCCAGCAACTACCACTTCTACGAAGGCCACTTCGAAGGCTATGCGGTGCTCGCGGGCGGCGTGCAACTTCACGAGTTGGTGCTGCCGTGCCTGCGCCAACTATGCGGCGAGACACCAGAACTGCGCACGCTCGACAGCATCAAGTTCTTAGCGCGCATCGGCCCCGGCGACACGATTGACGTCGTGCTGCAACGCCAAAGCGATGCGAGCAAGTTGACCTTCGAGGTGCGCAAGCTGGACACGAAGTGCACCTCCGGTCGCCTGAAGTTCGCACGTGACGTTGCAGACTTTTCCTCTAAAGCCGCTTCCCCGCCGGTCACCTCCCCCAGAAGGCCGTGATCCGGGTCTGCGCTATCGTTCCCTGCTATGACAATCCGCACACCGTGCGCGGTGTTGTCAAAGGTCTGCGAAGCTGCGACCTCGAAGTGATCGTTATCGATGACGGCAGCGGCACCGAGGGCGAACTCGCTTGTCAGCAACTGCAAGTCGACGGCCTGGCAACCGTCGTGCGCTTGGCCAACAACTCGGGTAAAGGAGCCGCCTGCAAAGCCGGCTTCACCAAGGCGCGCCAATTGGGCTACACCCACGCGCTGCAAGTAGACGCCGACGGCCAGCACGATCTCGATCAGGTCCCCGTGTTTGTCGACGCCGCCAAACAGCATCCTACTGCGCTGATCTTGGCCTATCCCATCTACGACGAATCGGCGCCGCGGTCGCGCAAGGTCGCACGCCGGATCACCGATTTCTGGGTCGCCATGGAAGTCGGCAGCCGCAGCAAGATCCGCGACGCGATGATCGGCTTCCGCGTCTACCCGCTCGCGGCCGTCGAACGCCTGCGTTCGATCGGCGACCGTATGGAGTTCGATATCCAAATCGCGGTGCAGCTGGTACGTTCTGGATGCGACACCGTCAACCTGCCAATCAAGGTGCGCTACCTCGCCAAGGACGAAGGCGGCATCTCGCACTTCCGCCCGCTGCGAGACAACCTGCGCTTTGCCTGGATGCACAGCAAGCTGTGCACTGTCGGCTGCGTGCAATGGACGTTCCGCAAGCTGTGGCCGTTTGCACGGCGCAAGGAGGCGGTGCAGTGACCAAGCCAAGCGACCCCGCACAGGAACCGATGAAGGCGCGGCCGGGAGCAGCCGGCACTGGCAAGCCGGACAACTGGCTGTCGCAACGCGAGCGCGGCACGGTTTGGCTGATCCACCTGACGTTCCGCCTGGCACAGTTGATCGGTCGCTGGCTGATCAAGCCACTGGTCGTCGTGGTCGCGATGTTCTACCGCCTGACCGACAAAAAGGCCGTGCGGGCTTCGCGGCAATGGCTGACCAAGGTGCACGGCAAGCAACCGGGCTTCTGGGCAATCTATCGTCACATCCACACGTTTGCCCAGGTGACGATCGATCGCATCTTCTTGGTTAGCGGCAAGGTTCGCGGCCTGAAGTTCACCCGCACGGGCGACCACTACCTAGAACAACAGTTCGCCTCTGGCCGCGGCGCGGTCTTGCTCGGCGGCCATCTCGGCAGCTTCGAAGCGATGCGTAATGGCGGCAATGAGGACCAGATCAAGATCAACATTCTCGGGCACTTCGAGAATGCCAAGATGATCAATGAGTTGCTGACGCGACTCGATCCGGAGCGCGCGGCGACCGTTATCCACATTGGCGATGATCCCGTCGGCCAGATGGCTCGCGTGCACGACCGCATCGAAGCCGGCGATTTCGTCGCGCTGCTCGGAGATCGCACCGGCCTCAACGAACGCACTGTCGAAGTGACGTTCTTCGGCGAACCCGCCCACTTCCCGGCGGGACCGTTCTTGCTCGCGTCGCTGATGAAGTGTCCGGTCTACCTGACGTTTGGGCTCTATCGCCGGCCCAATCGGTACGATCTGTCGTGCGAGCCATTCGCCGACAAACTGCAAATTCCACGCAAGGATCGCGAAGCGGGCCTCAAGGACATCGTCCAGCGGTTCGCTGATCGACTTGAGCACCACGCACGCCTTGCCCCCGAGAACTGGTTCAACTTCTATGACTTCTGGAACAAAGAGCGGGCGCCCGAAGCGTCCCGAACACGCCATCACCGTTAAGTTCCGGGCGGGACTGCATCACTGTGACCCACTCGCGGTCGTCTGGCACGGTCGCTACTTCGAGTGGCTCGAGCAAGCGCGCACCGAACTGTTCCGCAGCGTCGATCTGGCCGTGCCGCAACTGAAGGCGCTGGGCGTCAAAATGTTCGTCGTCGATGCGAACTGTCGCTACATGGCGCCGTTGCTCTACGATCATCAACTGTCGGTTACGGCGTGGTTCCTATCGGGATCGCCGCTGATCCGCGTCGCCTACGATGTCCACAACCTGGACACCGGTCGCTGGGCGGCGCGGGCCACAACGGTGCTCGCATCGACCGACGGCACGGGCAAGCTGCACACAACCACTCCGGAGGGAATCCTTGAACGCCTACCTATCTCGTAGCCTGCTCGCAGGATCGCTGTTGACGAGTTTCGCGTTCTGTCAGTCGGAAGCGACGCCGCCCAAACCGACAGTGACCAAGCCAGAGTTCAACCCAGACAACGCGAATCTCACGCCTGGCCTGAGCGGCTTGCAGCAACGCCCGGCTTCCAAGGAAGCCCTATTCCGCGCGTTTGCTGCGATCAAGGGACTGTCGGCCGACTACACCGAAGAGAAGTTCCTATCGCTGCTCGCCGTACCGCTGAAGAGCGCGGGCAAGCTGCACTTCATGCAGCCGGGTTACTTGTCACGCATTGTCGAGTCGCCAGAAAAGTCGAAGCTGACGATCACGGAGTCCGAATTGCGCATGGCCAGCACGGATACGACGGGCAAGAACAAGGAAGAGGTGATCGACCTGCGCCAAAGCGATCGCGTGCGACTGTTCGTGACGTCGCTTGTTCAGGTCTTCCAAGGCGACGGCAAGGCGCTCAAGCAGCACTACCAGGTTCGCTACACACCCAAGGCCGACGACTTCCACGTCTGGCAACTTGAACTGAAGCCGCGCAAGTCGCCACTGACCCAGATCATGAAGCGCCTGGTGTTGGTCGGACGCGACCAGAGCGTCACCCGCATCGAGCTGCACGAGCCCAACGGCGACCGCACCATCACCAAGATCGTCAAGGTGAACCCGAAGCGCGTGTTCACCGCTAAGGAACAGAAGGAGATCTTCGGGGTCACGGCAAAGCCGACTCCCAGCAAGACTCCCAGCAGCAAGCCGGACAGCAAGAAGCCGAGCAAGACCAACAAGGCGGGCGCGCCTAGGTGACCGGTGCCAGCCGCCAAACTGACCGCCGAGCCCTACTGGTAGGAACGGTCCTGCTGGTCGCCATGGGCGTGTTCCTGGCGCTGCGCATGCGCGTCGCCACCGACATCACCCACTTCCTGCCCGCGGGCCAGAACGCGGACGAAGTCCACCTCGCACGCGAATTGGCGTCCGGCGAGCTCAGCCGCACGATGGTGCTGATCGTCGACGCCAAAGACGGCCAAACCGCAGTCGCCGCAAGCAAGCAGTTCGAGGCGGCGTTGCTCGCGACGCCGGTCGTTGCCGCCGGCACTGCACGCCTGGTCGGCGGTTCCGGCGAAGGCATCGAAGACGCGATGTGGCAGCTCTATGCCCCCCATCGCTGCGCGTTCCTCGCCGTCGACGCGGAGAACGCCCGCGAGCTACTGAGCGACGAGAGCCTCAAGAACAGCGCCAAAGAACTGAAGCGCCAACTCGGCACGGCGATGTCGACGTTCCTGATCAAGGTCGTGCCGAGCGACCCGTTGCTGATCCTGCCGCAACTGTTCCAGCGCTTCATGGGCGAACGCAGCGGCGGGCTGAAGCTGGTCGACGGCCGGTTCTTGACCGAACAAGAAGACGGCGCCGTGCTGTTTCTGACCACCGCGACCTCATCGAGCGACGCGTCGGCCATCCGGCCGGTCATCGCCGGCATCCAGGCAGCATTCGATCGGACCAACGACGCATTCGACGGCGAGCTGGCGCTGCAACAGAGCGGCACCCACCTGTTCGCCCTACACGCCGAGAGCAGCATCAAGTCCGACATCCAGCGCGTCAGCATCGGCTCGGTGCTCGGCCTGATCACTCTGTTCTTGGTGATGTTCCGGTCGCTGCGCTTGATGCTGATGGTGCTGCCGATTCTTGGCGCCGGCTTCCTCACCGGCACCAGCGCATGCCTGCTGCTATTCGGAGAAGTGCACGGGCTGACGCTGGCGTTCGGCGCGGCCTTGATCGGCGTCAGCGTCGACTACGGCGTGCACTTCCATTGCCACCATCTGCACGCCGGCGTTGCGGGCAACCCTCGCCAATCGCTGCGCAGCATCTGGCCCGGGCTGTCGCTCGGCGCCGTCACCACGATCACCGGATTCCTGGCGCTGATTGCCTCGAGCTTCCCCGGCTTGCGACAACTCGCAGTGTTCGCGGTGTTTGGCATCGCCGCGGCGGCGCTGTCGACGCAACTGTTTTTGCCAGCTCTCGCGAGCCGAACCCGCAAGACCACCAAGACCGCCGACGCAGTCGTGGCGCTGCTGCGCTGGCTGTGGTTCGCCGAAGGCCGCAGCCGACTCGCCCTGAGCCTGCCAATCCTCGCGGTGGTGAGCGTCATCGCGATCGGCTTGCCGCAACTGCAATGGAACGATGGACTGGCCGACCTCAACCGCGCCAATCCGGAACTCGAAGCCAACGACCTGGCCGTTCGCAGTCGCGTCGTGCGTTTCGAACAACGCCGGCTCGTGGTCGCCACCGGCAGCGATGAAGAACAGGCACTGCAGGCCAACGACCAGATTCTGCGGGCGCTGGCGCAGTTGCAGAGCGATGGCGGCATCACCGGCTTCCGCAGCCTGGCACCGATGCTGCCGAGTGCCAAGACCCAGATCGCCGTCGACAGCACGATTCGCGGCGACACCGGGCTGTGGCCGCGAATGGAACGCGCGCTGGTCGCCGAACAGTTTGTCCCGGCGGCGTTCGAACCATGGCGCGACCTGATCGCCGAGCCAGCGCCAAAGCCCCTGACCTTTGCCGAACTGGCCGACAGTCCACTCGCTGCCATGGTGCAGCCATTCCGGTTTACGTGGAGTGGCGGCGTTGGCTTCGTCAGCTTCTTGCATGAACTGACCGACGAGCCAGCGCTCCGCAACGCCCTGGCCGCCATCCCGGGCGCGGATCTGATCGATATCGCCGGCGCCCTCGGCTCGGCCTATGGCAGCTATCGCGAACGGCTGCTGCAGCTGTGGATGATCGGCCTGGGCGCCGTCTTGCTGCTGGTGGCGCTGCGACACCGCGCGGTTCGGCCGACCCTGATCGCGTACGTGCCGGCGATCCTCGGCGCCGCCGGCACCGCCAGCATCCTGTCGCTGTGCGGCCTGCAACTGAACATGCTTTCCCTGGTCGCGCTGTTGATGGTGGTCAGTATGGGCGTCGACTACGGCGTCTTCCTGGCCGAGCACCGGCGTGATGCCACCGCGCGAGACGCGACCCTGCTCGCCGTCGTGCTCGCAGGCATATCGACGATTCTCGGCTTCGGGTTGCTGGCGCTATCTTCCCAACCACCGCTCTATCACATCGGGCTGACTTCCGCCGTCGGCGTGCTACTGTGCCTCTTGCTCGCACCGACCGTCTGCGCATTGTCAACACGCGGCGAGCAT
>TARA_R110002072_G_scaffold87129_6_pt1 | contig 23028 bp, 15 predicted proteins | sample TARA_R110002072 | Tara Oceans TARA_R110002072 (sample SAMEA4397118) | marine metagenome | biome: Polar Biome; feature: [SRF] surface water layer (ENVO:00010504); material: water (ENVO:00002006), including particulate matter (ENVO:01000060) such as... | depth 5 m | reverse complement strand
TTGTCAGAAGCAACCAGCGCGTTGCGTCGCGATCTTGCCTTACTATTGGCACAGCATGCGCTCCCTGTTGCTGACCCTTGTCACCCTGCCGATCCTGATCGTCTCCTGCTCCCACGCGGGTGCGGGCGCCAGCAAGCCCGCTGGAGCAGGGACCGGCGCTGGCACGGCTGGCAGCTCCACCGGCGCAGCAACCAGCACACCGGCAATCAGCGACAAGGTCGGCTCCAACCAAGAGGCCCGACTGGTCCTCGACCACGACTTCGGCATCGTGCCCCACGGCGAGCAGCGGGAGCACGAGTTTGCCCTCGACTTATCGCAGCTCGGCACGCCACACGTTCCGCTGCGGGTGCACCTGGAGTGTTCGTGCGGCAAGGCCGTAATCAAGATGCGCAAGCCAGACGGCACCGAGCGTCCGATCGACGGCAGCGGCTACGCGCGCAACCTGCCGAAGGACGGCGAGAAGGCGGTGATGCGGATCACGCTGGACACCCGCAAGAAGGAGGCTGTCGACCTGCCAAAGACGGTCAGCCGCGGCTATATCCTGCTGCAGCCGCTCGATGACACCACCGGCATGGCCCGGATTCGCTGGGCGTTCCTGGTGCGCTTCGGCATTGATGCGCCGGTGGTCCTACACCCGTTCGCAGCGCTCGATTTCGGCAGCGTCGCGCAGTCGATGACCGGCAATGTGCTGACCACGATCCGCGGCGATGAAAACCATCCCGACGTGCAATTCACCTCGGTCGAGACCACGGATTCCAACATCCAAGCCACGCTCGAGCCAGGCGAGGACCACGTGGTGCTGCGAGCCCGCTGCACGCCAGGCGAACTCGGCAACCACCGCGCGCTGGTGCTGATCAAGACCAACCTGCCAGACTATGTGGTCGCGCTCGAAGCGTCCTGTAAGGTCGTTCCGGACCTCGAAGCCGCCCCCATCGACAAGATCTCGATTTCGGCGCGCCTCGACCAAGAACAGCCCGAGCGCATGATGAAGCTGCAGTCGGTGTTGGTGACGGACCACAATCGGGACCGCAGTCCGGAGTTTGTCGTGCGCAACATCGTCGGGAACAACGGCCGCGACGTAACCTCCCTGTTCGCGGTCACCCTGACGCCCGTGCCCAACAAGGACCGCCAGCAACGCATGGAAGTGCGCTATCTCGGCGGGCTGCTCAACGGCGAACCGGCCCGCCCCAACTACTCCTTCCGCGGCAAGATCATCCTGACCAAAAAAGGCGATGGACCTGCGCACCTCGCACCCAGCCTGCCGATTGATTTGGTCGTCTTCCCGTCTCGAAAGCCATGACCCAACTGAACCTCGCGAGCGGCCTGCTGCTCGTCACCGGTATCGCCACTGTCGTCGCCACGTTCGCCCAGTGCGGCCCAGCCAAGGCGACCACGAACGCACAGGACCCGCAAGCTCACGCAAAGAAGTCGGGCGAGCAGGATCCGGTGCCGCCACCGCCAGACGCCATCCGCATCCTGATCTCAGGATTGATGCTCGGTCGACTCGAACCGTGCGGTTGCGCCAGCGGCCAACTCGGGGGCCTCGCGCGTCGCATGCAACACATCGGCGAACAGCGCAACTACGACTTGCTGCTCGAAGGCGGGGACCTCATTTCGGGCACCAGCGAACTGGATAAGCAGAAGCTGTTCACCGCGTCGCAGATCCTGTTCACGATGGAGCGCAGTTATGACGCCGTCGGGGTTGGACTGCACGACCTTGAGTTGCCGCTGGAGGACTGGAGTGGCTTCCTGCTCGGCGGGCCAGCCGTCGCGAGCAACCTGACCAGTACAGCCGAGCTCTGGCCAGCGAAGACGTTCCAGGAGAAGGTCATCCGCGACAAGACGGTGCGCATCGCCTCTTTGTTGCTGCCCGAACTTCCGGAAGCACTGCGCGGCGAGAAGTCCCACGTGCAACGCACCGACCCGGCCGCGGCGTGGACCAAGGTCTTCGCAGGCCAGGCGGACACGACGATGCGCATTGCGATGGTGCACGGCACCGACACGCAGATCCGCGCGATCATCCCGGCACTGACGCCCCGTCCCGATCTGGTCATCGGCGTCGACCCCGGCTACATCGAACCCGATGGCGCAGCGGCGCTGGTGGCCGGCGTGCCGCTGGTGTTCACCGGCATTCGCGGCCGAGTCGTTCTCGATGCGCGGCTTTGGCGCGACGGCGACACTTCGCGGGTTGCATGTGAAACCGTGCCGTTGGCTGGCAGCAAGACGATCCCCGGTGGCGGTGGCGATCCCGACGTTAAGCAAGTGATCTTGATGCACCGCATGAACGTTGCCGAGTCCAACGTGCTCGCCCAGATGGCGGAACAAAAGCCAACCCCCAATGGCGACAGCTACGTCGGCACCGCGCAATGCACCGCGTGCCACCCGACAGCTGCCAAGGCGTGGGCCGCAAGCAAGCACGCGCACGCGTGGCAGACGCTGGTCGATGCCGAGGCGGACCCCAAGCGCTACGGCTGGCCGGTGACCAAGTATCCGGACTGCGTCAGCTGCCACGTTGTTGGCTATGGCGAACAGACTGGCTTCAAGACCTTCGAGGACACGCCCGGGTTGGCCGACGTCGGCTGCGAACGTTGCCACGGTCCTGGCAGCGGCCACATGGTCAGCGGCGGCAAGAAGAAGCTGGGCATCATCGGTGGCGTGTTGAAGTCCGAACTGTGTGCGCAGTGCCATGACTTCGAGCAGTCGCCGGACTTCCTCTACACCGATCGCTGGAAGCTGATCGAGCACGGCCTGGAACCGAAGTAGGCCGAACCCCAGTAAGCCGAACTCCAGTAGGCCGAACCCCAGTAAGCCGAACCCCAGTAGGCCGAACTCCAGTAGGCCGAACCCAACTAGGCCACAGTGGCGCGGACTGGATGCGCCCACTGCAGGCACCCTCGATGCCTGCGCCGCGGGCGTGAAGTAACAAGACTCTGACGGGTCGCCTCGACCGGCGCAGCGGCTACAGTTCCGCGATGGCTTCTCCATCACGTCGTGACTTTCTCCTAGCCAGCGCCGCGTTTGGCGGTGCTGCTGCCATAGGCGCGCAACACGAACCGGTGCGCATCCCCTTGCGCGCCCGCTCACCCAACGAACGGCTGCGCATCGGCGTCGTCGGCTGCGGCGGCAAGGGCTTCAGCGACATGCAGGGCTGCGCCAAGACGCAGGACATTGTCGCGATCTGTGATGTCGACGAGAACCAGGCCAAGCGAGCGCGCGCCAAGCACCCCAAGGCATCGTTCTATCACGACTGGCGCGACATGATCGACCGCGAGAAGCTCGACGCGATCACGGTCAGCACCCCCGACCATACCCACGCCGGCCCCGCGCTGATGGCAATGTCGAAAGGCATCCACTGCTTCGTGCAGAAGCCACTGACCCACACAGTCGAAGAGGCTCGCTTGCTGCGCGATGCGGCCCGCAAGAGCGGCGTGATCACGTCGATGGGCAACCAAGGCACCTGCCTGGATGGGCTGCGCACGGCGGTGGAATGCGTTCGCGCTGGCGTCATTGGCACGGTTCGCGAAGTGCACGTCTGGACCAACCGGCCCGTATGGCCACAAGGCATCGACAAGCCATCCCACATCGACGCAATCCCCAAGGAGCTGCGTTGGGATTTGTGGCTCGGCCCGGCACAGTGGCGCAGCTTTGCTGCAGGCAAAAAGGACACCGGGTTCAATGGCTACGCACCGTTCAACTGGCGTGGTTTCTGGGACTTCGGCACGGGAGCGCTCGGCGACATGGCTTGCCACATCGCGAACATGCCGTTCTATGCCCTAGAACTCGACGCGCCGACCCGCATCGAAGCCAACTCCGAAGGCGGCAACGAGCAGACCGCACCGAACCAGTCGTCGATCAAGTTCCACTTCCCGAAGAAGGGCGAGCGCGCGGCCGTCCTGCTGCATTGGTATGACGGTGGCCGCAAGCCGCCGACCTCGATACTCGGCGACGGAGTCAAGCTGGCCCACGGCGGCTTCTTGCTGGTCGGCGATGAAGGCATGCTCTACTCGCCCACCGACTACGGCGAGCGCTTCGACCTCTACCCGAAGGAGAAGTTCGAGGACTTTACCCCACCCAAGCAAACGCTGCTGCGCTCGCCGGGTATCCACGACGAGTGGCTGCAAGGCATCCTGAGTGGCACCCAGCCGATGGCGAACTTCGAGTATGCGGCGCCGTTCACCGAGTCGATCTTGCTCGGCAACCTGGCGCTGCGTTCGGGTGAGACGCTGGAGTGGGACGCCGCGAACTTGCGCGTCACCAACTCCGAACGAGCGCAATCGTTCGTGTCGAAGCAGTACCGACGTGGCTTCGAACTGACGAAGTTCTAACCGCGCGCTCGGGTGGCCGGCCAGCGGGCCGGCCACCCTAACTTCGGCTATCTAGTTGCCGGCGCCCTTGCAGTGCTGGTCGAGCCAGTTGCTCATCTCCGCGAGGCAGTGCAACACGCTCTGCCGGCCGCGGTAGCCATGGCTCTCAAACGGCAAGAAACACAGCCGCGCATTGGCGCCGTGGCCCTTGAGCGCGACGAACAACCGCTGGCTCTGGATCGGGAACGTGCCCGAATTGTTGTCGTCGGCGCCGTGGATGAGCAAGATCGGCTCATTGATCTTCGGCACGTGCATGAACGGCGACATCGCGAAGTAGATCTCCGGCGCTTCCCAGTAGGTGCGTTCTTCGTTCTGGAAACCGAACGGTGTCAACGTGCGGTTGTAGGCTCCCGAACGCGCAATGCCGCAACAGAACATGTCGCTGTGGGCGAGCAGATTCGCCGTCATGAACGCTCCGTAGCTGTGCCCGGCAACGGCGACGCGCTTCGGATCGATGCAGCCTTCGGCAGCCAACGCCTTGACGGCGGCTTCGCCATTCATGCGCACCTGGTCGATGAAGGTGTCGTTGGCGGTGCGCCGCGGCCCGACGATCGGCATCGAGGCGTTGTCGAACACGGCGTAACCGTTGAGCAACATGAACAAGTGCGAACTGCCACGCAGACGCAAGTAGCGGTTCGGCGTCGCGCGCACCTGGCCAGCATCGCTAGCCTTCACGTATTCGCGCGGGTAGGCCCACAACAAGCACGGCAACTTGTCGCCTTCCTTGTAGCTCGGTGGCAGATACAGCGTGCCGTTCATCGGCACGCCGTCTTCGCGCTCGTAGCGCACCAACCGCTTCTTGATCAGCTTGGTCCACTTGGCCGCAGGATCTTCAAACGCGTGCAGCACGCGTCGTTTGCCGGTCTCGGCATTGACGTAGAGCAGCGACGGCGGCTCCGTCTTGCTTTCGCTGCGAACCAGGAACTCGGTCGCGCCCGGCCCAACAAAGCCCATGAACGTTTCGTGACGGCCATCGGACGACTCGAAGACGCGCTGCTTCACACCGGACTTGACGACCCAGCTATCGAGGAACGGGCGACTGCCCTTCGGCGACGCGCCCTGCCCCGACAAGAACAACTTGCCGTCGCGAGAACGCATCACCCTGCGACCATCGCGCGTGCGCTCGGAAACCGTGCGGCCCGGATCGCCGTATTGGTCCTGCATCGAGCGCTCATAGACCAGTTCGCCAGACTGGCCGAGCTTGTCGAGATCGTGGCGCCAAACGCGTTCGGTGCGCGTCTTGCGGTTCACTTCTGCAGCCAACGCCAGCTGGCCATCGCCACTGAACGAAACGCCGGCGGAGCGAAACTCGGTCTTGAACCAAAGCCTCGGCACGCCCTTGGGCTCGGCGAGCATGAATACGAAGTCGCGGTGCGGCACCTTGTTCTTTGGGTCACCATCATCTTGGGCCTCAGCCCAATACAGCGCGTGCTGTGCAGTCGCGAGCCAGGCAATGCGTCGCGGGCCCTTCTTGACGCCGCCAATTGGGATCGCATCCTGCAAGCGATCCTGCGCCAATTCCCGTTGCTCGACGCCGGCCATGTCCAAGACCGTCGTCGTACGCGGGAACCGGTTGATCGGCACCACATACGAAAACGGTCGCTGCACGACCTCGACCAGCAACAGCGTGCCATCCGGCGACGGCGACACGCGCGAATACATCGCCGGCTTGCCCAACGGCTCGACGGCAAGCGAGACAGCATCGACGACCGCGAGTTGGCTCGTGCCGTAGTACTCGAGCAGCGCTTCATCGTGGCTGTTTTGCAGCAGGTCCTGGTAGGTGCGCACCTGCGCGACCAAGCCACTCTGCGTCTGCTGCACCACCGGCCCGTTGGGCACGCGACCCTTTGCTGGCCGCGGGCCGGCCACTACCGAACGCACCAACAGGCTGTTCTGATCGGGCAACCATTGCACCGCACCGCCCAAGACCTGGTTGAGACGGATGCCATTGACGCGCTTCGGCGCCGCGGTGTAGGGATCCGCGATCCACAGTTCGCCGCCACCGTCAGTATCGCGGATCAACGCGAAGGCACGTTCGTCCGCCGACCAGATCGGTCCCGACCAGTGATCGGCTTCGATCGGTACGGTATGCACGCTGTCGTCGCGAAGCTTCTGGATCAGCACGCTGACGGTCTTGGTGCTCAACTGACGGCTCCACGTCGAACCGTCGATGCGCATCCCGGCGAGCTTCAAGTGCGGGCGCGCAACCACTGCCAGATCCGGCAACGACTCACGCGTCGACAAGACCAAGAAGTTGCCCTGTGGCGACAACCCCGTCGACGGCGCAGCCGGCGCCGTCACCAGGCTCTTGATGATCGACGATGGCTCGAGCCAACCACCACCGCTCGGTTGCTGCGCCGCAGCACACGCAAGCAACGACACAAACACGAAAGAACGACGCAAGGGCACGGTATCGAGCATGGAGATTCCTCTACAGAGGACTCGTGCTTACGGGCTATGCGGTGCGGCTGCACATGGCCCTTTGCGATTTGTGCGGCGGTGACACAACTGACACGCCGCCTGGCGGCAATCAGCCCACCAACTCTTGCAATCTGGCGGCCATTCCAAGCCCCGGCACGTTTTTCCGCGTCGTGTTTGTGCGCGGCGCATAGTGGCGCGAGGTGCCTAACGCGGGGTGCCTAGCTCGGGGCGCCTAGCGCTCGGCGATGCGCTGCAGGCTCTCGCGATGCTTCTCGTCGAACGTGTCGCGGAAGTCGATGCCGTCGACGAAGTCGAGGCGGCTGTCGCACGGGCGACGGCTGAGTAGCTCGGCGTCGATCAGGTTGAACACGATCTCACCAAAGTCGCCGGCGCTGCGCACCCCCCAACGCTCGAATACAATCGTGGCCATCGGCCCAAACTGGTTGGCCGCGTATTCCTTGATCCCAACGAGCAGTTCGCGACCGCCGACATGGCGATCCTCGCCCGTCAATTGGTCGCGACCGAAGTGCGTCATCGTGTAGTCGAGCGCGTCGAGTACAAAGTAGTACGCATGCCGCGAGAACCTGCGGTCCCGGCGACGAACGGTTTGGATCTTGTCTTCGAGTAGGTCTTGATCAGTTACTGACATCGACACGGTTCCTCTTCCGGCGAAGTGGTGGTGTTACACCCCCAACATCGACCATTTGAGAACCGCCCTTGAGTACTGCGAAGGAACCCCTTCGCCGCACTACCCCCGCTACCTGAAAACGTGTGACCCCCGGGCGACCAACCCAGGTTTTGCGGCCAGCGTAGGAACGTCCAGCTACGACATCAGCTGCACCAAACAGGCAGTTACAACCTGTTCTGGTGGGATTTGCAGATCGAGATCTCGGTCTGCTTGCAGCGTTCGTTCGAGCCAGGTCGTCCATGGTTCTAGGCTGTCCGCAGAGTAGGAACCCTCGGCGGAGCTGGCAAGAGCGTCCCGCCGGCGGCGCAGCTCCGCCCGCATCCACCACAGGAACATTCGGGCCGCATCGATCTCGTGGCGACGCTCTTCCGCCCCCGACAGGGCGGCCCGCGCAATTGCGAACGGACGCAAGTCCTGGGTACCGTCCAACCACTCACGCACCAGATCATGGAGCTGTACCGCCTGTTCGGTGCCCGCCGACAGGGCTCGCCCGAGGCTGCCTTTGGCCGCAGCTACGATCTCGTCGAACCGCCCAAGATGCTGAGGAAATCTTTCTTCGAGCACTCCAAGAACGACCGAATCGGCCACTGGCAGCACCCGGAGCCGCTGGACTCGCGAGCGAACCGTCGGCAGCAACTGCTCCGGCCGCGACACCTCCAGCATCAAGAACGTCGCGGATCCCGGCTCCTCGAGCGTCTTCAGCAGCATGTTCTGCGCATCGTCCTGCAGATGATCCGCCTCGACAAACGTTGCGACGCGCGCGCGCCCTTCGACGGCATGACGCTGCAGCTCTTCTTGCACCGTGCGCACTTGATGCACCGTGATGCGGTGGAAGCTGGTCTCCTTCTGAATGAACTCGGCATCATCACGCGGCCGCCGCACGACGTGCACATCGGGATGCAGATCATTGGCGATGCGCGTGCACGTTCGACACATGCCGCACGGCTCGTCTTCATCGAGTTCCGACGGACACAACAACGCCGCAGTCAACCACTGCAACACCGTCGTCTTGCCAATGCCGCGCGCGCCTTCGATGACGAGGCCGTGAGGCAACTGCAAGCGACGTGCGGCACGCAGCCAACGTTCGAACGCTTCGCCTTGGCCGAGTGGCCGCACCAAGCGCTTGCTCATGCGCGGCTCGGCATCCGGCACTTGCTTCGAGGCCGACTTGCGCTTCGCCTCACGCACCCACTTCTTGCTCACAACAGCCTCCGGGCTGCCGCACGCAACTGTTCTTGCACCACATCAAACGGTTGCGCGGAATCCAACACTTGCGCGCGCGGTTCGCGCTGGGCCGCCTGCAAGTAACCATCGCGAACCCGCCGATGGTAGGCCTCGCCGCGTGCTTCGATGCGGTCATCGACGCGACTGCCGCGCCGTTGCACGGACACTTCGGCGGGCACGTCGAGCACGAAGATCGCATCCGGCAAACACGCGCCATGCACGCGCCGCGTCAAGTCATCAAACCATCGCGCATCCAACACGCCGGGCTGCGGGTTCTCGGTCGCGAGGATCTGGTAGACGGCCGTCGACAAGTAGCAGCGTTCAGCAACGACGAAGGCTCCGCGCGCGCGCGCCGGAGCAATGACCCGCTGCATCAACTCGGCACGTGCAGCGGAGAACAACAGCACTTCGGTGATCGGCTGCAGTTCGCCGGTCTCATTCGACAACAGCAACTCTCGCAAGGCCTCACCAACCGGCGTCGAACCCGGCTCCCGCACGTGCACGACGTCGTGCCCTTGCGAAGACAGCCACGCCGCGAGCGCGCTCGCTTGCGAACTCTTGCCGCAGCCATCGGGTCCGTCGAGCGTGACGTATGGCCCCTGCATCACGTGCCGCTCGCCGGCCTCGCCACTACTCACGTGAGTTCCTCGACCTCTTGACGCAACTCTGGCGACTTGTCGAGTTCTCCCTGCAGCGACAACAGCATGTAACTGACCGCCGCGCGGGTGCGACCGAGAAAGCGACCGATTTCGCCACCGCTCAGCCCTTGCTGCTGGCACATCAACGCCATGATCTTGCGCGCACGCGACAGCTTGCGCCCCTGACCCTTGCCAACCAGATCCGTAGCCAAGACATCAAAGCGCTCGGCAACCCGGTCCCGCACCCGCTGGAAGACGCGGCCTGGGTCGATCAGTTCGAGGTACCGCGGCGGCAGCGTATGGCCGCGCGAACTGGCCCACGCCGCGCGCAGCTCGGGATAGCTACCGACCGTCTTCTGGGCGAGCTCTTCGATTTGCGGCGCGCGACCGTTGCGCGACGGCGTGCCTTCGAGTGCGCGCAGGTAGCGCAGGCGACCCAGTGGCCCCGGGCGCTCGATGGCCGCGACGAAGCCCGCCAACAGCGACGAACTCAGTGACGCATCCAGATCGCGCACGTCCTTCGGATGCCACCGCGACGCCAGTACGGTCGGCGAAGTGCAGTGTTCCCGAGCACGCAAGACACCCTGCACGAACGACTGCAGCGCCGGCTTGCTGGAGATGCGGTGCAACTCATCAATCACCAGCGGCAAGTCCGTGCACAACTCGTCGTGCAAATCGCCAACGCGCTTGTCCTGATGCACGCGTTGGAACACCCGCAATAGGGTCGGCAAGTCGAACCACATCGCTCGCCGTGGCAGCTGCTGCCGCCACCACTGCAGCAAGAACGTCTTGCCAACACCCGATGGGCCGTGGAAGACGTAGAGGTTTCCCGGCACCAAACGGTTGGCCGCCACATCGCCACCAAACTCAAGCCGGTCCGCGCCGACAAAGGCCTGGTCCGCGCGCGTGCGGTTTTCCGGCAGCAAGCTCTGCAGCACCAACGACGCGGTGCGGTTGCCGTCGTCGATGACCGGCTGCTGGGGCGAGACTTCGAGGGCGTCGAAGCGATCCGCTTCCCGCGATTGGATTTCAACCTTCAGGTCGGTGCCAAAGTCCTTCGACAAGACTTCGGCGAGCGTCGTGCAGAACAAGGCCCGGACACGATCGGCGGCAAGCTTGCTGCCCGCTTCGAGGTAGACCTTGCCGCGCTCCAGCAACACGGGGCGCAGCCCCTTCAGCCATGCCTCATAGGTCGCGGCACCGACACGTTCGCACAGCTCGGGCTGCACGCGTTTCCAGCATTCCTCAAGCAACAACAGCATGTTCGTCGGCGATCTTCTCCGACTGCACACCACCCGGCGGAACAACCGTCGGGCTCAGTCGGAGAGCCAACGCTACCACCGGGTCACTTGCCTCGCCACTCTTGCTGCAGGTCGCGCGCCGCCGCCTGCAAGTCACGGGCCCGATCCTCGTCGATCACCCGCTGCAACAATTTGTCGCGCCGCTCAGAATCCTTCAACTGATGGCGCAACTTGGCCGCCCGCAACCACAACTCGCAGCGCGTGGTCAGTTCTTCGGGGCTGTCGACGGCCGGGGCTTGGGCCTGCGGCGTCAAGTAGGCGCGGTCGACGGACGGCAACACTGCGGCCGCGACCTCAAACTCTAGTGCCGCCTGCGGCAGTTGCCCCAAGGCCTCGTATGCTTCGCCCATGCGCACGTGCATTTCGCGATAGAACGGATCGATGCGGTTGCACTCGATCAGGTACTGCAGCTCGGCGCGACGGTTGCCAGCTTCTTTTTCAAACTCCGCCAAGGTGTAGCGCGGCGTAAAGGCACGGGCCGTTCGGCGGCAGTAGGACTTCATTTCCATCTGCGCCTGGGTGCGCTCTCCCTGATCGCGATAGAGCTTCGCAAGTCGCAACTCAGGCGCCGTCTGCTGCTCGGTGCAGCTCGGCCAACACGCCTTGGCGCGCTGCCACTGATCGATTGCGCCTTTCTCGTTGCCGAGCTTCAGCATCACATCGCCACATTGGATGCGCGAATCGAAGTCGTCGGCGCCGTTCTTGAAGCCGCGCTGCCACATTTCGACCGCAGCCTCGAGTTGGCCGCGACGGCGCAACATCTCGGCTCGGACCAGCAGGCCTTGCGGGTGTTCGGGATCTGTTCGCAACACGTCGGCAAGCCAGCGGCCGGCGTCGACCGGGTTGTTGCGCTGCAGAGCCGCCCAGCACAGGTCGATGCGCGATTGCATGTCACTCGGGTCGCGCTTGGCCGCCGTCATCCGACGAGCCAACGTCGCGTTGTCAAAACGCGGCACGAGCTTCAAGCCACGCAGCAGATCCTTTTCGACATACTCGAGGAAGATGCGATCGAACTTGCGCGAACTCATGCCGAGCGCGCGGTCAAACACCTTCTGCAGTGGCAGGTCATCGCCGAAGCCACGCAGTAGCTCGAGCGCTTTGTCAAAGCCGTAGCGCTTCGCGATCAACTCGACGATCAAGCCGCCTTGGTAGTAGCCGAACAGGATGCGCGGCCCGCGGAACAACCGGTTCATCAAGTGCACCGGCGGGATGTCTTGGTTGTGGTAGGCGTCGAATAGGTCGCGCTCCATGCCACGCTCCCATGACTTCTCCCGCGCGCGCTCTTCGTAGACCGAGAATCCCTCGGTCAGCCAACGCGGCACGCGATTCTTGCTGACGCCGAGCGTCAAGACGTGCGTGTATTCGTGCCACGCCGTCGCCTCCCACATGAAGTCCTGACGACGCAGGTCCATGTCGACCGGCGACACCAACGTGATCAGGCGTCCAAAGCAAGCGCCCAACGCGGTGAAGCCACGGAAGCCAATCGTGCGCACAGAGAAGTCGTCCCAGGTATGCAGGACCTCGACCGTGGTCTTGACCTTGGGCTGCCAACCATATTTGGCGCCGAGCACTTCGACGGCTTCCAAGTGGATCGGCAGCAAGTAGGCGCGCAGCACTTCCGCGTCATCCTTGTGCAGCAGCATCGTGAAGTCCCCGTGCTCGACCACGTCGTATTCTTCCTCGAGCAGATCCTGCACCGCAATTGCGTTGTTGCGCCACGGATCAACCAAGCCCGCCTGCAGCTTCTTCGCTTCCTCCAGGATCAGGCGCGCACGCTTGCCACCGCCGGTGTAGATCAACGACCGTGCCAACCCGTGCATGGACGGCACGTGCTCGGGATCTCGAACCAACGCTGCCTCGAAGAAGGGAATCGCATCAGCAAAGCGATACAAGGCGCCCAAGTGATCGCCGATGATGCGATCGCATTCTGGCCAATCGGGATCGCCAGCCAAGGCACGCTCGCGATACTCACGGAACTCCGCGTCCTCGTGCAGCAGCATCGCCGCCGCGGCGCGATGGCACAACGCGACGCGGTGGTTTCTGTTGATCGACAGAACTTCGTTGAGCCGGCGCGCCGCCTCTTCGAAGCGACGGTCGTCGAGCACATTCGAGGCGCGCTCCAGCAGCGCTTCGACGCTGCGTGGATTGCGATCGAGCACGCGGCTGAGGAACTTTTCGGTCTTGTTCGCATCGAGCGCCATGTTGGCACTACGGATCCGATACATCGCTAGCAACGCAGCCTCGTCGTCGCCATTGCGATCGAGCACCTTCTTCAGGTCCTTCTCGCCACTGGGAAAGCCACTGGTCTCGCCATACGCGAGGAACTTCAACTCGCCGAGAGTCGTGCGCGCTTCGGGTCGCTCCGGCGCCAACTTCATGCTGTCTACCAGCAAGCGGCTGGCCGCTTCGTAGTTGTTGCGACCGCCCAACCGGAACATCGAGCGACCGACGTAGGCAAGCTGCAACGCATCTTTGGGACGCGGCATGCGGTCGGCGTTTTCCTGCCACAGCTTGGTGGCCTCCTGGCGCTGGCCATTGTCGTGCAGCACCGCACCCAACTGGTGGCGCGCGTGGCAGTCGCCCTCGTCGTTGGCGACCAACTTCTTGAGCAGCGCGATGGCTACCTCGTAGTCGCCGAGCCGCCGCAACACCCTGGCCTGCAGCAACACGACCTCGCGCACTTCCCTGGCCGTCTTCGGTAGAGCCCGCAAGCCATCGCGCGCCTTCTCGTAGTGGCCACGGCGCAGCGCGATCTCATTGAGACCCACTTCGACGCCAATGCGGTAGCGATTGTCCTCGTCAACCCCGTCTTCGATCAGGAACTCGAACAGTTCTTCGAGCGTCGTCTCGGCGGCCAGCACTTCCCCGCGCAACAACTTGCGCTGGGCCGCCTGCAACATCTCTTCATACTCGCTGCTCGCACCGGCCTCGCCCTCGGAGCCAATCTGAGCGGACAGACCCGCAAGGAACAGGGAGGAGAACAACAACCAAACAACAGACCTCATTGCACGCATCGTGAACCACAATACGGCGGTTTGTGACGCACTGCTCCAGGAACCGAGCCCGAGAAGCAAGATTCGCGCCCCCGTCGACGGGCTTACGCTGCCAGGCCCACCTGTGCGAGTCGATTTTTTCTGAGTGGTTGTTTCACCGGGCAGCCACTTCTCACTCGACGTCCATCTGCTCAAACTGGATCACAACCTCGCGAAAGTTGTCCGGCAGCGCAGTTGGTTTCATCTGCTCGTCAACAAACACCAGCGCCGCAGTCGCCGTGCACAGCACGTGATCCCCCGACCGGACTTCGTAGCTCATCTGGAAGCTTGTAGAACCAAGCTTGGTCGTGGTTACGGCGACCTCGATTTCCATACCCAGTCGCCCAGGCCTGAGAAACTTCAAGGTCGACTCCGCCAATACGAACGGTACGTCGTGCCCTTCCAGCAGGCCTAGATGCGCAAAGTACGCGTAGCGCGCCTGCTCCATCAGACTCAGGTAGACTGCATTGTTGATGACGCCGGCGGAATCGACGTCCACCCAGCGCAGTGGAACTGCGGTATCAAAACGATAGAACATACGGCAGCATTGTCGCAGGCCGGGCGCCGCGATGCGATCGGTGGCATGGGGATCTGACGACTTAGGTTTCCTTGCCCTAGCCCGGAGCGATTTCCCAACTCGTTCGTATTACGACCCATGCGTACGCCCACCCTGCTGCTGTCACCGCTGCTGGCTTTGACCGTACTGGCCATGCTCCCCGCGCAAACCCCCGGACTCCAAGGGGAAAAGCCGCTGGTCGATCGCAGCTCGCCGCTGCAAGTTGTCGAACCGGACGAAGGCGATCGCGCGCTGCGGATGACGCCGGTCGTGCGAGCCGTACAACGCGCCGCCGACAGCGTCGTCAGTATCTACCTGCAGCACCAACTCGCGCGTCGAGATCCGATCACCGAAGGTCAAGGATCCGGCGTGCTGCTCGACGACTCCGGCCTGGTGATCACCAATTGGCACGTGATCGCGCCGGTGCTACTCGGCCAACGCCAAGGTCGCAGTTACGGGGTGCTCGTCAAGCTTCGCGACGGCCGCGAGCGCAAAGCGCGCATCCTCAGCTCGACCCCAGTTCGCGACCTGGCGCTGCTGCAGATCGAACTGAAGGGCACCGAGCGCTTCCAACCGATTGAAATCGCCCGTTCGTCGGACCTGATGATCGGGGAAACCGTCATCGCCATCGGCAACCCACAGGGTCACGCCAACACCGTCACCACGGGTGTGTTGTCGGCCACGGGACGCTCGATTCAAGTGCGCGCGCCGGACGGCCAGGTCCGTCAGTACAAGGACCTGCTGCAGACCGACGCCGCGATCAACCAAGGCAACAGCGGCGGCGCGCTGCTCGACATCACCGGACGCCTCATCGGCATCAACAATGCGATGGCAGCCGGCGCGGAAAACATCGGCTTCGCCATCCCGATGGACATCGTACGGCAAGAGTTCACCCGTGAATTGCTCCAGAGCACAAGCTTCGTAGCCTCCGCCAATGCCCCGTGGCTTGGCCTTGAAGTCGCCGACCGCAACGGCACGGTCGTCGTGACCGAGATCGTTCGCGGCGGCCCCGCCCAGTTGGCGGACCTTCGCGCCGGCGACGTACTGACCAAAATCGGCACTCACGAAGTGCGCACGTCGATTGACTACTTGCGCCACTTCTTCGACCTGGCAAACACCACCAGGGTCCCGGTGACTGTGCTGCGCAAGGGGCGCCCGGTGACGGTGCAGGCACAACCGATTCCGCGCCGCGAGGGTGTGATCCTGGCAACCATCGGCGTCCGCCCGTCCGAGATCACCGTCGAGGAAGACGAGCGCCTCGTTCGTTCCGCGACCGAAGCGTTCTACCGAGGCAGTGGCCTGCGACGGGTGCGCCTGTTCCCGAGTGTCATCCGCCTAGGTGAGGTGCTACCTGGGTCCGCTGCCGACACCACCGGGCTCGAGCGCGGAGACCTGGTGCTTGGCTACATCGCCAAGGGTCGCTACGGCGACCGCGAACTGCCGATCCCCTCGCTGATCGATCTTGCCAACCTGCTCGAAAGTCAACGCGGCAACAGCCTGCGCTTCATCATCCTGCGTGGCGAGCGCGACCTGCTCGGAACCCTGGCAGTGCCGCCAAAGAAGTCGGCGAGCCTGGATCGCAATCGCTAGCCACCGGCCATCCAGCCCCCAGCCATCCAGCCCCCGGCCCTACTGCCACAGCCACCGACAGCGTGCCAGCAGCGTGAACTCGGTGGCGAGGTCAGGATGTTCGAGGGCTGGAGTTTCCGCGACGGCGCGGCGCACACTGCTGCGACGCAGTAGACGCGCTTGATCGCGAGTCGACAACGCTTCGAGTAGCCAGGTTGCCCGCGCGGAGTTGCGCTCGAAATGTTCGGCTGTCGCTCGGCCATGCGCGATCCGCCAATGCGTTGGTAGACCTCGAGCACCAGAGCCAATGCGAGCCAGCAAAGCACGCTGCACGACGCGGACCTTGTTGGCGATCTCCTCATTTGGTTGCCGACGCAGATGCTGCTGCAATGCCGGGATCAAGATCCCGCCAGTCAGCCAAGCTCGCTCCAAGTAGACCCCACCACCGAGCTCTCCTTCGCCGAATCGGAAGGTGCGCGCACCGGCGTCAAAACGCATCACGATCGCGGCGGCAAGACGGTCCGCGGCCACCGTGATACGAGTTGTCGGATCGACGCGCAGCAGGCATTCGAGCTGCAATAACGGCCACCCATAGTCACGCATGCGTTCGTTGCGACCCGTGCCGACCGGCAGGTAGGCAGCCAACGCTCGACCAACGCTGCGGGCCGCGACCAGTGCATCATCATCGGCAGTCAACAACCCGACCCACAATAGCCCTTCGAGCCAGGTATGACCCGGCTCGGGAGGCGCCGCACGATGGCTGACACCGTGCACGAACGGCAACCCCGTGCGCACATCCAGATCGCGATCTCGCAAGTGTCCAGCCGCGCGCAACGCCAGCTGCCAGGCACGCTCTGATCGCATCGCAACGGCACAACGCAACAGCGCCAACGTGGTATCAAACTCGAGATTGGTGACGACCCCGTCCTGACGCACGAAGTCGCCCGCCCCGCGACGGCCGCCCATTTCGACCAGGCAAGGCAAGACCTTTTGCAGGTGCTTGCGCACGCCCTTGGTCGCGGTCAAACCGTTCGCTCGCGCCGGCAACAAGCCGTATCGAATCGCAGGGGCGTGCCCGCGCTGCAGCCAGTAGTGGGCGCGCTCGGCGAGGCCCGGGGTCACGGTCGTCAGACCTTCGCCGACCTGGTAGGTTTCGCCGCCAAGCTCGGTGATCGCCGTAAACGTCGTGCGCGAGCGCTCGTCGACCGTGCCATCGACCCACTGCCAACGCACAACCCGGACGGTGCCGTGGGCGACGCGCTGCTCATCCTTGGCAAGCACGAACGCCGGCCCACGACCATCCGGGCACGGACCCGCGCCACCACGGAGAACGCGTACCGTGCCACGCGGCGCGACGATCGCGAGTTCGATCCAGACGTGCTCGGATTCGGCAAGGCCAACCGGCAAGCGACGCCACTGCATCGCACCCGGACCACTGAGCGACAGACCTGCCGCAAGCTCCGCTGCTGGAACCGAGATGCCGAATCGCATTGGCTGACCGTCCGTCGGCACAGTGATCAGTGGCGGCAAACCCAGCGACAACGACAGCAACAGCGAAATGGCCATGCCTACTAAGGGGCCAGCGATCGCCCACGGTGACAACTTGGGCGGACATTTCTGCAGAAACGCTTCTGCAGAAACGTCTCAAGGCAACGCCACCCAGCCACGCCAAAGGACGGCAACAGCCCGCAACCGATCGACTAGTCGCACCAAGCGCTGACGAAGTAGGTGCCGCCATGCCGCAACCACTCACGGAAGCTGTCGTGGTAAGGCGCGCGGCAGTCGCTCTCGATCTCCGCCACCGTCATCCATCGCACATCGAGCACTTCGTGACTCGCGACCGGCTCACCATCTGCTTCGATGACAAAGAAGAAGGAACGCCACGCGTACTGCCGCACCCCAGCTTCGATGCGCTCGCCCTCTTGGCAGAACACGAACTCCGGCACGCTCTTCATGCGCAGCTGGGTCTCTTCTTGCAGCTCACGCACCAGCGCCTCCTGCACCAATTCGCCGGCTTCCACCCGTCCACCGGGCAGGTCCCAAACTCGCTGCATCACGCCAGCGATGCGGCGTTCGTTGGCGACCAACAAGTAACGATTGTCTCGGCGCAACACCGCGAACGCGCCGACAAAGTCTTCGACTTGCCTCTCCATCTACAATTGGCGATGCATCGACATGGTTGCTGCAGACGACTGGTTGCCGCAGACAAGCGGTAGCAAGCTGTCTTACTCTTCCGGATCCGCGAGCACTAGCTCGATCATGCCCTGCGCGAACGGCAGCACCGTCGAACTCAGCACCTGCACGAGGCCCAAGGGCATCTGCAGCGGTTCGCGATCTCCGAGACCGGAGACAATCATTTGAGGCTCGAAGCCTGGCTCGGTCTGCAACACCAGTTCGAACTCGGATTCGCGAAAGCGCACGAAGCCCTGCAGTGGCAAGGCGAACGGTAGCACCCCGGGAAGATCTGCTTCAGCGTCCAAGACCAATGCGCCGCCTTGCACACGCTGCACGATCGCGATGTCTATCGGTTGATCGGGCTGCCCTCCGCCGAAGATTCGACCTTCCCACGTACCCGTCAGATCCAGCAGGGCTGGCAAGGACTCGACCCACTGCGCCGTCCAGGTGCCCTCATCTTGTTCGCATTGGTAGCTACCGACCAGCTGTTGCGTCGCAACCCGAGTTGCCTGAAACACGGCCACGCCGTCAGCCAGCAAATCGATGCCCTGCGCCGTCCAGCGAAGGTCGTAACTGCGCGGCACCAGACACGGGTTGTCAATGGTGACCGCGACCAGCGGCTGACTGGCAAACTCCTGGATGTGGATCTCGACGTCGCCCGATGCTTCGCTCGCGATCGACTCCCACGTACCGACCCAGCGCCCTTCCAGCTCGGCCGGCACAACCACCGCGGGCGGAACGGAGCGAACTTTCAAATCGCCGCATGCTGCAAGGCAAACGATCAGACTCAACAAGACTCGTTGTCGCAGCTGCATCGGATATTGGTTGTGGAGATCGCCCGCGACTGCAGGCCAACGCATGGTCGTATCCCACGCAGGAACGAGGGTAACGCAGTCAGGACTGAGGGTATCGTGAACTTGCATCCAGTGCAGCTGCTTGGCGGTAAGCCGTCAAATACCCTGCCGCGACAACCGGTGGGCTGCACGCGTGCACGGCCTGCCGTGCGGCGGCCACCAACTGCGATTGCGCCCTGCCATCGGAATGCAATGCAGCCAGCGCACGTGCCAGGCCCCCGGGTCCATCGGCGACCGGCACCAACACGCCGCGGCCAAAATGGGACAACGCATCACGCACTCCGGGCACGTCATAGCCGACCACCGGCACACCGGCTGCGAAGGCTTCGATCGCGACCAATGGACAACCTTCGCGAATGCTCGGCAGAACCACCGCGTCATAGGCCGGCAGCAATCGCGCGATGTCAGGTACTGCACCGCGCAGCTTGATGCGGCCGCCGGCGTGATGGTTCGCCAATTGCTGCAGCGTTGCACGCTCCGGTCCGTCGCCAACCACATCGCCATGCAGTTCTTCGAGACCAGCAATCGCCATGACGAAATCCTGCAACCGCTTGATCGGCACGATGCGTCCGACGGCACATACGCGCCACTGATGCGTGTCAATGCCAAGCTGTTGACGCGCGACGAGTCGATCCATTGCAGGTGGCACCGCGACGGCCGGCGCCGTCACCTGCAAGCGCTCGCGCGCCGCCACCCGGCATTCGGCAAGTTCGTCGGCGCAACTCGGACTGATCGCAAACAACAGATCGGTGCGTCGCGCTAATCGTCGTTCAAGCAACGCCAGTACCATCGAAGGAACCTTGCCAAAGTAGTCCTTTAGCACGTGACCATGAAAGGTGTGCGCGGTGACCGGAACCCGTTCGGCCCACGCGGCCTTGCGCCCGATCAGCCCGGCCTTGCTGGTATGGGTATGCACGACGTCAGGCTGGAACCGACGCAGAATCTGACGCAGGGCATGTCGCGCGCGTCGATCCCCGAGCGGATCGACTCCGCGACGCATATCCGAAAGCTGCAGCCAGCCGCTGCCCGTTCCATCGGCAGGCGCTGCGGGAACCCCGTGATCGCTCGGCGACAACTGCACCTCTTCCTGCCCGACAACGCCGGTCACCAACAGCGTCTCGACACCCAGGTCGCGGTGCGCATGCCACAACGCAATCGCCTGGCGCGTTGGCCCGCCGAGGTTAGGCCGCGTCAACACGCGCACGACCCGCAACGGTCGCGTGCGGGACGAACTTTCTCGATCGGACAAGTTGTCGGACGGCATGGGCAATTGGGGAGCGCGCAACCATCATTGCCAACGGCTAGCCTTATGAACATGACCCGCTCAGTTTCCTTGCTGTTGGCGCTGCTGTTCTCGATCGGCTGCCTGCCAGACCTGACCGCGCAGCAACGCGCGCCGAACATTCTTTGGATCTTCGTCGAAGACATGAATGACTGGCTCGGCTGCTACGGCGACGAACTCGCCAAGACGCCAAACATCGACGCGCTGGCCGCACACGGAACACGCTTCACCAGGGCCTACATGCCTGCGGGTGTCTGTTCGCCAACGCGTTCGGCCGTGATCACAGGCTGCTGGCAAACGTCGATCGGTGCCCACAACCACCGCAGCTCGCGCGGCGACGCGCAGATCGACTTGCCCGAAGGCGTGCGGCCGCTGCCGACCATTCTGCGCGAGCACGGCTTCTACACGTTCAACTACGGCAAGACGGACTACAACTTCCGCCACCAGAGCGCAGATCTTTTCGATTGGCATCAGGCCAACATGAACTTCGACAAGCTCGACCCGTCGAAGCTGTGGCTGCCGGCGCGCGCTGCGAACAAGCCGTTCTTTGGCCAGATCCAATTGCGTGGCGGCAAGAACAACGCCAAACGCGCGATCGACGCCACCTCGGTCTCGGTGCCGCCCTACTACCCAGACACAAAAGGCGTGCGCGAGGAGATTGCGCACCACTACGACGTGATCCACAAGACCGATCGCGAAGTCGGCAAGATCCTCAAGAAGCTGCGTACAGATGGCCTGCTCACAACCACGGTGGTGTTCTTGTTCTCGGACCACGGCTACCGCATGCACCGGCACAAGCAGTTCCTCTACGAAGGCGGCGTGCGGGTGCCGTGCATCATAGCGGGGCCTTGGACCGACCAGACGGTTCGCAACGACCTCATCAGTGGCATCGATCTCGCGGCCACGACCCTGCAACTGGCCAACGTGCAGCGTCCAGACGCGATGCAAGGGCGCGATGTTTTTGGTGCCGACTACAACCGCGCGTTCGTGGTCTCGGCGCGCGATCGCTGCGACTACACCATCGACAAGATCCGGGCGATCACGACCGACCGCTACAAATACATCCGCAACTACCTGACCGATCGGCCGTACATGCAGCCGCAGTATCGCGATCCAAGGCAGATCACCAAGCAACTGCGGGCAGCCGCCAAGAACGGCAAGCTCAACCCTGTGCAGATGCAGTTCTATGGCGAGGTGCGACCGCCAGAGGAATTCTATGACCTCCAAGAAGACCCGCACGAGATTCACAATCTGGCCGACTCGAAGGGCGCCAAGAAGCAGCTCGACCGTCATCGCGCGCTGCTCGCCGAATGGGTCACGGCCTCTGGCGACATCGGCCAACAGCCCGAGTCCGAAGCGAGCCTGCGAGACGTCCTCGAACGTTGGCAGGACAAGTGCGTCAATCCGGAGTACGACCCGGTTCGCACCAAGATCGCCGCTGAGAATGCGACCAAGCATCGGGTGCTGATCCTCGGCGACTCGATCTCGATGGGCTACACCCCCGTCGTCAAGAAGCTGATGCAGAAGGACACTTGGGTCATGCGCCCCAACGAGAACTGTGCCGGCACCACCAAAGGCGTTGCCAACATCGATAGATGGCTACAAATCGAGGGCGGCGGGTTCGATGTGATCTGGTTCAACTTTGGCTTGCACGACTTGAAACACGTACAACCGAACGGCAACAACTCGAACAATCCGAAGCACCCACGCCAAGCTGAGCCCGACGCCTACGAACGCAACCTGCGCACAATCGTCGCCAAGTTGCAGGCCACCGGTGCGAACCTGATCTTCGCGACGACGACTCCGATTCCACCGGGCGGAGTGCGGCCGCATCGCGACCTCGAAGACCCCCAGCGCTACAATGACATCGCGCGCCGCATCTGCAACGAGCACGGCATCGCAGTGTACGATCTCCATGCCCTGGCAACGAAGCACCAGAAGCAGATCCAACCGCGCGTCGACGTGCACTTCACCAAGGAAGGTTCGGCACTTCTTGGCAAGCACGTAGCCGAGGCGATTCGAGTCGCACTCTCGCGACGGGCTAGGTGAACTGCGCATCGATGCCCCAGTCGATGCCCCTGGTCGACGCCCAGCCAAGCGGAACGGCTTGCTCGGCCCAGAACTTGCTTGGATCGTGAGTAGGAAGGTAGAGGCAGGGATCGGGGCAGCATTCCCCGAGGGCCTTCGCCAAGACTCACCCTCCGTCGGTCACCCGTCAATTCGCCGTCCACAATCAGGCGGCTTAACGGGATCCACAAACCCTCACTCACAAACCATGCGCAACGTCATCCTTACTGTGTTCCTCACGTCGGTGTCGCCGGCCCTCGCCCAGCAGTTCGTCGTCGATGGCAACGGCGGGCCAAGCGCCCACTTCACCGACATCACCGCAGCGGTCGCCGCGGTCCCCGATGGCAGCACGCTGTTGGTGCGTGCTGGCGTCTATGCGCCGGTATTGATCGCCAACAAGGCAATCACGATCCTGTGTGACGCTGGCGTCTCGGCCAACAGCGGCCCCAGCAACGGCCCATTCCTTGAAGTGCGTGATACGCAACCGCATGCACCGGTTGCCGTCTTCAACCTGCATCGCGCGGTGCCCCAGTTCACGTCGAGCGTCGGCGGGATCTCGATCCGCAACGCGAATGGCCCGGTGACCATCGATGGCTCAGGCCAGGTGTACGCGATGCCCGAAGCCAAGATCGCGCTGACGATCCAAGACGCGACCCAAGTCAGCATTCGTAGAATCCAACTGACCGGTAGCCCCGGCGTTCGCGTCGAGAACGCCCAGGTCGTGTTCGAGTCCTGCGATCTACGTGGGCGCTGGGGTGCGACGACCTTCTTCGCCTCGCCCGCACAGTTGGGCATCCTTGCAATCGACAGCGAACTGCAACTGGTTCACAGCTCGGCATCCGGTGGCGACGGGTCGA
>TARA_R110002072_G_scaffold33030_5_pt1 | contig 23055 bp, 26 predicted proteins | sample TARA_R110002072 | Tara Oceans TARA_R110002072 (sample SAMEA4397118) | marine metagenome | biome: Polar Biome; feature: [SRF] surface water layer (ENVO:00010504); material: water (ENVO:00002006), including particulate matter (ENVO:01000060) such as... | depth 5 m | reverse complement strand
AAAGTGAGACTGGCATATCAATTGACATACTTCCTCTAAGATCACTAATTTCACCCCGTTGTGGAAAGTACTCCCTAGCAATCCTAGCAATTTGATTGGGTGCCGCAAAACTATTGCCTGCTGGACTGCTCCCTCGGTGGGTATAGTTCCAAACAACACGTTTAGATTGAAGTTTTTCATCTAAACCATCTGCACAGTGAACAAACTCGTGAATGAGCGTCTCTGCAATTGAAGTAGTATTTCGAAATAGTCGATGACCTAAAAGCTGAATCACATTTGGGTTACTGGGAAATACTATTGCATTCGTTGTACCGTACTTAACCAAACGTTGACGGAAGCTGGCCCAATAATGTTCAACATATATTTCAATATCTGAGTCTACATATCGCTTGAGAGTTTCAGCAATGACTGGGGCAGTATACTCAAAGTGGGCATTATAAAACGTACCTACCGCGGTGATATCCTCATAAAACTCATCGATTGATAAAATTTTCTGTGCGATAGAAATAGCTTGTTGTACATTCTCTTTCTGATTTCTAATACTTTCGTTGTAAATTATCTTCATAGCTGTTCCGCCTTGTTATGGTAATTCATGTAATAAATCCCTTTGAACCCGACCACATAACTCGCTACAAACAACATAAAATAAGTGAAGCAACCCTGAGTTAAACCACTAGAGATTAGAATAGTGTAATCAATTACTTCACATCTAAACAATACCCTAAAATATAACACTAGCTTTATATTCGGATTGAAATAATAGACGTCTAAAGCTCATACATTAGTGAATGTCAGCGTTGAGAACACAGAGGCGATTGAGGCCAATAAGTTAAGATGTGTATGGATGGGTAACTTCAGTGACTTAATTTGGGGTGTTTAAGACGCTGCTAGATTTTAGCAAAAAACAGATTTGTGGAAATTACTCACTGAATGTTTCATTTTCTTTGAACGTAAGAACGTCCGCTTTGCTCTTAAAGCGATACAGTTTGGGTAACGTAAAACCGCTAGCTTTGAAGCAAAGCCTTAATTCTTAAAGCACACACAGAATCATGACAATAAGGCCAAAAAAAAATTAAACTAAAAGGAAAATCAATGAGAAAAATAAGATCAAAGCTTTTTTAAATCAATTCTTCTTGATTAACAAATAATCGTTGAACAATTAATTGCAATGATATCTGATTATTGAATTCATTGTCTTGCAGCTGATATACGACCCTAGCTCGCTTGTAGGTAGGTTTTGGCTCACCTTCTTCTAAAGCAAAAAAGTGAATCGCAGCAAATTTAGAACCTTCTTTGCTTAAGGTATATTTAAGATGCTTACCACCAACAATTTTAATTTCATCAATATCAAAGTAATCATCAAAAGTAGGCTCAGGAAAGTCCTGACCCCAAGGGGTCGAATGCTTAAGCACTCCGACAGTCTGTAGGTTCATATACTTGTTCGGAATCGATCCATCAGAAATAACTTCACCTTCAAGAGTTTCAACCGAAGCAACTCGTTCAACTTCTTTATCAAATAACTCTGAAAAACGATCAAACTCAGATTCAGGAATAGTTAGCCCAGCAGCCATAGCATGACCACCAAACCCTTTAATCAATCCTACATTTTGAACATCAATTGCTTCGAGAATATTACGTAAATGAAGACCTTTAATTGAACGAGCAGACCCTGAAATCATGCCATGCTCATCTACAGCACCAAAACAAATAACAGGCCTGTTAGTCTTTTCTTTCACTCTTGAAGAAACAATACCTACAACGCCCTTATGCCATTCTGGGGAGTAAAAACATAAACCGAACTCATTGCAGTCGCCCTTTAAATCAGCCATAGCAGACTGACTCATTTTTTGTTCAATTACACGGCGTTTTTTATTCAGATCATCAAGCTCATTAGCGACAACTAAAGCTTCTTCGTATGTTTGAGAAAGAAGACATCTAATCCCAATAGTCATATCTTCCAATCTACCAGCGGCATTTAGTCTTGGGCCAACAGTAAATCCAAAGTCTGAAGAAACTATTTTTCCAATTTGGCGCTTACCAACAACTAATAGAGCCGCAATGCCAGGACGAGCGTAACCTGCATTAATTCGATCAAGGCCCGCCTTGACAAGAATTCTATTATTCCTATCTAAAGGCACTACGTCAGCAACTGTACCCAAAGCCACCAGATCAAGCAGAGAAGCAATGTCGCAATAATCCGCATGAAAGCCCGCCTCAACCATAAAGCGTCTTACAGCAGCTATTAAATAGAATGCAACGCCGCAGCCAGCAAGTGCTTTTGAAGGGAAAGGGCATCCTTTTTGATTAGGATTTACAATTACGTCAGCATTTGGAAGAATTTCAGGCGCTAAGTGATGATCAGTGATAATGACAGTACAGTTAGGCAATAGCTCTTTTAATCTAGCAACACCCTCTACGTTAGAAATACCGTTATCAACAGTAATCAAAACGTCAGGCCGAATACCTCTAGAAACTAAACTTTCAACGTAAGGTATAGAGAACCCGTAGCCATGCTTAAAGCGATCAGGAACGCAGTAGCTGTGATTTGTAGAGCCTAAAATGCTTAAGCCTTCACACATAATACTCCCTGCGGTACAACCATCAGCATCGTAATCCATAGATATTACAATATTTTTGTTAGCAACAATCGCTTCAGCAACAACAACAGCAGCATCTTTAATGTTTAGCATTTTATCAAAATGAATAAGCCCTTTTAACGCATAATTAATGTCAGCCATTGATTCGACACCTCGATTAGCAAGTACTTGAGCTAAAACAGGGTGAACCGAGTGACGAATATTTTCAGATATATCTACTTTCAGATGCGTTATTTTCATACTTAAATTACCTTTTGAATTTAAATAATTATAACACACATTTGGTATATTTAGTGAATTGAATTTTGTTGTTTTATGTTTCTTGCGGCGAAAAAAAAACCTTCAATATCGATTAAGATAAAAAAGGCAAAAATGAAAAAAAACATACTTTATGAAGATACCGCCTTCATATCTTATATATGTACCTTAGCGGCGGAAAAACCCATTTTTCTAAGAAAGTCCAAAAATAAATACAGAATAGACGAAAAATAGGGTAATTAAATTTTAATTATTTAGCCTTATTTCTTTATATTTATCAATTGGTTAAAGGCTGTTTTCGGGTTTGTTTTCAGTGAAAACAAAATAGCACGAAATGGTTGTTTTTTAAGCTACGAGCCAGTTTTTTTCGAAAGGTGTATTTTCTAAAACTGTTTTTGCGGCTGCGTCTTTACTAAATTCAAAGTTTATAGTTGTCACATTGCCTTCTCGATGAAAGTGTTCAATAGCTCTTGCCGCGAATATCTCTGAATTAGCTGAATTGATATTCGAACTCACATTGAATTCATGAGTATAAATCTTAATTTTATCGATTGAGTCTGTTTTAAATACTGAACTTGAGTCTTCAGCATGAGCTACTGAGTTATTAATATATACTTTTGATGCACCTAATCTTAATTTATCTTTTATTAAAGAAGAAAGGGTTTCAGTATTAAATAGATGGCTATAAGTTTGAGAGTAAATAACTTTCTCAGTAATGCCCGCAGAAGCAGCAACAGCACGCTTACTAACTCTTTTATTTGAAGCTACTAGTGACTTAACAGCTGCTTTAATTTTATCTGTGTTAGAGCTTATTTTAGCTTGCGCCCTCGCCTCTTTCTTAGCTGTCTTTTCAGCTTTCTCTCTATCTAAAATCAGCTGTTTAGCAGCGTCGAAATCTGTAGTATCGAAAAGTACTGAATATGTTTTGTTATAAACTTTTCCAGCCGTTAAACCTTCGTGCTTAATGAGATTCGCTTTAGTTGGTCTTATATCCTTTTTAAGCAGCGATTCAATGCCCGCTATGATATTATTCATTGTCTCTAGAGTTTTATTCTTTGCCGTTATTTTAGCGCTGAGAATACGTTTTTCTGTCCACGTCTTGAGATGTTTGTTTACATCAGCATCCCGTCCGCGATTTACTTCTTTCTGATCTAAGCCTTGTCCTGTGTAGTTTTCAGCTACCCATCTTGAAACACTTTTAACAATACCTTTCAGTTCGTTTGCACTCAAAGGTCTAGGAATACAATTATTGATTGATTCAGCGACTTTCGCGCATTCAGCGTGCCAGCTATTAAAAGATGCGTCTTTATATCTATGGTAATTTCTGTAAGACCAAGCTCTTAGATGATCGAAAATACCTACGTTTCTATAGCCTTCAATCAGCTCATCTAAATCTATTAATTCTGAATTTGAGTTAAAAGTTTTAGACGATTTACGCGGTACTATATCGGTGTATTCATAGAAGTCTGAAAGTGAAAATCGCTTTTTAAAAGAGATGGGAGCTTCAGTATTCCAGCTCGAATGATAAGGATTTTTGCCAACTGGACTAACGAATCCGAAGTCGCCATCAGCTACATTATTGATAGCATCTTTTACATCTTTGAAATGACTGTACTGTTTTAGTTTTTCTTTATTTATTGTGTATTTTAAAAAATAAACAAAGTGCGCGTTTCCATTTTGAGGATTAACGATAATCAAATTTGGTAGCGGTAATAACCCTCTATCTAGCATCTCTTGCCAATTATTATTATCAATATCGATAACAAAATTTCGGATTTTTGAATCTCTGTTATGTTGAATCCAAGGATACCTCGCTACAGCATTTTTTTTACTTTTAACTTTAAACATGCCATCTTTTTTATTCTCCATGACGAAAGGAATATCTTCGATATGATCTAGATAGAAGTCTTTAGCTTTTCTGAGATTAATGTCATCTCTGAATTTAGCTTTTGAATTTCGATTATTAACAATAAAATCATCAATAGAGTGATCGCACAGAGCTTCTGCTAAGAAATTTTGACTGAAGTTTTCTTGTAAATTCATGCTTTTTTTACTCTTTTTTTGAGTAAAAGCATCTTTTTTTATTATATTGAGCGTTTTTTCTTGAAAAACCGCCACTCGTATATCTATAATAGTTAAGAACGCTTTTACTCTATATGTTTAAAAGTTAACTCGTGGTGAGTTGTTCGTTTACTTCATCGGGCTGGCGGGCCTAAGAAGTAAGAAAATCGTATCGTTAAGAGCCCTCTTTTTAGAGGGCTTTTTCGTTTATGCTGCTTTCTTTTCTAGCTCTGAAATCATTTCATTAAATTGGGCTTTAATAGTCTCAATATTTTCTTCATTGATATCTGTTTCTTTTAATAAGTTTTGAGTTTCTTTGATTGAAGAAAGAAGTGGCTGAACTCGTTCAGCTTTATGTATAAATAAGAAGTATTCGATGTAATCAATTTCAGCTGTTGTGAAAAGATCAGTTGTTTTGATTTTTTTCGTTTTATTAAAAATAATAAAATCAGGCACTTTTGATTCTTGAGCAGAGAACGATCCAACTGTTTTGCGTGCTTTGCCTATTTGAATTGAACTTCTTCCGTCCACATTTCTTCTCAATCGACACTCAAGCCCAAATGGTTTTTCTACAGTTTTCATTTCAGTCACCTTTTTTAATAGAATTACTTATATCTCTATCTCTCTTATAGAAACCTCAGCGGCGGTTTTTGTGCCTGTCTGTAGCTCGCACATTAAAAACCGACCAACCTCAGTCATAAACATAATTCTATGTCATTGATTTATAGGGTTTTATTTATCTCTCTGTCGAGCAAAAAATAATTTAAAAATATTCTAAAAGAGGTCTTGTTCTACTGTTTTGCTAGTTTCGATAAGGTGTGCTTTATCTGGACTAGTAACATTTCGACACTTTAAACATAATGAACCGCTTAAAATGGACTGATATAATGGACTATTTATAAATGAACTGATTGGCGTCGCTACGTGAAATCTGAGCGAAAATGAAGGAAAAGGTGTTACTCATGCGAATTTACGCGTATTTGAGAGCTTCAACCGCAGAACAAGATGCGAAGAGGGCTAAAGATGATTTGATTAAGTTTGTTAATGATCGAGATTTGAAAATTTCGAGTTATTTCATTGAGAACGAATCCGGTGCAAGGCTAGACAGACCTGAGCTTTTCAGGTTATTAGCCATCGCGGAGGAAGGTGATGTTTTGCTTGTTGAGCAAGTAGACCGAATTTCAAGACTGAATACCTCGGACTGGGAAAAACTAAAAAGCACTATTAAAGGTAAGGGTGTTCGCGTAGTAGCCTTAGATTTACCGACATCGCATCAAATGATCAAATCAGAAGATGAGTTTACTAATAGAATGCTCAACGCAATCAATGACTTACTGTTAGATATGCTAGCTGCTGTCGCTCGAAAAGATTATGAGGATCGTAGGCGTAGGCAAGCGCAAGGCATCATAAAAGCGCGAAAACTTGGCAGATATAAAGGTCGCCCTGAGAATGAAAAGCTTCAAAACAATATCGCTAATCTACTCGCTCGCGATTTTAGTTACACTGAAATTCAAGATATTTATAGATGCTCTCGCACAACTATCGCAAAAGTTAAGAAAAAAATGAAGTCCGGAGAAATCTGATTGTTTTTATTTTAACGTTAATTTTGAGACAAGAAACAAGGTAATTTTGGATCAAAAAAAAGACTCAATTAAGAGTCTTTTAGATGGTAGATAGCTTCGATTTAATTAGAATTTAATGTCTTCAGGCCATGAGAAATAGACGCCGTGCCGACCTTTGTTTTGCTCTCCACCTTGGCTTAGTCCTTTCTCTGTTAATACATGCCCATCTTCCGTTTTCTCTAATAAGCCGCTAGATTCAAGTAAGGCAATAAACTCATTAGTTTTTAGGTTTATATTCTTAGCAAACTTTGATGTGCTTAGCTTTCCAGTTTTAGCTTTAGGTTTGGTAGGCGCAGACTTGGCCTCTGCTTTTTGCTGTTGAAGTTCTTTAACGTGCTTAACGTGCTCTCTATTGGTCTTTAGGGAAGGTTTTAATCGACCGCCTTGAATGTCACTGATTACTTGGCGCACTTCGCTAGCACTTAATATTGCCTTATTTTTTGACTTGATAAACTTAATAAAACCTATGCCGTGCGTAACGTTAGCAGGCATTTTTGTTTTGAAAGTGCTGGCCCCAGTGAAGACTATAAGTGAAAAGATTTTAGAGTTTTCTATATTTATTAGCTCACTTAAAGTCTTCGTATGTTTATAATTTTGATGAAGAGGATTTTGAAATTTAGACTTATGTTTGAAGATCTGTTGAGTCCATTGCTTTTGTTTTTCTTTGCCAAATATCCAACCTTTCATGTTCTTTGTTTCGACAACAAATATGCCATATTTTGAGACGATAACGTGATCTATTTGTGTTGATCCATCTTCGGTTGCTAATGTTACGTTTTTGAATAAATGATAATTCTCTTTATTTAGCATTTTGTTTGCTGCGAAGTTCACTAAAAACTCCCCTACGAGACCCTTAAACCAAGGCGTTTTGGTCATAGCTATTAAAATAAGGATCGGGATGAAATACCAAAAACTTAGTAATTGAGAGGCTGCATTTTCTAGCATTGTGAGCATTTTGTTAATTCCTTATACATTGATTGAAGTAAAATATTTATATGTTTGTAATGTTAATTTCAGCGAATTAAATGAGGATGTTAGTCTTGATGCGATGCAACAATAGTGCGTATAGCTTGATTAAACTCATCTTTTGCAAGAAATTCTAATAGCTCGCTTGCTTCAAAGTAAGGCATTAAAATAACGTCGGTATGCTCACAACTTCTATCTAGAATATGTAGCTCAGTTTCTTGCCCTGGAACTACTTCTTTAAAAAGAATTTTTATGGGATCTAGAATTTTTTCATCAACTGTAATCATTACAAAAGAATTTTCAGATTGAATATTTGTATTTGCACGCAAGCGAACATCTTTATCGCTGTAACTATAACTAATCGCTAGCCTGTGATTTAGCTTGCTTATATTTTCCACCTTTTTTTCTTCTTTGCTGTAATTTAGATTTTCAAATTGCGTAGTCATTTTTTTCTCGCTGGTTAAGTTTATGCTTATAGCTTAATTGCTTATTACTTCTAGCGATTTGAGCGGCGAGTTTGAGGGGTGCTAGGTGTCTAATGTATGTAGCTAAGGGAAAAGTAATTGCAGCCGGAAGAGGATTCGCTAGGAGAAATTAGTTCAGTTAATCATTCTTACAGGCAAGATGAGAAATGAGGTAAACGAGTTACAGAACCGCTTCTTGCTGAATTATAAGCATCATATTTTGCAGCTCTTTCATGTGTATTGGTAATCTCAGCTTCAAGCCATTTGAGGTTTTTGTGAGCATCAAGTCCATCTTCAAATTTAACAGCAAGGCACACCGCAGCTAAGGTCAACTCTTCTGATATAGCGCTCAGTGCTCGCTCGTTTTTCAAATCTACAGTAAGTGTACTGATAAGTACTTCAGTGAGATCAATTAGTACATTTTTTTGATCTGTAGTGATTGGTTTTGACGCAATAAGATTAACTATATCTGCGCGTAAACTTTCATTACTGTCTACCTGATTTTTTGAATTAGGTGAATCATAAATACCTTCCAACGCTTCTACTTGTAAGCACATGCAAGCCACTAGAGGCAATAGTAATAAACCCGAAAATCTTGACTTGGTGTTCACGCTTCTGACACCTTGATTCTGTACATAGCTTGGCCGCTTATCTGGATCTCCTGAGGGTTGAGCAAGAATTTGAATTCTTCTTTATGGCCTGTTACCGCATCTAGAAGCTCTTTATTGATTTCATACGAGAATCCGCTAAGACTGATACCGAATATCTCACTCCATATTTTTTTGATGTGGGCACACAGGGTTCCATTATTTGATTTAATGAATACTCTTTTCATCTTTCTATCATCAATTCTTAAAGTGTGTTTGTATTCAAACTCAGTGTCATCATAGTCTGCTGCTTTGCATCGCGAGCACTTACAGCTACCATCTTCGAAAGCATTAGCAATTTCAGACTTGAAATTTTTAACAAGCGCTGTTGATTCTTTTTCTTTAAATTTTTCAAGCAAACTTAATTCTTTCTCAACGATAACTACCTCTTCACTATTTATCTCAATAGATTTCCCTAGTGGTTTGTTTTCTCTTTGCCAGTGGAGACAGGCACCGACAAGTTCTTGAACGTCTAGGCTTACATCAGGGTAGTGCTTTTTAATCCAATCAGTAGCGATAGCGTGTATAGCTGCCGCATTAAGTTCGGAAGTATGCATTTTATCTCTGATTTTATCTCTACAGAGTTTATAGACTTCCCGCTTTTCGTTGTAATCAATGCTCATATTTTTTCACCAAAAAGTTAAATTTCAATATACAAAAGAATAGCACACATTTGGTATATTTGGTTATATTGGGTAGGGTATTTTTGTAATGAAATGTTCTTCTTTAGATCTTATTTCAGCTCAGTATCCGGTTGATTTGTCCTCAAGATGTCCCTTTGAAAACACCAGCACGTCAACACCCGCTCGCTGCCGCTCGCTACAACACTACCAGCATCAAAAGCACTACCAGCAAAGAACACCTCCCAGCTGTCCCTCAAATGTCCCTTGCATAGCAATTACAGTCAGCCTACCTCCAGCTGTCCCTCAACTGTCTCTTGACCTTCTAAAGCTCTTCTAAAGCTCTTCTCCATTTTTCTCTTTTGAAGCACACAAAAAAGCCCTGCTGGTGCAAGGCTGGTTGTCAGACATAGTGAATTTATTAAAAACCCTCACTTAAGAGGGTTAGGTCTAGTTTAAAGTTCTGCAACGACTTGAGCGAAAGCGACTGTATCTGTAAATTGAATGGCTAGAGCTTTTAACTCTTCAGTACTGACTCGATCATTAAGCATTTCTTTCAGTGCATCGAGCCATTCTCCTTGGCCTTTTGCAATGTCTACTCGTATCAGTTCGTTATTCAGAATAATGAACTTGCGGACGTTGCGCTTAGCGTCGCTGCTGCGCTCATTTTTAATCTTTAAGTCAGCAAAATAATTGTTTGTTTCGAATTGATATAGTGCGTCAGTAGACTTATCGACCATTGTTGATGTAGTGCTCATTACACCGCCGAGAGCGTTTGCATAAAACCAAGGCGATGTTGATGTTTCTAGTTCGCCTTTTGCTGCACTGTATCCTTCCTTTTCAATAGAGAATGTCTGACGATCACCTTTCGCTACTTCAATTGTAAGCGGTGTTTTTCCGACTTCAGTATTATTGATGAAAATCTTTGCGGCGGAAGGTTTACTCTCAAAAGTGAGCGTTTCTGTACTGCCGTCAATTAGTGTTGCGCAGCCTGAAGCCATAATAATTGGTGTTGTAATTAGAAGAGATTTAATTAGTTTTTTCATTTTTTAAAAGTCCATAAGTAAAAGCAAAATTGCTCGATACCTCTTACTAGCGACCTAAGCGGCGAAAAAAGTGGGGGGGTCTTGAGTTGAAATAAGAAGATAATGCCTGCATTGAGGCTTAGGGTTATTCATCGTGCATAAAAAAGCCCTCCATAAGGGGGGCTTAAGTGTATGGTATAACTCTAATTTTTTGGTACTAGAGCATAGCTAGTGATTCTGTGATCTAACCAATTAAACTGTGTTCATTTAACTCAAAAAATTGATCTGTCTTAAGATATGACTTTATATAAATCTAGCAGTATATCTAAGGTTTTTCAAGTTTTTAGTGGTTTTCCAACCCCCTTTTCCGGTTGATTTCTTGTTATTTTTTTAAAGGTCAAAAAAAGTCCCGCTTATGCAGGGCTGTTTGGTTAGTAACTTTATTTATCAAGCACTAAGTAAGGTGTTTATTAACTTAGCTTTCATCGATAATGGGTAGCACTCGCTAAAACCATTTTCGTGAAACTCCTTCATATTGCCAGAATCTAACTTATCATATTTAAATATATTGTGAATATTTTGCTCATATTTCCGCGCTTCATTTCCCGTCTCAAAGTCTTTTTTAGCTAAAGTTTTCACAACTGAGTTCTCAGGAAGTCCATATTGTTTAATTCTGTTTGAGATTGATTTCGCGTAGCCGTACTTAAGCCATTCTTGAGTAGGTGTGGTTATTTTTAAGAGATAAACTTTTGCAGGGAGGTCGTAGCTGGTTTCTTCACATTTACGACAAATGAACACCCCACTCCTTACACTCGAAACCGCTATTTTTTGCTTATGGTTACATTTTTCAAAGCGATACAGTCTAAATGATGGATTTTTTACTTTCCCTAATAACACCAAGCCATGTTTAGCTGCTTCCTTGGAGTGCTTCGCCTTAATATGAGCGTGGCGACATTGAGTACAATACACCTGACCCCAATCAACGTTCTGCATCCTTAGTGCTTGTTGATGACCGCAACCATCGAATCGATAGATTCTGTCGCCTTCAAAGCGAGGTTTGTCTAGAAGAAGTACCAATCCAGCTTTTTTGGCCGCCGCTTGAATCTTTTCATTATAACATTCCTCACATCTAAATTGCTTTTTTTTGATATTGTATATTAGAATTTCTTGTTCATGCCCGCACCTATCGAACTTGTATCTTCTGTAACTGCCTCGATCAGTGTTGCCTAGCATCGTTAATCCTGCCTCAGCTGCCTCAGCCCTCTCTTTACTGATCAGGCATTCTCTGCAAATAAATTGCCCAGTCAGCACAGAACAGTGAGCAATCTCATTTTCATGTCCGCAGTCATTAAATCTGTATTTTGAGTAAGACCCTTTTACGCTAGAGCCTATCAGACTCAACCCGCTGTTACGCGCTTTTTCTTTGAGTTTTTTTAAGTTGCATTTTTTGCAGCTCGCATGCTTATCTTTTACATTTCTTACCGCGATTTCTTGCTCATGCCCGCATTCATTAAATCGATATATTTTATGATCTCTTGTCTTTCCCTTGCGAATAATCTGAAGGTTCATTATCTCAGCCTCCCTTGATCGCTTTAGATTAATGCATGTCTTACAGCTAAATTGATTCTTATCCACATTACCTACGCTTATCTCTTGCTCATGCCCGCACTCACTAAACCGATACAGTTTGTGATAGCTTCGGTCGCTACCTCCTATGATTTTAAGTCCTTTTTCCTCTGCAATAGCTGAGAGTTCTTTTTCTCTGCATATTACACACTTGTAAGATTTTTTTCCGGAGGCGACTCTTCGCCTGACTGCCCTTGCCCCAGAAGGTCTCATACTGACCTCATGGCCGCAACTATTAAGCTTATAGATCTTTTTTTTAGGATCTAAAGGGCATAGGCCGATTAGTGTCATTCCAGCTAGATAAGCGTCGCTAACGTGTATTGGGTTCATAATTATTCTCACTAAATACGGGGTATAACAATTACTAGCGACCGTTCCGGCGAAAAAGAGTGTATTTTCGTATTGACTGATTTACTTTTCTCTTTTAAATAAGACACCAGCAAGGGTAACCCCACCGCTCGCTGCGCTCGCTATCTCCCGTCAATCAAAAGGCTTACAGTTTGTGAAGCTTACAGGCCTTCCTAATCGCTACCTCCCTGCTGATCCTATCAATTAAAGCTAACTAAGCTTACAAATGCCCCTAAACTGTCTCTCCCCCTGCAATCACAATCAAGCCTACCAGTGCCTTTCTATTGCCCTTCTAGAGCTTTTCTCTTTTGCTATCTAGGGTATCGAAAATACGGGGGGTGTTAAATTTAACCGAGATGATTGTGGGTGTAGTGCAGGCTTGGAACTGTGTTATCGCGCACAAAAAAGCCCTACTGTTGTAAGGCTGGTTGGTTGGTGGTGCGCTAGTGGATTACTTTAAAAACCAATCAAGCGTGAATAATGACTTCACTACTTTTTTAGGGGTCACTACTGGATCGCCACCTATAGACATAGTGAATTTTTGGCTTTCTAGATGCTTATCGTAATTGTATATCTGATAGATATTTAGGTTTTTATACTCCCTGAACTCCATGAAACCTTTGTATTTTAAGCCTATCTCAACTGCGTTTCCGTATCCCCCACTCTTGATATATTCTTCAGCGTTTCTTATTGAAGTCTTGTCTTTGGCTGCTTGGTGCAAGGCTAATTTATCGAAATTTATGGCGTGCGTAGATGTAAGTGAGCAAGTACCCCAGTCCCATTCTGCCGTGAAGTCAGTTCTTGTTTGATAGCTTGCAATTATTTCTGGCGTTTTTATTCGGGCACTAAAAGCTTTGCAGTCCTCTTCAGAAATCATTGTTGCATTGGCGTTCAGGGTTAGAGCTGATAGATATGCGGCTAATATGATCTTTGTTTTCATTCCCACTCACCCTCACAATATTGATTCTTTGATTTTGGCCCTCTCACCTGTATATCTGATAGACAGAAAGCTGAGTTTTCAGGTATTTTTACTCGAAATTCACGATCATCTAAAAATAAGTCATCCTCGATATACACCATATTTTGAAGGCCACTTACATCATCAAGTAGAGGATTTTTACGAAGATCAAAGCTGTACGCTTTTTTCAATTTCAGTAGACCGTTTACATTCTCTAATTTCGTATTTACTGCGGTTAGATTGTTAAGCTGAGTTAAGGCAGTTAATCCGTCTAGGCTTGAGATGGAGGTATTCCGTAAGATTAGAATAGATACTTCTTCCAGATTAGATAAAAAGTCTACGTTAGATATATTTGCGTTTCTAAGATCCATAATTGTTGCTTTAGTAATCCCGCGCAAACCCGACAAATCCGATTCGCTTGATTTTTTTGCAGCAAAAAACGCAGTCACCTCATATTTCAAATTTTCATAGTAGGGTATCTGGGGATTTTGACTGCATCGTAAGTGAGTTTTAGCTAGGTAAGGGAAGTTAGTCGCTTTGCTATTGCAGTTTTTAGCGTAGTACTCAAGTAGATGATTTTGAGCGTTTTCCAGCTCTATCTGTCTAACTAACTCAGCCTGCTCTTCTTTCTGCTTTTCAATGTATTGCAGACCTAGACCTCCGGAAACTATCGCGGTAGATATTAAAATTGAAGCGATCAACACTGCTTTTTTCATATTTTTAACTTTAAAGGTCATTACCAGCTCCCTTCGCAATATTGAGACTTAGATTTTGGCCCAATGACTTCAACATCGGATTGACAAAAAACAGAGTTTTCAGGCATTTTGACGCTAAAATTACGATCATCTAGCCTTAAGCTGTCAGCAACTCCTGTGATATTTTTGAGTCCGCCGACATCATCAAGTAGTGGGTTTTCAGTAAGATCTAACATAGCTAGATAGCCTTTGAGGTTCAGCATCCCATCAACGTTTTTTAATTTCGTATTTTTCGCCCAAAAGATAGTTACGTTTTTCAGATTAGATAACCCATCCAAGTTAGCTATTGAGGTGTCGCTCAGAGACAAAGTGTTAACCTCAGTTAAATTAGCTAGAAAATCTACATGCGTAATGTTAGTTCTGGATAAGTCCATAAAATGCGCTTTAGTCACGCCCAGCAATCCAGCTAACTCTCTATCGGTAGCTTTCCTTGTTGCATCAAAATTCCTGAGTTCATACCTATGATCTTCGTGATACGGTATCGTAAATCTGCGAGTACAGTACAAATGCATTTCGACTAATGTCTCAACTTTTTTTCTTGGAGGGATAGTGCAGTTTTGAATGAAACGTTTATATATCACCCATTTGACATGCTCGATCTCAACTAGTCGCGCTATTTCTGCTTCTTTCGCTAACTCAGCTTGCTGCATCTCAAATTCTATTTTTTGCTTTTCGACATACTGCATACCTGCTATACCAGAGATGAGTACGGTAGCCGCAAGCGTACATCCAATTATTAGTTTCTTTTTCATTTTCATTTTTAAATTTCCGTAATTGATATGTAATAGTTTAGCGATCATTGCGGCGACTTCAGGGGGGTGTTTGGCTTATCTACGCCCTTTCCGGTTGATTGCTAGTTTCATGACTGAATGCTTTTTGAGTTTAAAAAAAGAGGCCGAAGCCTCTTGATGATTTTAGGTGTACGATGCTTCGCCGAAGGTGTCTTCTTCAGAAGATCCCGCAAAAACAAAGTACAAGTACGCTAGGAGCCCAACAATTGGAATGAATAGAAGTAGAAACCACCATCCTGATTTACCTGTGTCGTGAATCCGCCTAATCGTTAAGCAGAAGCAAGCTGGCGTCAATAAGATCATAATCACCGTTGAGACCAACATACCGATATCTTGCGGCAGTAATAGACCTGAGAACACGCCCAAGATAAATGCGACTACGAAAGACTGTAGAAGGAAGACCCAATACTCTCGTCTAGTTGCTCGACCTTCGATGGTAAAAGACTTTTTCATTCCTTCGACAAATGTGTTTGACATGATTTTTAAACCTATAAGTAAAATGCGAAATTGCATAACCTCTTCATAGCTACTGGGGTGGCGAATATGGGGGTGCTGATGATGGATGGTTGCTGAAGGAAGTGCGGCTACCGGAAAAGCTGAGGGGGAATGAACCATTGCCAGGTCAACTAAGTGATAAATGCTTTGGTTTCTTCTATTTTTAATCTATTGAGGCGATTGGTGGAGGTGTAAAAAAGCCCTGCTGGTGCAAGGCTTGTGGGGTTCTAGGGGGTTGATATTAAGTTAATTCAAAATACCCTTACACGTTGCAGAACTTCCTATAGTGTTGCTATCTACCCATCGAGTGTCATTTATACTTTTGTGGGTGTAGTTGTATTCAGCCTTCATTGATTTCCCATCTACCCAGTGACCAAAGGTATATCCCCCTTCCTTTCTTAAGACTTCGCGCTTAAAGTTAACCTTAATTTTAGATTTGTTAGGGGAAATTGCTTCAACATAGCCGACTAATCCTTCCCATGTGCATACTATTGACCCAATTTCTTTTTCTTCTTGAACTAGCTTTTGATAGTGCTTTTCCGCCTCAGCTAGTGATTCCTTATACATTTCTTGAGCTAATCGCTCATTTTCTTGCTTTAACTTCAATTTTTCCGCATCAGCTAATCTTTTAGCCTCTTTCTTATTACTATACTCAGTTTTGAATGTGGCTTTATCTAGACCCTCGTATTCATTAAGCTTTTTTATGGTGGCGTTTTTGATGTCGTTACGGTCTAAATCAACTTCTCCTAAATACTTAAATATCGGCATCTGCTTATATTTTTTATACATTCCGTTGCCACTACCATCATGATAGAGATAAGTCATATCTTGAGCTAACCATCGTAAGTCTTCCCCGTTAAAAAGTTCTAAATCACTTAAGAAATCATAGTTTACGATTTTATAGATTCCTGTGCGTGCAACCTTATGGTGTTTTTCAGCTTTAACATAGAGGGGTTTATCGCATCCATTAATTGATCGATCATTGCCATCCCTCAAGACTGAAAAAACGCCTTTTTGTTTATTAAGAGTGACGTAAGTAGATCCACCTCCAGTTACTGTTGTAATATACATAAAGTTGAAGGTGTCGAATACCGCAGTGCATCCTTTTATGTTGTCTCCGTTCCGATGCGTTTTTTTGTACAAGACTTCATAGTCAGGCACGCTCTTGGTAACTGCTGTTGATGCGCACCCACTCAACATGAGTGCCGATAAAATAAGTATACTGATTCTTTTTAACATTGTTTAGATTCCATAAGTAATAAGCGTCATTGCTCTTGAAACTTATAGCGATTTGAACGGCGAATAGTGGGGGTGGAATTTCTAAAAACCCCCTTGATCCGGCTGAATATCTTCTCGTTTTTATCTTTTGATTGGTTTTGCGGGGTGGGGTGAGAGGTAAAACCCTCACTTAAGAGGGCTGATTGGTTGGATTGGCACTTAACTACCTCACGAAAGGGTTAACGTGTATGTTCTCTAGCTCTATATTAAGCTCGTACTCTTCATTCAGATTTAAAAGCTCTTCAATAAAGCTTGCTGGCGCTTGAAATGTAATTTCATTCCCTTCCGCTAATTTGATTTTGATCTTGTCTATCAATATATCCCCTACCAAATCGTAATAAATTCCTGCGATATCTTCTACCCCTAATGATAAGTCGCCTACGGCTATGCAGAAGATGTACCCCGAGCCATCATTAATATCTTTATGGCAGGAGAACGCAATTGACGTTTCGCCAGCTCTAAACTCTACTTCAGCCGTCTTATACCAAACTTCGTTATTCGTTTTTTTAATTTCTTCTACTTTTGAGATTTCAGTTATTTCTTGCATACCTCAACCCTCTCTCTTTGGGTTTTCAGCGACAATCATGAACTCTTGATCATCCAGATACACCGCAGGGACTAGCTTGACTTTTACAGCGGCGTTATCGAATCCGTTTTGAAAAGTATCAACCCAATCACGAAACTCTTCATTATCTCTTAATTCTCGTAAGACACTTTCATTGAAGTCAGTAGAAACTTGCGCTCTAAGGTTTTTATCGTTAATAATAAAATTAAAATACCCTTCTTTCCCATGATTCTTTAGCTTAACTTCAAGATCTTCTTTAAAGTCTTTCATCTTAGACTGACTGATAGTAATAACAGTAGACATCCGGCAAGTTCCGCTCTTCCAAGACGACCTCCAGCTAAATGTTTCTTCTTGAAGTGAGAACACTTTAAAACTTCTGTCCATCAGCTCACACAGCTCTTTGTCAATATGTTGTTTGTCTGCGTAAGTATGACTTGCGCCAAGGCTAAGTAATGCGGCTCCGATGAGTAGTAATTTTTTCATAATTTTAATATTCCACCAGTAATAAGCAGTATTGCTGTATTTACTTATAGATATCGTAACGGCGAGTTTAGGGGGGGTTGGTGAGATAAGCCGCAAAGGACTTATCTGTAATCACAGTGGCTTGGTTTTGATTGATTAGCTTTCACTAGGGTCAGGCAGATCGCTTGTGTAGTGTACCGCTTTCTTTAAAGATCCAACGAGCTTTAAAATCCGTGATCTCTCGCTAATAAGTGAATTAATTTCATCTATTTTTAATCTTGATTCATCATACCTTTCTTCAAATACCCCTGTTTTCTTTAAATCTTTTTTAGGGTTTTTACTGATGCTGGGTGCCCAATCAATCTTGCTTCTCGCTTTTCTTAACTGAGGATTTACCCATTTCACGAAAACGGGATGAGGGCAACCCCCGCACAGCTTATGGTCTTCTTTGCTACAATTATTAAAAAGAAGGCTTATTGATCCATCAAGCTTCGGCTGGATGACTCTTAACTCTTCTCTCATGTCAAAAAGTTTGGAATTAATACTGCTAATATGATCAGTAATAAATTGAAATATTATTAAATTCAACTCGTAGTTGTATTCAATCGATTGCTTTGCGATGCCTCTTTGCTTATCCTCGCCCTCCCTTAAATCCCTATTAATTGTAGGTAGAGAATGACTTGCCTCGGCGCTTGTATATTTGCTTGATTTCTTTAAAGCCCCTACCAACTTCAGGAGCCGACCTCGCTCATCAACTAACTTATTAATTTCATCGATTTTTGATTTTGATTCAAGATAGCAATCCTCGAAAGCTCCTGTTTTTAGAAGAGAATGTTTCGGGTTTTTAACGATACTGACGTTTCCCTCTTTTTTAGTTGATGTTTTCTTTAACTTAGTCTTCGTCCATTTCTTGAAGACTGGGTGTGGGCAACCACCGCACAGCTTATGACTTCCCATGCCGCAGTTATTGAAGGTCAGTGTTATAGAGCCTTCAATTTGAGGTTGAATGCTCTGCAAATCATCTCTTAATTCAAGCAGCTTGTAGTTTATTTTTGTGATCTGCTCTGCGACAAATTGGAAGCAATCGAGGTTCTGCGTATAGTTATAACTATTAGCTTGTGCTGCAATTTCTCTTTGTCTACTTTTTATCTTCACGCCTTCCATACTTTTCTCTCAAGTTGTTTTTAAGCGGTTTATTTAGGTCTATTCTACTTGTAGTGAATGGGGTGGCGAAAAAAGGGGGTCTTACGGTGTAAGACGAAAAAATAAATCTGGGGTGCTTGTTTTCTCTATGAAAAGCCCCCGAAAGGAGGCCGGATCTAGGTTAAAGTTCTGCAATCGCTTGAGCAAAAGCAACAGTATCTGTGAATTGATCGGCTAGCGCTTTTAGCTCATCAGTACTAACTCGATCATTAAGCATTTCTTTGATTGCATCTAGCCATTCGCCATGGCCTTTTGCTATATCTGCTCGTATCACAGCTTGATTTAAAATTACAAATTTACGAACGTCGCGCTTAGCATCTCTACTGTGATCGTTGAGTGACTTTAGATCTGCGAAGTAGTTATTTTTTTCGAATTGATAGGCAGCATCTGTACTCTTATCAACCATTGTTGAGGTGGTGCTCATGACCCCACCTAAGATGTTCGCGTAAAACCAAGGCGATGTCGATGTTTCTAGCTCGCCCTTAGATGCGCTGTAGCCTTCTTTTTCAATTGAGAAGGTCTGACGTTCACCTTTGTCTACTTCAATCGTGAGCGGGGTTCTACCTACCTCTGTGTTGTTGACGTAAACAGTTGCAGCCGAAGGTTTACTTTCGAAAGTGAGGGTTTCTGTACTGCCGTCGATCATCGTTGCGCAGCCTGAAGTTAAGATTGGTAGAGAGATAAGTAATGGCTTAATTAATTTCAACATTTTCAGATACCTCGTTTTTGGCTTTGTTTGTTGCGCTGACGATGGATTTACTCGTCTTCACAGTTAAAGATGCTTTTCCGTCAATAATCTCGCTATAGGATTCTGTCTGAGTGATTGTTTCTGAGTTACGATCAATGCAGAGATAGAAGGATTCGTTATTTTCGGTAATCTGCACAATCTCACGAGTGAAGTCACAATTAGATTGAACCTCGCTGGCATTTACTTTTATGACTTCTTGCGGGTAAGCCAAGGCATTCCCTGCACTTAATGCCAATATAGCAGCGGTTAAGAGTGTTTTTTTCATTTATTTCTCCAAAATTTAAAATAGAAAAGCTCCCGAAGGAGCTATTTTGTAGGCGTAATTATGAGAACCAGCTCAAAGGGTTATACCAAGTTGCACGCTCAGTAATGACCAGCTGTCCGTTTGAATCGCACGATGCCTTGTATGGGAAGTTATATTGGTTATAGCTATGTTGTACCATACCGCAATACAGCATCTCGTCAGTAATGATAAGCGGCTTAATCGCTTGCGCTAGAGTCTCTGCTAGTACATCTGATTCAGCCGTAATTGAAATACCGCTAGCGTTCGAGATAATAGTGATTTTGTCTTCATTCGCTTCAGCGTATGGCTTAACAATAGCCGCAATCGCTTTCGCTTGAGCTTCAGTTGAGGCTGTCACATGCAAATTTGCTTCTTTCGAGACAAGAGTAATGCTTTCACTATTTTGGATGTGAAGGTTGCCTGAAGTTGTGATTAATTTAGTTGATTCCGCAGCGGCAGTTACACTGATTGATAATGCAATAGCGGCGGTTAAAAGTGTTTTTTTCATTATATTTTACTCATATTGGTTAATTAAGAATTACAGTAATAAGACTGTCCCTACTACTAGCGACCCTTGCGGCGAGTTCAGGGGTTGGTTTTGGTTTACGATCCTGGTTTCGGATTAAGTCCTTCTCCATCTTTTATTTTTTTAACCTTGCAGACACAAAAAACCCCGCTCGAAGGCAGGGCTATTGGTTGAAATTAAATTAACTAATCGACTTACCGTCTTTTGTTACTACCAAAGGAGCGTTGATTACATCCATCTCAATGATAGTAGCTTCGCCGTGGTCAAACATTATCGCCTGATTGTAAGGAAGATTTAGCAGCGTCTCAGCTGTGAATGCTGGTTCCTTTTTTCCTGTTTCTTTGTTAAAGGCGAGAGGCGCAAAACGAGCTAGGTATTCAGCTTCTATGGGGTCTTCAAGCTTATGGATTAACTTAAACTCTGTTGCTCTACTGACAACCTGCCTGATTGCTTCGGCAGGCATATCTGAAGGCCAAGCTCGGATCAGATCAATTGTTTCTGCATCAAGTCGCACGAATTCACCCTTAAAAGAGGATGAACCTAAAGCTAGGTCGCCCTTGGATGCATGAGCGATCATAATATGTACGTCATTCCCCTCAAATATATAATTTAAATCCGCAGGATTGCCTGCTCTATCTGTCAATTCTAATGCATTTGAATTACTCATATTTCGTTACTCACTTTTTTAGTTTAATTGGTTAATTGGTTAGACTTCTATTGATGTCATTACTACTAGCTACCCAAGTGGCGAGTTTGGGGGTCTATCAACCAACCATCACCTCAGGCTTTAAACGCGCTTGGATGCGCATAGCTTTTGCTGACGTGTCTTTATCTACGCCTCCGTTGAAAAGAAACATGAGAACGAGTTCAATACTATTTTTTTGATAACTGCCGATTTGATTCAGTTGAAATTTCGTTTTGAATTGTTTGACTGTTAGGAATTTATCGTCAGTTCCAAGCGTGACTTTCAGTGAGACTTCGTCTTGCTCTTTCTCATTGAATATTTCTCTTGAGAATACTAATCGTCTACCTCTGAAGGTTTTCTCATTAATGTAGATGAGCTTGCATTCATTCATTTTCTTCTCATCGATTTTAGTGAGAATGTTTCTAATGCCGCGCATAAGCTGCGCTTCGATTGTGCCAAGGTTTTCACCTTCTTGAAGGATTAGAACAAAGCTGCATATATAGCTGTCGATGAATTTAACTGTCTCATCATCGAGGGATTTGCTGATTAAGTCTGAGCAGATACATCCACCACTTAAACTAAGGCGCAAGGCCTCGACAAAGTGCTCTCTGGCTCTTCTACCGCTCTCTTCTGCTAACTTGTCATAGTTGCACTTAATTTTGGCTACAAGCGCTCTGGCGTTGTCACATTTGGTAATAAGGTCGAACGTGCTTTCAGTTTGCTTAAGGTATTCTTTGTCTTTATTGGAAATTTTAAGCGGTGAGCCTTTTTGGATTTTGATGTTTAAGTTTGTCATGATTGTTCGCCATAAGTATTAGTTTGTTTGATTAGTACTTATAGCGACCTGAGCGGCGAGTTTAGGGGGTGTTTTTGCATTTATTGGGAATTAGAAATTCTGCTTAATTGCGATTAATGCAGAACTTCATCATTTGAAGCCTTGGACAGGCTCTGTACGTGCTCTACAGCACATCTTAATTCGTGCTTCATGTTTGATTGACTGAGTACTTCTGCCACGATCAAAAAGCACTCGATCAACACTTCCTGCCCTTCTTTTTCGAGGGATTCTGCAACGATTTTGACATCAGATGAACCATCTGAGAGGAATGCCATTTTTGTTTTAAATTGATCGTCGGATAAAAAGACGCTTTTGATTTGATCTATTGTTTTTTCGGACATATAGAGCTTCCTTATGCTAGTTAGGAGTATCTATTTTATCACCCTTGAAAGACGGAAAATGTAGTGGTTTTGTAGCTGGTGGGATTTACTATGTAAAAACGCGGTACTGTATAAATTTATACGGTAGATTGAGGCTTTTGCGTGATTGAGGCGAAAAACTATTAATCAATTCTCTTTCGCTCTTCTGCCTGTTTTTTCTTGTAATACTTCGTTGTGATGATAGTGAAACTCACCGTCAAAACTGCCATTAATATAATCAAGGTTAGTGCGTTTTCCATTACTTTTCTCCTTTAGAGGAATTAACAGCATCAAGAATAAGTTTATGAAATAAAGCCCTCTCGCTTGCGGCATAGCCGAGCTTTAATAATTTATCGATACCAGCTACTGCATCCTTTTCAAATAAAATCGTTTTCTTTTTAGCGCCATCCTTGGCTTTCTTATCTTCGTATCTTTTTACGTATTCACTTGTTTTTTTTTTCATGCGTCCTCTCAACTAATAATTCTATTTCTTAGATTTAGATATTGCACTTATTACTTGAGAGCGCCATTCCTTATCTCCCAGCAGGTTTAGCTCGGTAATAATATTTGCGTCTCGCATCTTTTTGGCAATATCATAAATGGCTCTAGGATGACCATACGGGCCTCTCTCAGCAGGCACGATCTGATCCTCAATTTTGACAAAGAGAAAGACTCCTCTTTTATCTATCCAGTACTTAGCTTTTGTTGCTTTTTTAAGCCCCGCGAAGGTAGGATCTTTTTTGTATGCAGATTCTCTTATCTCTAGCGCCCACGCCACTTGCTTAGGTGTGCCTTTCAGATCAGGAAGCTTACTTAACGCCAAACTAATTAGGTCTCTAGCGTTTTGCATTTCTTCCAGTTTTTTGATTTCAGCATCC
>TARA_R110002072_G_scaffold4245_9_pt1 | contig 23057 bp, 16 predicted proteins | sample TARA_R110002072 | Tara Oceans TARA_R110002072 (sample SAMEA4397118) | marine metagenome | biome: Polar Biome; feature: [SRF] surface water layer (ENVO:00010504); material: water (ENVO:00002006), including particulate matter (ENVO:01000060) such as... | depth 5 m | reverse complement strand
ATCTGGCTTGACCCGGTCCGCATGGCAGCCCTGGGCGTCACCACATCCGATGTCCGCGAAGCGATCCAGCGCGACAATTATATCGCCACCTCTGGCGCGACCGAGGGCAATCTTGTGCGCGCAACAGTAGATGCCCGCACAGACATGAAAAGCGCCGCTGACTTTGAGGAGTTGGTTGTGCGGCAGGTTGACGAGGAGCGCGTCAGGCTGGGGGATGTAGCGGAAGTGAAACTGTCGGCCGAGACCACCCAGGTCAAAACGCTCTCCAGCGGGCGCGATGCGATTTTTATGTCTATTTCACAAACGCCGGACGCCAATCCGCTGGACGTCTCACGGGTGGTGCATGAGGCCATACCGGGCATACGCGAACACCTGCCCGCCGATATGGAACTGTTTATGGATTGGGATGGCAGCGTGGTGATCGACGAGGCGCTGGAGGAGGTTGTCACCACCCTGTGGCAGGCCAGCCTCATCGTTATCCTGGTGATTTACCTGTTTCTGGGCTCGCTTCGCGTGGTACTGATACCGCTGGTCGCTATACCCCTGTCGTTAATAGGCGTGGTATTCCTGATTCTGGCGATGGGCTTCTCACTCAACCTGTTGACACTACTTGCGATGATCATCGCCATTGGGCTCGTCGTCGATGACGCGATTGTGGTGGTGGAAAATGTGCACCGGCATATCGAGCTCGGTGCCTCACCCCGCGAGGCGGCGCTGGCAGGTGCACGCGAGGTTGCACTGCCGGTAGTGATAATGACACTGACACTGGCAGCCGTGTACGCGCCTATCAGCTTTGTCGGCGGGTTGACCGGCGCACTGTTCACTGAGTTTGCAATGACGCTCGCCGGCGCCGTCATAGTCTCCGGCATCGTGGCGCTAACGCTGAGCCCGATGATGTGCTCACGGGTTCTCAAGGACAGCGAGCATCAGGGGCGAATAGCGAACTGGCTGGACCAGCGCTTTGAGGCTCTCAACCAACAGTACCGCCGTATGCTATCGGTGAGTCTGCGCAATCGTGGCGCTGTGATACTCTTTGCCGCCGCCATCCTCGCCAGTCTGCCGGTCCTGTTCTCCCTGGCCCAGGAAGAGCTTGCGCCCGAGGAGGACTCCGGTGGTATCTACGTCACGGGTATCGCTCCGCGCTATGCCAACCTGGAATACACAGACTACTTCCTCGAGGAAGTGGTGCAAATATGGAAGGGGATTCCAGAGTTCAGCCACTCCTGGCAAGTCATTATGCCGAACCAGAACTTCGGCGGTATTACCCTGTTCCCCTGGTCGCAAAGGGAGCGCACCCAACAGGAAGTACAGGCCGAGTTCCAGCAGAAAATCAGTCGCATCGCCGGCATGGAGATGTTTGCGTTTGGCACTCCGCCACTGCCGGGATTTGACGCCGGCCTGCCTGTCAGTTTTGTGGTGGCCTCGACGGGTGGTTATGAAGAGCTGAACAGTATCGGCGAACAACTGGTCAAGGAAGCCAACGAATCAGGACTGTTTGCATTCGTCACCCAGACGCTGGATTTCGACCGCCCCGAGGTCAAAGTCAATATCGACAGGGAACTCGCTTCGCGGCTGGGTATCTCCATGCGCGAAATCGGCCAAACGCTGTCCGTGATGCTCGGTGAGACCGAGGTGAACCGTTTCAATCTCGAGGGGCGCTCCTACAAGGTGATCCCGCAGGCCGCCAGGGGCTTCCGTCTCACCCGGGAGGAACTGGAGAAATACTATGTGCGCACAGCCAGCAATGAACTGGTGCCGTTATCCGTGATTATCTCGCTGGAGTCCACGGTCGAACCCAACGAACTGACCCAGTACCAGCAGCTAAACAGCACCACCGTGCAGGGGATCATGATGCCACCCAATAGCCTCGGCAGCGGCCTCGATTTCCTTCGCGACAAATTGCAGGAAATTGCGCCCGGGGAATTCAAGGCCGGCTACACCGGCGCATCACAGCGCTTTATGCAGGAAACGTCCTCCTTCCCGGTGCTGTTTTTACTCTCAATGATCCTGATATTCCTGATGCTGGCCGCCCAGTTCAACAGCTTCCGCGATCCTTTCGTGGTGCTGATCAGTGTACCGCTATCCGTGTTCGGCGCCGTGGTGCCGATTGCGCTGGGCTTCGCCACGCTCAATATCTATACCCAGATCGGACTACTGACGCTTATTGGCCTGATCAGCAAACACGGGATACTGATTGTGGAATTCGCCAACAAACTGGTGCAACAGGGCATGACGCGACACGAGGCGGTACTTGATGCAGCATCCCTGCGGCTGCGTCCGATTCTGATGACAACCTTCGCCACTGTAATGGGCGTCTGGCCGCTGGTGATCGCCACGGGCCCTGGCGCGAACAGCCGCTTCAGTATCGGCCTCATGATCACGGCCGGTATGCTGGTCGGCACGGTGTTTACGCTGTTTGTGATCCCGGTGTTCTATCTGCCGGTCCGACGACAACAGGAACGCGCACAACAGGCCACAGGGGATACAATCCCCTCCCCCGCGGCGTCCTCCTGATAGCGACAGCTAGCCGGGTAAGCGCTGTAACTGCGATGCCGCATCAAGATGCTCTGTTATTTCGGCCGGTACTGCAGGAGTTCGGCGATGCGCGTCCCGTGCTGCGCCTGGGCAGACTGCACCAACTCCTCGGAATCGTCCAGGAAAATGACCCGCTTGCCCTCAAAACTGTTATCCGGATAACTGATGATGAACAGCGCTGCGAGCCCCGGGAAGTGCTGGGGCGTATACCCCCAGGCAAAGACGGCAAACGGCCGATTGCGGATGTAGATGTCGTCGGTGCCGGAGTGATTCTGCAACGCTTTTTCAAGCGCCAGCGTTGAGCGCTGCAACTGGTTATTCTGCCGTGTTATCTGTACTTCCTTGACCACCGAAACCGGCCCCAGCGTAAACGGCACAATCACCAGCGCCAGCCAGACAAAATACGGAGTACGCCCGTAACCTGGCACGGCGGCGGGAAAGCGATCCAGCAGTTTGCACAGCAGTAGGGAAAAAACGACTGCCAGCAGTGCCGGTGCCATATAGTGATAGCGGGAGGCTTCTGCGTTGAATGGCAGCAGGCCGCCACTGCGGGCAAGGGCGATGACGCCGTAGGCGGCGCAAGCGAGAAGCAGCAGCGCTATCAGCCGCCTGCGCTCTGTCGCGGTCGAAACCCAACACCCCCACAGCAGCAGCGGCACAACCACGACGACTGTCGTGAGCTTCGCTACCACAGACACTGACGCCGCCGGCACCACCGACACGCCTCCGACCAGCAGCGGCCCCAGCAGCAGCACAGCGGAGCCCACAGAGAAAAGATCGAGGAATGCACGCATGATCGACGGCAGATTGGCGATACCCTGGCTGACAATATCAACCTTGTCACCCAGATTATCGCGGGCATCACCCTGCAATTGCATGGTAATGAGATACACAGTGACCGCCAGCAACGCCACAGCACTGTAGACTGCCACCAGTTTGAAACGCTGCAGCGGCAGCGGGTTCCAGAGCCAGACCAGAAAGGGGAATACCACGGTAGCGACCAACCCGGTACCGAAGGACGTGGTCGCCACCAGCAACAGGACAGCGTGGCGCACCAGCAGTGCATTACCCAGGCCTGCGGGCCTCTGGCTGCAGCGAACAATGTCGTATAACACCCACAGGACGGCGGCAGTGGCGTAGCCATGGCCGTGTGCCGAAATCCAGCCGATGGTACCGGCTACAAGAGGGCTCATCCCCCACAGCGACGCCCCGAAGGCCGCCATAGCCGGGCGCCCGGTAAGGCGGGAAATAATGCCAAACAACAGCCACACATTGACCAGATGAACCAGCAAACCGAACGCCAGGTATGCCAACGGATTCAGGCCAAAAAGCGATTTCAGCAACCACATAATGGCCATCAAACTGTGTATCAGGTGCCCACCCATCGGCACACTGACGGCCTCCCAGAAAGGGCGGTTGGATACTGTATACAGATGTACGAAATCGTCGAAAAGAAAACCGTAGAAAAGCACATGGCACTGCACAGCGAGCGTCGCGGCCAGCGGCCAACACACCATCGGGATACGGGTTCTCACCGAACGGGCCAGGGCAGTGGATGACTGCGGCAGTGGAATCGCCACCGCAATGGTGGTAATGACAGGATCAAGAGCATAATAGTATCCGCAATGTTATGTTTTCTGCCATGCAGTGCAGTGACAGCGGCCGCTGTGTTGAAGGGATTGTAGCCCCGATCACCTCAGCCAGTACCAACAGCGCCGAGACCGGGTGACCGTATTGTTATCGGCAAAAATACTAGCGCGATCACTCCTGCTGGGCAACAAAGAGACTTGGGAATTGCCCGTGATATACGTTATCTTCTGCGTCTATAATCAAGCACGCATATAACATTGAGGATCCACCATGACAGCCATCTACAAGAAACCTTTCTATCGCCTGCGTCAGGGCCTGATGGGAAGCTTCATCACCAAACCGCAGCCAAAAGCGCTGGTGTTCCTTGGTCCCGGATCGGCACTACAATTGAGCCAGGCCATAGGCCGGTTCGGCTTGAGCAAAATTCTGGTGGTGACCGACAAACCCCTGCGAGACCTCGGTATTCTGGATCCGACACTGGCCGCGCTGCAAAGCGCCGGTGTCGAGACCGCTGTGTTCGACGGTGTGCTGCCGGATCCCACCGAGGAGGTGGTAGACCAGGGTATCGACTGTTTTCACCGCGAGCGCTGTGACTCGGTGCTGGCCTTCGGCGGCGGCTCCTCCATTGACGCGGCCAAGGTGATTGCGCTGGGCGCGGCCAATAACTGCAAGGCCGCGGCGTGTATCGGCGCGAACAAATGCAAATTGCCCGCCATGCCCTTTTTCGCGGTGCCAACCACCGCTGGCACCGGGTCAGAAGCGACTTTTATTGCGGTCATTTCCAACAATGAGACGCACGCAAAAGGCCCGGTGATTGACCCCAGCCTGATACCCAAAGCCGCCGCGCTCGACCCCGAACTCATGCGCGGACTGCCAGCCCATATCACCGCCGCGACTGGCATGGACGCACTCACCCACGCAATTGAATCCTATATCGGGCGCTGGGAGACGGCGGATACCAACTACTACGGGCTGGCGGCCTGTCGCCTGATATTTGACAACCTGGCTGAGGCCTGTCGCAACGGCAGCAATCTGCAGGCGCGCGAAGCGATGGCGCTGGCATCGCACTACGGCGGGCTCGCCATCACCAATGCCCTGGTTGGCTATGTGCACGCCATCTCCCACAACCTGGGCGCTAAATACGGTATCCCGCACGGATTGGGCAATGCGATGGTACTGCCCCATGTACTGGAGCTGATGAAGGATGACGCCGCCAGCAAACTGGCTGAAATCGCAGTTTACTGTGGTATTGGTGAACGCTCCGAACCCGCTGCGACGCTGGCGCGAAAATTGATCGACAGGGTGTGGGAACTGAATGAGGAAATCGGCATTCCGTTGACCAGCGAGGCGATACGCGAGGAAGATATCGAGGCGCTGGTGTCTGCGGCGATCGCAGAGGGCGGCAGCTACCCCTCGCCGCGTTTCATCAGCGAGGAAGAGTGCCGCGGCATCCTGCGAACGATTCGCGGCTGATCGCGCTAGTCTTTTTTCGCGTTCGATTCTTTTACTGCAGATTCCGCCAGCTTGCGGTATTCCTCGACAAGGTGGCGCTTGTAGAGTTTACCGTTGTCCATGCGCGGCAGCTTGGGATGAAAATCCACAGAGCGCGGCATTTTCAGTTTCGAGATACGCTCGCGCAACCACTCCATAATTTCTATCGCTGTCTCATCGGTTGCATCGGCCCAGTTCATCGGCTCGATCACCGCTTTGACTTCTTCGCCGAACTCCTCGTTCGGGATGCCGAATACCGCCACGTCCGCCACCTTGTCATGGCTGGCGAGAATATTTTCGACTTCCTGCGGATAGATATTGACCCCACCGCTGATGATAGTGAAGTTCTTGCGATCCGTCAGATAGAGATAGCCCTCTTCATCCACATAGCCGACATCGCCGGTGGTTGCCCAGCCTTTCTCATTGTAGGCCTCCGCGGTTTTCTCCGGCTCATCGTGGTAGTGGAATCGCGATTGTTGGCCCCCGAAGTAGACAGTACCGGTCTCACCCGTGGGCAATTCATTGCCGTCGTCGTCCACGATGTGTAACTCACCCAGTAGCGCCGTACCCACAGAGCCCTTGTGCTTCAGCCAGTTGGCGGAATCTATCAGGGTAAAACCTACACCCTCACTGGCGGCGTAGTACTCGAAGATAATTTCACCCCACCACTCAATCATTTTCTCCTTGATTTCGATCGGACACGGGGCGGCCGCGTGAATGGCGACCTGCATGGAGCTGATGTCATAGGCGGCTCGCACCTCTTGCGGCAGTTTCAGCATCCGGTTGAACATGATTGGCACCCACTGGCTGTGGGTAACGCGGTGCTCCTCAATCAACTTCAGGGCCAGTTCGGGTTCAAACTTCTCCATCACCACCGAGGTGCCGCCGTTGTACAGCACCATCATGTTGTAATGCAGAGGGGCGGCGTGGTAAAGCGGAGCCGGCGACAGGTATACGGACTCATCGCTAAAACCAAACACCACGCCAATTGTGGTCGCTATCGCGGGCGGCGTGTGCACATCGGTGTCGTAGCCGCTGACAAACACGCCCTTGGGCTGCCCCGTGGTGCCGGAGGAATACAGCATCGGAACCCCGTTGCTCTCGTCGTCTATCGGCGTATCCGGCTGCGCGTCAATGGCCTCCTCCCAGGACTCAAAGCCGGATTTGATGCCGCCGACCATAAAGAAGTGATCGACACCTGTGGGCTCTGTCAGCAGTTCCTCTGCGACGTCAGCCAGCGCCAGCGACCCGATAAAGGCTTTGGCGCCACAGTTTTTCAAAATGTATGCGGTTTCGCTTTTCTTCAGATGAGTGCTGATTGGGGTAAAAATCAGGCCGCTGCGCTGCGCAGCCCAGACGATCTCCAGGAACTGGCGATTGTTCTCCAGCATCATGCCAATGTGGTCACCCGTTTTCAGGCCCAGTGAGCGGAACAGCTGCGCTCCCTGATTGGAACGCTCGTCCAACTCGCGGTATGTCACCATTTCGCCGGAAGCACCCATAATGATTGCGGGCTTGTGGGGGTAAGTCTGTGCAGTGACGCTGGGATGCGGCATGGGGTATTCCCTTCTCTACGCTATTAGAAAAATCGATACTATAGGATTTTCAGGCAGAATGTGACAACGCGTCAACGAAATCGCATCACACCCTGCTGCATCGTGGTAGCCACCAGTCGACCCTGCCGGTTGTAGAAATTACCGCGCGCCAAACCGCGGCCGCCGCCGATGCGTTCCGCCTCCACCGTGTGCAACAGCCAGTCGTCCGCGCGAAAATCCTCGTGGAACCAGAGCGCGTGATCGAGGCTGGCCACCTGGAAGTTGCCGCTCGCGAAATGGCGGCCGTGAGCGATCAGGCAGACATCGATGAGGAAGGTGTCCGACATATACGCCAGCAGCGACTGGTGCAGTCCCTGGCCATCGGGTACCGGGCCCGTGGTCTTCATCCAGGCCTGCAACACCGGCTCGCGCGGCACCGGATTATCCCAGTCCACAGGCTCGACAACGCGGATATCCAGGTCCTCACCGGTGGTGATCATAAAGCTCTCATCCAGGTTGCCAGCGTCCAGGCTCAACTGACGCTCATTGGGGAGTGACTCGGGCGGCGGTACCTGCGGCATGTCGGGCTGGTAATCGTCACCCGACGACGGCATCTGAAAGGACAGCGAACTGACCAGGATGGGCTTGCCGCCCTGCAGGGCAACCACCCTGCGGGAGCTGAAACTGAGGCCATCCCGGGCCCGCTCGACCTCCAGCACAATCTCTTTGGACGGGTCTCCAGGGCGCAGGAAATAGGCGTGCTGGGAGTGCAGAACGCGCTGTTCATCGACGGTCGCAACCGCCGCGCTCACGCACTGGGCAAGCACCTGGCCGCCGTAGACCCTGAACGCCGAGGGATGCATATTACCGGCGGTAAACCGGTCCTTGCCGGCGGCAGCGGGACTCAATACATGCAGCAGTTGGTCAAGCATAGTTGTCACTTCGTACTCCGTGGAGCGGCTATTATCCAGATTTGCAGGGTCTTGCCAAACGCTGTGCACTGCCAGCGCGATATTTGATACTCTCGTTATCAACAAACCCGCCAATCAGCGAGGAAAGGCTATGATCAGCACACTGTCCCCGGACGAATTGCGACGCAAGATACGGGCTGGCGAGCATATAGGCAACACCTCGGGCTCGGCACCCGGCTTTGTGCAGTGCAATATCGTGATACTTCCCGCCAGCCACGCGCCTGATTTCCTGCGCTTTTGCCAGCTGAACCCCAAGCCCTGCCCGCTGATTGCCGTGGGCGAAGCGGGCGATCCGACACTGCCGGCACTGGGAGACATCGATATCCGCACCGACGTTCCCGCGTATCGTGTGTTCCGCGACGGTGACCTGGCCGAGGAGGTCTCCAACATCCGCTCACTGTGGCGCGATGACCTGGTGACTTTTGCGCTCGGCTGTTCGTTTTCCTTCGAGGAGGCGCTGCTGGCCGACGGTCTGGAGGTGCGCAATATTTCACAGGGACGGAATGTGCCGATGTACCGCACCAATATCGACTGTGTCGATAGCGGTCCATTCACAGGCAACATGGTGGTCAGCATGCGACCTTACTGCGCCGCCGATGCGATACGCGCGATAGAGATATGCTCGCACTTCCCCGACGTACACGGCGCGCCGATACACCTGGGAGATCCACAGTTAATCGGTATTGCCGACCTGTCGCAACCGGATTACGGCGAACCGGTGCGCATAGAGGACTCCGAACTGCCGGTATTCTGGGCCTGCGGCGTGACCCCGCAGCTCGCCCTGCAGGCAGCGAGATTGCCACTGGCCATCACTCACAGTCCAGGGTGCATGCTGGTCACCGATCTTCGCAACAGCCAGCTGGCTACGCTGTAACCAGAGGACAAGCGCGATGCTACTCAATTGTGATCTCGGCGAAAGCTATGGCTGCTGGTCAATGGGGCACGAGGCGAGTGTAATGCCGTTTATTGACCAGGCGAGCATCGCCTGTGGTTTCCACGCCGGCGACCCACTGACCATACAGCGCACACTGGCGCTGGCAGCACAACACCAGGTGGCGATCGGCGCCCACCCCGCCTACCCGGATCTTGTCGGCTTCGGACGCCGCAGCATGGCGCTGAGCCGCGATGAAATCATCGCCAACCTGCACTACCAGGTCGCTGCGCTGCAGGGCATGGCGCGCACCGCGGGCTTGACGCTGTCCTACGTCAAGCCACACGGCGCCCTCTACCACGACATGATGCACACACCCGAAGTGCGCACTGCGCTGCTGCAGGCGATGGCCAGTTACGCCAGCGGGGACGAGCCGCTGGCCCTGGTGATGCAGGCGACCGCACAGGCCGAAGAACACCGGGCGCAAGCGCAGGCGGCTGGTGTCCCGTTGCTGCTGGAGGCGTTTGCGGATCGCTGCTATGGCGACGACGGCAGCCTGTTACCCCGCAATCAAGCCGGCGCGGTGCACAACCGCCAGCGCATACTGGCGCAGGTAGCGCAGTTGCGCGAAAGCAGCAGCGTCACCACGCACAGTGGCAGGATTCTGGCACTGCAGTACGACACCCTGTGCGTGCACGGCGACAACCCGGAGGGTGTAGCTGCGATCGCTGACATTCGCGCGTTAGCGACGGCCGGTTGAATGACGACCAAACTGCGCGTTGTCGGAGAGGACGCCTTGATGCTCTACCTCGGCGACACAGCAGACACACAGACGCTGGCGCGGGTACAGGCGGCCGCCAGCGCCATCGAACAGGCACTGGGCGATGAACTGGTCGATCTCGTCCCCTCCTACGCCTCGGTGCTGATCCTGTACGACCCCCTGCGCAGCGATCGCCGCACAATTGTGCGCCGCGTGCGGGACTGCCTCGACGCAGCGCAGGCACAGCCTGTGGCGACAGGCCGGACGGTGGCGCTGCCGGTGTATTACGCGAGCGAGACCGGCGCCGACCTCGAGGCACTGGCAGCGCGCGCGCAGCTGACGACAGAGGAGGTCATCGCGCTGCACACCGCCACAGAGTACCGTGTTTACGCCATCGGATTTGCGCCGGGTTTCGCCTATCTCGGCGAGGTCGATGCACGCATCGCCACGCCGCGCCTGGCCAGCCCTCGCGCCCGCGTGCCGCAGGGGTCAGTCGCCATCGCGGATAGACAAACCGCGGTCTACCCGTCGCAGTCTCCGGGTGGCTGGAACCTGATCGGGCGCTGCCCCGTGCCGATGTTTACGCCAGATCAGCAACCCAGTATGCCTGTGGCCGTCGGCGATCGCGTGCGCTTCGAGGCCATCGACCGCGAGCGTTATCTGGCGCTGGGCGGTGTGCTGTCGTGACCATGACTGTATTGCAGCCGGGCGTTCTCAGTCTGCTCCAGGACAGCGGGCGGCGGGGACAGCACCGCCTCGGGCTGACCACCGGGGGGCCGCTGGACAGCGAGGCGTTTCACTACTGCAACCGGCTGCTGCAAAATTCGGCCGGCAGCACTGCCATCGAGATCAGCGTTGGGGGCTTGCAACTTCTTGCAAATATCGACACCTACATCTGCGTTACCGGTGCCGACATGCCATTTAGCATCAACGGTGAAGACAAGCCACTGTGGGAAGTACACCGCGTCTGCGGCGGCGATATCCTCCGTCTCGGCTTTGCCCGCTCCGGCTGCCGCGCCTATCTGGGTGTAGCGCAGGGATTCGATATCGCGCCCCACTTTGGCAGTACCGCCACCGTGGTGCGCGAGCACATCGGCGGCCTGCACGGTGACCGACTACAGGCGGGCGACGCGCTGCCGTGCTGCCCGGTGTTTGAGCGCAAACGCCTTTTCCTGCCGGTGCGGGACCGTCCCCGGTACCAGAATACGCTCACCGTGCGGGTGATACCGGGCTACCAGCAACGCCATTTTTCACGGCTGCAACAGCGCCGCTTCTTCGGCAGCACGTTCCGCGTCTCCGAGCGCTGCGACCGCATGGGCTATCGACTGGAAGGGCCGTCCATCCACTGTGATATCGAGGGCATTTTGTCCGAGGGTATCTGCCACGGCGCCATCCAGATTCCGCCGGACGGCCAGCCCATTGTGCTGCTGAACGATCGCCAGACCATCGGTGGCTATCCGAAAATCGGCTCTGCACTGTCACTGGATACTGCGCGATTGAGCCAGCTGGTACCCGGCAGCAGCGTACATTTTGCGCCTGTCACCCTGCGCACAGCACACCGCGCACTGGATCTGGCGCAGCGCTTTACCCTGCAGCGGGCGCTGCAGGAGCGTCCGCAGTGAATGAGACACAGCTCAGCCAGTCCATCGAGACCTTGCTGGTGGCACGCAATCTGAGGAACATGACTGTCGCCCGTCGCGCGCTGCAACCCGGCTATTACCTGCGGGCCGCACGCCACCTGCACCGCATCGAGGGCAATGTGATTATAGGCACCGGCTTCCCGGTGGCCGATACATTTGAAACCGACGGCCCGGTGGGAGCGATGGCGCTGTACCAGGCGCTGGAACAACTGGGCGCACACCCGGTCATTGCCTGCGGAGGGCAACTGTCACAGGCCCTGGGCGGCCAGTATCGGGTGCTTGCCCTGACTGCCCGGGACCTTGCCGGAGCGCAGGCCGAGGCCGACAGTCATCTCGGCCAACTGCAACCACGGGCTATAGTGGCAATCGAGTGTCCAGGGCTTGCAGCTGACGGCCGCTACTATAATATGCGCGGTGACGACATCTCGGCCCGCTGTACAATATTTGACCCGTTCATCGAGCAGGCCTCCTGCCCTACCCTCGCCATCGGCGACGGTGGTAATGAAATTGGCATGGGCAATATCAGCAGCGTGCACAGCGACTTGAACATCCGCACCTCGATGACCCGCTGTGACGAGTTGCTGCTGGCGGATATCTCCAACTGGGGCGCCTACGGCCTGATAGCACTGTTGGCATGGTGGGCACAGCGTGACCTGCTCGCGGACATTTGCCCGGATGCGCTGCTGGACTATCTTTGCAAGCGCGGCGGCGTCGATGGCGTAACCGGCGCAAATACGCCCACCGAGGATAGCCTGCCGTTGCAGGAAGGAGTCGACGTCATTGAACAACTGCGCCAACTGACACACTATTCGACCACGCTGCCACCGCCACCAGGTGACACGCAGCAAGGCAACCACGGGTAACGACAATGAGCACGGTTTATCTGAACGGCAACTACCTACCGATGAGCGAGGCGCACATATCGCCGATGGATCGCGGTTTTTTGTTCGGCGATGGCATCTATGAGGTAGTGCCCTCCTACGACGGCGCGCTGGTGGGCTTTACACCGCACCTGGCGCGGATGCAGAACGGCCTGGACGCGCTTGAGATACCGCTGCGCCTGGATCCCGCAGAGTGGCGTGAGATTGCCGCGCAACTGATTGCGCGCAACGGTGGCGGCAATCTCGGGCTTTACTTCCATGTCAGTCGCGGCGCCGATATCAGCCGGCACCACGCCTATCCGGACGGCGTCACCCCGACGGTGTTCGCGTTTGCCTACGAAATTGCAGCGGCACCTGTACCCGATAAAGCCGCAGTAAAACCTTTCAAGGTAGGCATAGCCGAGGATTTGCGCTGGCATCGCTGCAATATAAAATCGACCTCCCTACTGGGCAATGTCATGCACTATCAGCAGGGCCATGCGGTCGGCCAGGACGAAACCATTTTGTACAACAGCCACGGGGAGATCACCGAGGCCGCCGCCTGCAACGTGTTTGTGGTCAAGGATGGCGTTGTCGCGACACCGCTGCTCGACGCGCAAAAACTGCCCGGCATCACCCGCCACATGCTGCTGGCGATTCTGCGCGACGACGGCAGTATTCCCGTCGAGGAGAGGGTCGTCACCCTCGACGAGCTGCGCTCGGCAGACGAGGTCTGGCTATCCAGCTCGAGCAAGGACATCGTGCCGGTGATCGCTATCGATGATCGCCCGGTGGCTGATGGCACCATAGGTGATGTCTGGCTTGCCGCGCAAACACTGTATAGCACCCACAAGTTCGACTTCTGATGGCCAGGCCCAACCAGGCGAGACTCGACCTTGGCGCGCTGCGACACAACGTCAGTGTTGCCCGTCAACTGGCGCCGGCATCCAGACTCATGGCGGTGGTAAAGGCCAATGCCTATGGCCATGGCGCCGTGACCATTGCCAGCGCGCTGCAAACAGAGGTTGATGCGCTGGCTGTGGCGTGTATCGAAGAGGCCGTGGAACTGCGAACCGCCGGTATTTCGCTGCCGATACTGTTGCTGGAGGGCGCCTTCGACGCGCGGGAACTGCAGCAGGTCGCCGAGCTGGACCTGTGGCTTACCGTCGAAAACGAGCGCCAGCTGCAGTGGTTGGAAATGGCGACACTGCCAGCGCCTGTAACCTGCTGGTTGAAAGTCGATAGCGGTATGAATCGCCTGGGCGCGGTGCCCGCGATGGCCCCGTCCTATTACCGGCGTTTGCTCGCTGCACCCAACGTCCGCAATGACATAGTGACCTACACGCATCTCGCGTCCGCTGACGACTTACTGAGCCAACAGACACAGCGGCAACTGGCCGTTTTTGACGCCCTGCCGTTCTCGACACTGCGCTGCGCCGCCAACTCAGCCGCACTACTGGCGTGGCCGCAGGCGCACTATGACTGGGTGCGGCCCGGCTATATGTTGTACGGTAACTCGCCGATGTTGCAGCATCACGAGAATGCGCAGGACCTGCAACCGGTGATGACACTTACCTCCGCGGTGATCTCACTGCGCGATGTCGCCGCGGGAGAAGCGGTAGGCTACGGCGGCACCTGGGTTACACAGCGTGCCTCGCGCATCGCCACCGTCACCATCGGCTACGGCGATGGCTACCCGCGCCATGCGCCAAACGGCACGCCAGTGCTGGTGAATGGCCAGCGCGCTGCATTGGCCGGCCGTGTGTCCATGGACATGATTACTGTCGATGTCACCGACCTCAGTGGGATCGAACCCGGCGCCGAGGTCGTGCTGTGGGGCGCTGCACTGCCGCTGACCGAGATTGCACTGTGCGCCGACACCATCGGCTATGAACTCACCACGCGCATGCCGGCGCGTACCCCGAGGGTCGTGGTCCGTGATTGAGACGGCCTGTACCCAACTGCACCATATCCTGCAGCGACAGGCGGCCACGCACCCACACAGCGACGCGCTGTGGTGGCGCGGTGCAGCTATCAGCTACGCCACGCTACAGCGCAACAGCCATGCACTGGCACAGCGCCTGGCAGCTACCGGCAGTGCGGGTGATCGGATCGCAGTACTGTCGTGGAATTGCCCCGAGTTCATAGAGCTGATTTACGCGATAGCCGCCGCCGGCAGGATTCTGGTGCCACTCAACGCCCGGCTGGCACCCGCCGAGTTGATTTACCAGCTGCACAACGCGGGGGCGTCCGTGCTGTTTGGTGATCGCGAATTGCTGGCGCCGGTGCTGGCACACGCCGATTGTCCGACCGCAATCACCGCTGTCGCCATGGATGAAGAATACGCGCAGTGGCGCGCCATACCGACCACAGCGCCACTGCCCGCAACCGGGCCGGACGATGCGGCGTGGATACTGTTTACGTCGGGCTCAACCGGACGGCCGAAAGGCGCGATACTGACTCATCGCTCCTTTATGGCAGGCCTGCGCTCCGCTGCACTGGCGAGACCGGTCGAGCGCACAGACAAATACTACTATCCCTTCCCGCTGTTTCATGTCGCTGCACACAATGTCCTGCTGCAGCACCTGTACGGTGCGTCAGTGGTGCTGTCCCGCTCATTCGAGGCCGGTGACACTCTCAGGGCCTGCCGCGAATTGCAGGTGACCAGCATGTCGCTGGCACCGACCATGATCGGCCTGCTGTTCGAGCACGCGGATTTCTGCGCCGATGATCTCGCCTCGGTGCGCACCATTGGCTACGGCGCATCGGCGATGCCGCAGACGCTGTTGCAGCGCTTGCTGTCGGAGACCCGCGTCGGCCTGTGCCAGAGCTACGGCATGACCGAGCTGTCCGGCAGCGTCGCCTTCCTCACCGTGGAGGACCACCAGCGCGCTGCACAGAGCGCCCCGGAATTACTGCGTTCGGTCGGTCGCCCGCTACCCACCGCCCGTATTGTGCTGGTCGATGATGCGGGTGATCACTGTGCCGTTGGCGAGGCCGGCGAAATCCTGGTGCAGGCCGACCAGTGTATGGACGGTTACTGGCGGGACGAGCCCGCCACCGCGCGCGCACTGAAAAACGGCTGGCTGCACACCGGGGATATCGGCCGTTTCGACGATGCTGGCTACCTGTTTATCGTCGACCGTAAAAAAGACATGATCATCAGCGGCGGCGAGAATATTGCCTCACGCGAAGTGGAGGAAGCGTTGCGCGCTCACCCCGCCGTGGTGGATTGCGCCGTCATCGGGCTGGCGGATCCAAAATGGGGCGAGCGTGCCTGTGCGGTGTTGCGTTTGGGGAGCGCTGTCAGCGACGAGACGCTGGTCGCTCACTGTCGAAGTCTTCTGGCCGCCTACAAGACGCCGAAACGGTGGATACGCGTCGACGCCCTGCCGCTGAATGCTGCGGGTAAAGTCGACAAGCCACTGCTGCGGCGGCTCTATGCCTAGCGACTGTTCTGTGAGTCGAGAAACTCGGTAAACGCATTCTCGTAAAGCCGGAACATGACCAGCGTCAGGGCGAAAATCAGCGGGCCGTAGATCAGCCCTATCAGGCCGAATACCTGCAAGCCGCCGATCAGCGCAAAAAACACCACCACGGTATTCATGCTGGCGCCCTGCATCAGCAGTGGCCTGAGGAAATTATCGACCGACCCAACCACGACAACGCCCCACGCAAGCAGAAAAACGCCCCAGCCCCAGTCGCCTGTCACCAGCAAGTACAGTGCCGCGGGTACCCATATCAGGGCGGTACCCACCAGCGGAATGAGTGAGGTAAACGCCATCACCGCGCCCCAGAACACACCGGGGAAACCCGCTAACCATAGCCCGATTCCACCTACTACCCCCTGCGTGGCAGCCGTGGCGAGTGTGCCCAGCAGGGCCGACTTGCTAACGGACTTCACCTCGGCGAACAGGGTCTCCTCTTCGCTGCGCGACAGCGGTAGCGCGCGGTGAATGAATGCGATCAGTTTGTCGTGATCGCGCAGTACGAAAAACAGCACAAACAGCAGCAGCATACCGTTTATCACAGAGCGAGTAAGGCTGCCCAGAATGGTGGTCGAAATGCCGGCAAACTGTTTCCCCACCATACCGGCGGCCTCCAGCGCCTTCTGGCGTATATTGTCGGCGTGCAGGGCGCCGTCGGGGAGAATGCGGGTCAGGCGCGAGTGGATCTCGACGATCCAGGGCTGCGACATCAAATGATGCACATTCTCCTGTGTCGCCCACTCCTTCAGCACCACCGAATAATCGATACCTTGTTTGAGTACCGCCACCAGCAACACCATCATCGGTATCAGGATCATCAATGACAGTATCAGGCAGCTGAGCAGGGAAGCGGTGGTTTTCCGTCCATGCAGCGCAGCGACGAGTCGCTCGTGCGCGGGGTATGCCAGCAGGCCGATCAGCATGGCGAGAATGATGGGCTCGAGAAACGGCGCGATCAACCAGTAACTTGCAAACAGCGACAGGCCGAGAAATACCAGCAACACCATGCGGTGTGAGCGACTTTCAAATTGGGTGTTCATACACCAGCCTCCTTCGGCGGGATGATTGGCAGGTGTAAAAAGTACGCGCACAACATAACGCTTTCTGAGAAAAAATCAACGCCTGCACACGGCTGCCAGTATCACTGGAGCCATTGCCGTGTAACGACCGCCACGGTATTCGGACTGGATTTCGACCCCCGGACTGTTTATGTTAGCCCCCTCAGATTTCACAGACAGCGCAGACCTTTTTATGGCAATACCTGACAACACACCCATTCTCGTCGGCGTCGGACAGCAGACCTGGCACCAGAGCGACGCCAGCAGAACACCGATAGATGCGCTGCACGAGGCCAGCGCCAGAGCAATCGCAGACACCCACTGCAAGCGCATAACCGATGCCATTGACACAGTGGCCATGGTGCGGTTTATCGCCGACACCACGCCCGCTATTAGCGCCCTGTTCCCACGCAATCCGGGCAGCGCGCTGGCACAGCGCCTGGGCATTGATGCTGCCGCGATATTCCAGGGCACCATCGGCGGCAATACTCCGCAGTACCTGGTCAATCACTTTGCCGGCAAGCTCGCGCGCGGCGAGCACAGTGCGGTACTACTGACCGGTGCTGAACTGCTGGCAACCCTGTTTTCGGTGCTGCGCTCGGGCGAGGACATCTCAGCCTGGGCCGATGCGGGCACTGAACCCCCGACAGTGGGCGTGGAGCGCGAGGGCCATACCGCCGCCGAACTGGCCCACGGCCTGTACGAACCTATCAACACCTACCCGCTGTTTGAAAATAGCCTGTGCCATCACCTGGGCAACAGCCGCGAAGACCATATCGCGCGCATAGCAGAGCTGTGCAGCCGCATGAGCCGCGTCGCCGCGGACAACCCGCTGGCGTGGCGCCCCGAGTTCCAGACTGCGCAGCAAATCCGCACCGTGGAAAAGCGCAATCGCTATATCGGCTATCCCTACACCCGCGCAATGAACCCGGTGCTGGAAGTGGATATGGCTGCAGCGGTAATCATGACCACCGTTGGCAAGGCGCGGGAGCTCGGCATCGACGAGCACAACTGGATTTACCTGCACGCGGGCGCTGACGTCAACGATATCTGGTACGTCAGCGAGCGCCCGACCCTGCACACCTCACCCGCGATCAAGCTGGCGTGGCAAACGGTGTCGGCACAGGCGGGGATCTCACTCGATGAAATCGCGCATTTCGATATTTACAGCTGCTTTCCCAGTGCGGTGCTGGTCGCCTGCAATGAAATCGGCCTGCAGCCACTGGATCATCGCGGTGTGACTGTCACCGGCGGCCTCCCCTTCTTCGGCGGCCCTGGCAACAATTACTCTCTGCATGCCATCGCGCAGATGGCAGCGACACTGCGCGCCGGCGCTGGCGGCCACGGCCTGGTTACGGCCAATGGCATGTACCTCACCAAACACTCGCTTGGACTTTACTCCACACAGCCACCCGCGCAGGGCTGGAGCGATACCGACAACGGCGCTCTGCAACGCCAGATCGATGCCGCACCTCGCATGACCATCGCGGCGGACCCATCCGGCAGCGCCACCATCGAAACCTGGACTGTCAGCTTCGGTCGCGAGGGCCCGCAGCGCGGCATCGTCATCGCGCGCAACGATGCCGGCGAACGGATCGTCGCCAACACCCCAGCGGATGAAGCCACGTTGCAACAACTGATATCAGAGGATCCGATCGGTCACAAGGGGAGCGTTCGCGTGGAGGATGGCATCAATATCCTGGAGCTGTGATGCTATCACCCGTAATGGATGTGCTGCTCAAAGACCACTTGCCGAAAGGCCCGAACAGCCCCTCTTCGGTGACATTGATTATCCATCAATGTACGTGAAGCAATAATCCACTATACTTTTCAATCCATTCCCGAAACAGGCGAGTCACTATGAATGCATCGGACAACTCCTTCAATACGCGATCAACGCTTGAGGTGAACGGAAAGAGTTACCACTACTACGCAATCAACGGAGGCGAGTTGGCGGGGCACAGCAGCGTGGCGAGACTACCGGTCTGCAGCAAGATTCTGCTGGAAAACCTGCTCCGCCACGAGGACGGTATCAGCTGCACACGCGGCGATATTGAAAGCCTTGCCGCCAGCGGCGGCAGCGGCTCTGACCAGGAAATCGCCTATCACCCGACGCGCGTGCTGATGCAGGATTTTACCGGGGTGCCCGCCGTTGTCGATCTCGCCGCGATGCGCGACGCACTGGTGAAGCTCGGCGTCGACCCGCAGAAAATCAACCCGCTGTCACCGGTCGACCTGGTGATTGACCACTCGGTCAGTATCGATACATTCGCCAGCAGTACCGCGTTTGAGCAGAACGTCGCACTGGAAATGAAGCGCAACCATGAGCGCTACCAGTTCCTTAAATGGGGCCGCGGCGCGTTTGACGATTTCAGGGTGGTGCCGCCCGGCACCGGCATTTGCCATCAGGTTAACCTCGAGTACCTGGCGAAGGTGGTCTGGCAACAGGGGGGTGATGATGGCGCTCTCGCCTATCCCGACACACTGGTCGGCACCGACAGCCACACCACGATGATCAACGGCCTGGGCGTTCTGGGCTGGGGGGTAGGCGGCATCGAGGCGGAAGCGGCGATGCTGGGACAACCGATATCCATGCTGATTCCGGATGTGGTCGGCTTTGAACTCACCGGCGAAATGCGTGAAGGCATCACCGCCACCGACCTGGTATTACAGGTGGTGCAGATGTTGCGCAAGCACGGCGTGGTCGGCAAGTTTGTCGAATTTTATGGCAGCGGGCTCGATCAACTGCCGCTGTCTGATCGCGCCACTATCGCCAACATGGCGCCGGAGTACGGTGCCACCTGTGGCTTCTTCCCGGTAGACGCCCAGACTATCCGCTACCTGCAGCTGACCGGACGAGACGAGGAGACCATCGCGCTGGTGGAAGCCTATACCCGCGCGCAGGGCATGTGGCGTGACGAGCACTACCCCACCCCGGACTTCTCCGCCACACTGCATCTGGATATGTCCACGGTAGAACCCAATGTCGCGGGGCCGAAGCGGCCGCAGGATCGCGTTCCCGTGCGCGAATTGCGCTCTGCTATTGACCAGTTCATTGAACTCGATGGCAAAGCGAGCCAACAGGACACCGCCTTCGCGCTCGATGGCATGCCCGGCTCATTGCACCACGGCGATGTGGTCATCGCCGCGATCACCTCCTGTACCAACACCTCCAATCCCGCGGTGATGATTGGAGCGGGGTTGCTGGCGAAGAAAGCACTGGCACGCGGATTACAGCGCAAACCCTGGGTAAAGTCGTCACTCGCACCGGGCTCAAAAGTCGTGACCGATTACCTCGTGAAAGCCGGCTTGCAGTCCTCACTGGATGAACTCGGTTTCAACCTGGTGGGCTACGGTTGCACCACCTGTATCGGTAACTCCGGCCCGCTGCCGGATGAGGTGGAGAAAACCATAGCCGACAATGACATCGTCGCCTGTTCCGTGCTCTCCGGCAATCGCAACTTCGAGGGGCGCATCCACCCACTGGTGAAAGCCAACTGGCTGGCGTCGCCACCGCTGGTGGTGGCCTACGCACTGGCCGGCACCACTCGTATCGACCTCAGTTCAGACCCACTGGGCGAGGACGGGAGTGGCGCGCCGGTCTACCTGCGCGATATCTGGCCGAGCAATGCAGAGATCGCAGCAGTGGTTCAAACGGTCGACAAAGCGATGTTCCAGCAACAGTACGGCGCGGTATTTGACGGCGACAGCACCTGGCAGGCGATTGAAACTGGAGGCGGCGCCACCTATACGTTCTCCGAGGATTCGACCTACATCCAGCTGCCACCATTTTTTGAAGACCAGTACCGCGGCAACCAGCAGGATATTCTCGGCGCCACGATGCTGGCCATGCTCGGCGATTCCGTGACCACCGACCATATATCCCCGGCGGGTGCCATTCCCGGTGACAGCCCGGCCGCGCAGTATTTGCGAGAGCACGGCGTTGACCAGGCCGATTTCAACTCCTACGGCTCGCGGCGCGGCAACCACCAGGTGATGATGCGTGGCACGTTTGGCAATATCCGTATCCGCAATGAAATGACGCCGGAGCGCGAAGGTGGCTACACGCGGCTCAACGGCCAGCGCGAACCGATGTTCATTTACGACGCTGCGATGGACTACCAGTCCCGCGGCGTCAGCACCGTTGTCGTTGCCGGGCTGGAATACGGCACCGGCTCCAGTCGCGACTGGGCGGCCAAGGGCACACTGCTGCTCGGCGTAAAAGCGGTGATCGTAGAGAGCTTCGAGCGCATTCACCGCTCCAATCTGGTCGGCATGGGTGTGCTGCCGCTGCAGTTCATGCCCGGTGAAACGCGCAAAACACTGCAACTGCAGGGCGATGAAACCTTTGACATCCTGGGTCTGGACGGGGAGCTGACCCCGGCACAGGTGCTGCGCGCTGTGGTGCACTACCCGTCGGGCGAGGATCGCGAAATACAACTGCAATCCCGGCTCGACACACAGGTCGAAGTCGAATACTACCGCGCCGGCGGTGTACTGACCTTTGTACTCAATCGCATCGCTGCGGCAGCCTGAACAGGAACAGTCCCATGCCCGATACACGGATTGAATCAGACAGCCTCGGCGATATTGCCGTACCCAGCAGCGCTCTGTACGGTGCACAGACGCAAAGGGCGGTGGAGAACTTTCATATCAGTGGCATGACCATGCCAGCGAACTTCATCAGCGCGCTAGGCCTGGTCAAATCCGCCGCTGCACGCGCGAACGCCGAGTTGGACCTGCTCGACCCGGCAATGGCGAAAAGCATCAGTGAGATGGCCCTGACGATTGCCCAGGGGCAGCACCATGACCAGTTTCCCATCGATATCTTCCAGACCGGTTCCGGCACCAGCACCAATATGAATGCGAATGAGGTGATCGCCTCGCTTGCCAGTACGCATCTGGGCAAACCGGTGCACCCCAACGATCACGTAAACTGTAGCCAGAGCAGCAACGATGTGATTCCCACAGCGATCCACGTCAGCGCTGAACTGGCGCTTGACGCGGCACTGATGCCGGCAATCGCTCACCTTGCAAATGCTATCGCGGTGCGAGAAAAGACACTGGCCGAGAGTATCAAGACCGGCCGCACCCACCTGATGGATGCCATGCCGCTCAGTATGGCGCAGGAGCTGTCGGCCTGGCGCGCGCAGTTGCAACAGGCTGCAAAGCGCATCGACAGCACCCGAGACCAACTGCGCATGCTGGCACAGGGAGCAACGGCTGTCGGCACCGGCGTTAATGCCGACCCGAAATTCGCCGAGCGCTTTTGTTTTTACCTCAGCGACAGCTGCGGACTACCGTTTACACCGGCCGACAATTTCTTTGCCGCCCTCGCCAGTCAGGACATCGCGGTGGCGCTCTCGGGGCAACTGAAATCGCTGGCGACAGCGCTGATGAAAATCGCTAATGACCTGCGCTGGATGAACAGCGGCCCACTTTCCGGGTTGGGTGAAATCAGTCTCAAGGCTCTGCAACCGGGCAGCAGCATCATGCCCGGCAAGGTCAACCCCGTGATTCCCGAAGCGGTGGCGATGGCCTCGGCGCAGGTGATAGGCAATGACAGTGCCATCACCATTGGGGGCCAGGCAGGCAACTTCCAACTGAATGTCATGCTGCCGCTGATCGCCCATAACCTGCTGCAAAGTATTTCCCTGTTGGCAAATAGCTGCACTGCACTGGCAGATCACTGCATCAGCGATTTTGTCGTAAACACCGATACCATCGACGCGAACCTGGCGCGGAACCCGATCCTTGTCACCGCACTGAACCGGGAGATCGGCTACAGCAAGGCCGCCGAGATTGCCAAACGCGCCTATCGCGAGGGACGTCCCATCCTGGACATTGCACAGGAGATGACAGACCTGCCACGCGACAAACTGGCGGCATTGCTGGATCCGGCGAACCTCATCTAGTTCGCAGCATGGTTCAGCCGGGGCCTGCCGCGGAAGGCTCCCGCACAATCGCCAGCTTGCCGTCCTGCAACGGCAGGGTGTCACCGGGATCGTGATCCATACGCACCTCACCCGGCACGTCACCTATCTGGTATTTGACATCGTAGCCTACTGTGCGTTCGCTCTCGTCATAGACGGTTTTACAGACGCGCTCCGTGGTCTGGTAGGTATCGTTTTTCTGCATGGCTTCCTGCGTTTTGTTACCGGCAAACCCGCCCGCTGCTGCACCTGCAATTTTCGCCGCGGTATTCTTGCCGCCGCCGCCGATGGCGTCGCCGAGCAGACCGCCCGCAACCGCACCGAG
>TARA_R110002072_G_scaffold265710_3_pt1 | contig 23098 bp, 22 predicted proteins | sample TARA_R110002072 | Tara Oceans TARA_R110002072 (sample SAMEA4397118) | marine metagenome | biome: Polar Biome; feature: [SRF] surface water layer (ENVO:00010504); material: water (ENVO:00002006), including particulate matter (ENVO:01000060) such as... | depth 5 m | reverse complement strand
CCGGAACTAACTCAAATAATGGACCACTTTCGTGGGGGCAGACCAGTTCGACGAAGTCGGAACGACTAGCTGCTGCTGCACTGAAACTCTCAGGGTATGAGGAGATCGATCCTCAAAATCCGCTCGGCGGACCCGACGGGAAAAAGGATATCGTTTGTATTAAGGGTGGAGTTCGGTGGGTGGCCGCTGTCTTTTTTCCTGGCGGGCCCAAATCCTTCTCTGCCGTTAAAAAGAAATACTTGTCCGACCTAGCGGGAGCTACAAACGAGTACGGCGGCTTCGTTTTCGTGACAAATCAAACTCTCACGGCAAAGCAGAGAGTGACGCTTACGAAGTACGCGACCGATCTACGTAAAGAAGCCGACCTTATCCATCTCCAGCAGTTGCAAAATTTACTCGATTCACCGCATGGCTATGGCGTCCGTATCCAATATCTATCGATCCCAATGACCTTGGAGGAACAGCTTTCTTGGGCAGTGCAATCTGATTCGCAAACAGCACAAGCGCTAACCGCTCACACGCGTGAATTGCTGCTGTTGCGAGCTTCTATCGAGCGCATGAGCGCTGGGCAGGAAGATATCGTCCGAACATTCAAACTATCCGCCCCAATGGCCCCACCCACCGCTGATCTAATATCGGTTTCTTCTTTCGTGAAAAGTGATTCTTGGTCCAGCATTTCAGTTCAGCTAACTCCCGCGCATATTCTGTTATTTCATAGACTGCTATGTTTTGATTTGCCCAAACGCTCGGTGGGTCAATTGCGCACTGAAGATGCTTGGTTAGGAACTTCAAAGGGACGAAGCACTGAGCTAGCTCAACCCATGAGACCACAGGACATAAAAGGAGGTTTGGAAGAACTCTGCAAAGCTTGGGTTGACGAATATCCCGGACTTCGAAACCCTGATGACAAGCTTAGGGCGATTTCTAAGTTCCACGCCAGATTGCTCCTTATACATCCATTTTTGGATGGAAACGGACGTGTTGCACGTGCAGTTCTGATGCAACAATGCCTTGATCTATTTCAGCGCGCAGAAATGTCCTTACTCAATAAAGGCGCGGACTACTACTCGGCGCTAAAAAATGCGGATCAAGGTAACATCGATCCATTGATCGACTTGATACGACCGATAGTTTTTGACTAGACGCTTTTCGGTATAGAGTTGGGTGTCACACCCCATGCACCTTCGATGCTGACAAATCGCGAGCGATTTTGTTTGAAACACCCACTGCAGAAGGGAAATTCGCGCGCTTATCCTGTACACGAATGGTGTGCAGGGCGATTACGGAGCGAACAGGTTAGGCGCAAAAGTTACCAGCGCAATTGGGCCTGTCGCCGTGTACAATGCGAAGCAGCACATTTTCAGGTTTCGCGACGGGAACGGGCGAGCTATTTAGGAGCGGGCGGAAAGGCCCCCGGCCAGCTTGGAGAATCCTCATGGAACGCGATCCCAACCTTGTCTTCTCGTCCCGGAATGGCTGGGTGACGCGCAATGGAATGACGGTGGAATTGTGCATCGTGCGTCTGGAGCACGGAGAGGAATGGACTCTGGAAGTGGTGAACCAGAACGGGACCTCGATTGTGTGGGATGATCCGTTCGAGAGCGACGAAGCCGCCTTCGAGGAATTCGAACGGACGATTGCCGAAGAGGGGATGGAGGCTTTTCTTGATGACGCCAGGATCATCCCGTTTCCGCGCCGCTGAGCCGTCCGGCAAATCTACTCTGAGCGCAGGTGATCCCGTCTTCTATTCTGCTTCACGTTCCCGCTCAATCCGTCTCTGACGCAGGTTTACCGCGATGCCCGGCATGCCTGTTGACGCGCGCGAGACGGCGGCGATTGCGGTGAGCATTTGTCTCGCTGAAGTAAAGACGCGGCTTGCGGATTTGGTGGCATTGCCAATGCCCGGTTCGGGCGTTTGTTGTTGTTGGGGCGCTGTTTGTAATTGCTGTTGGCGCGATGTGGCGAGATCGAAGCCGAGCGTTCTGGCCTCTGCCTGCCATGCTTGGAACAGTGCCGTACGCTCCCGTGGGCGCTTGGCTTGCCTCGTGCGCAGCGCTGCGAGTTCCATGCCTTTGGGCGTCCGGTAGCCGTATGTGTCGGCGGCCTGTTCGATCGCCTGCCTGCGCTTCGAGAATGCGCGTTCGATGTCGCGCGGGATGGCTTTCAGACGAAAGCCTGTGCCATAGCGCTCGACGGCATGGCCGCCGCGTTCGAGCCGGTTGGCGAGGTGTTCGCGATAGACTGCCCCAACCTCCTTCTGGGCCTTGTAGAGATCGCGGCTGACGAGACTGCCCCAGGTTCCGTCCCGGCGCGGGGCTGTGTTGAAAATGAACGCGTGCGTGTGCAGCTGAGGATCGAGATCGCGGCTCGTGTGATGATGAAACCGGGCAATGGTCAGCCCGGCGACGGGCTCGCGGATCGCGCCGCCCTTGCCGCGGCGGGTGAACGCGTGATGGTCTTCAAGGTGTGTGGTGGCGGCATGAACGGCCTGGCGGTGCGCGGCGTCGATTGTCTTGCGATCGGCTGGAGCTGAGAGCGCCCACATGACCGAGACCGACTTGGGGGCTGAGAGCGTCATGTCCCATCCCGGCGCATGGGACTTGCCGGTCTGGGTGAGGCGTTCGCCGGTCTTCGGGTCGATGCCGTTCAGGGCCGCTTCGAAGTCTGCCTTCGAGACGGGGCCTTCAAGGGCGAGGCGTTCGGCGCCCCGCCCATCCCATTCGCCATCTGCTTCCGCTTCGGCCTCACCCTTGCCGGTATAGTATTCGTCCTGGGCCATGTGCTTGAAATAACTGACGGCGGCGCCCACCGATTTCCGGGCGGAGATGGAGGCGACCATCAGTCCATGCTTCCGGGCTTCGGCTTGCGAATGCGGGCAATGACGTCAGCCGAGAGCAGGCCCGCTTTTTGCGGCCGCTGGATCGGTGAGGCAGGGCGAACAGGTGCAGGATTGGCGCCCAGAGGTTCGTGATTGGGCCGGGTCCAGTCAGCCGGTACATTCGCCGGACGCTGGGAGGGAAGGATCGTGATCGGCAGCTCGATTTCGTACACGTCTTCCCCGAAGCCCAGCACCAGCATCCGGACCTTGCGACCCTTACGGCCAAGACGCGACGACAGTTCACTCGGCGTCATCACCGGACGCAGCGAGTGTTCGGTCGATATGTTGACCGAACTGTTTCCGCCGGAATGGCTTTTGCTGCGTGCTTCCTTTTCTATCTCCTGCATGCCGATGGCCCGGCTGATATCCTCGGCCCCTTCACCGGGATTCATGCGGCCGATGATGTGGGTGCCGATCATCGACAGCCAGGCATTGGTCCGGTCGCGGCCATACCTGATGCGGATCTGGGATGTATCCTGAGCAGCCAGCACCACGCACACGCCCTTCGATCGCCCGAGGTCTAGCAAGGCGGCCAGGTCATCCATCGCTTCGAGTTGCGGAAACTCGTCAAGGAAGAGCCAGATGCGGCGCTGGCTGCTTTCGCTGAATGCAGGACTGCAGACATGCGATGACAACAGGCTGACCAGCCCGCCGATCCAGGCATTGGTCAGCTGGGGGTAGCGCCCGTCGCGTTGCAGGATGACAGGATTGGTGGCGTGGGGATCGGTCAGCCAGTTCGCAGCGCTGAACTTTTCCTGATCCCCTGCGCTCCAGGCTTCTGCCATGGCTTCCAGCACATGAATATGTGCCTTGAACGTGGTCAGGATGGACATGGCCGTCTTGCTGGACGGATCGCCGATCATCTGCGCGGCGGCCGGATGATGGGCGAGCGCCATGTCTTTCAACGCGTCGGCACCCAGCAGAGCGCGGGCATGGAGATCGCCCCACGACCAGGTGGCGGGCATTTCATGCTGGAGGCCGACAATACAGGCAACGAGCAGCTCGCGGGCAGCCTCTGCCCACATCGGGTCGCTGCTTTTCGGAATGAACCGGGCCGCCAGCTCCCGCGCGTCCTGCTTGGTGACGCAATCGGCTGAGATATCCCAGACCGCTGATCGCTTGTCCTGCGGTGCAATCAGCGTGATCTTGCCCGGCAAGCGTTCGGTCATGTCGCCCTTGGTGTCGAGGATGAGCATCTTGTCGCCCCAGCGCATGGCTTCCAGGATCATGTGCTGGATGGTCTGGGTTTTGCCGGAGCCCACAGACCCGGATGTCAGGCAGTGACGCGATTCCCGGTCTCGGCTCATGGGGAGGCCGGGTGGAAAGTCGATCCCCGCACCGGTCTGCCTGATCTCCTTTCTGCTTATCTTTCTTATCGCGGCGTATGCTTTTCTCCCGGTCAGGCGCACGGGACCGCGTACGACTTTGGGTGCCGGCTTTTCGAAGCGAAGGGCGATCAACGCGGAGGCAAAAAGTAGCACGGTCGCAAAGACCCCCGCCGCAAATATCCCCCATCGCAAATGGACCGCGCCTCGAATGCCGGCTGAGCCCAGGACTTCATCACAATATGCCTTCTGGTTTTGCGCCTGCGCCACGCCAAGACGGGCAAACAGTTCTGCCTTCCCGCAACCGGTCATGTAGCTGGGATGAAGCGTAATGATTTCACCGGATGGAAGCGGATAGGTCGGTGTGATCCTCAGAAATGCGATTTCGTAGAAGCCCCATGTCGCCAGAACCAGAATGCAGCCAGTGCCGGCAAGCAGCTTTCTGATACTAGGCATGACGTGCCTCCAAAGGTTCGACCTCGCCGCCGAGCGCTTTGAGCAGCGCGTCGAACATGGTTTCAATCTGTTCGAGTGAATGGGAATGCCCATCGGTTGCGGTCATCATTCCCCGAAGATCCTGGGACAGCACCGCCAATCGGCGTTCGATTTTCAGGAGTCGTTCGGCCTGCGTGAACGGGTCGCCGTCAGTCAGGCCGGACCGAATGAGTTCACGGGCCACCCCGGTCGGTGTACCGGAAATGCGACGGGCGCGTTCGGCGAGATGGTCGATGTCCTTGACTGCAAGGCGAATGGACAAGGGGCGGGTTGGTTCAGTCATGGATCACCCCGTCGCGGTCGATATAAGGTGCCTCGCAGTCCGACATCCAGGACAGGACGGCGCGGCGACGGTAGCGCACACTCTTGCCAAGTTTCAAGAAGCGTGGTCCGCCGCCCCGGCTGCGCCAGGTGGTCAGGGTGCAGATGGGGACACCCGTCAGCTGACTGACGGAAGGGGTGTCGATAGCCTCGTCAAGCCAGCCTGGATTGCCTTGAAGAATCTCTTCCAGATCTGGAAAGTTGTGATTGTGGCTGGACATGAACGCGACTCCTCTCGTTGCGAGTAAGAAGAAGGCCAGCACGGATTTTGAAGGCAAAAAAGCGAAAGATATCGATCAATATGGAGCCAACTTGCGCATTTATCTGCAATTGTTCGCCCAACGCGAGGAGAGGAGTTTTGGCGACTCGCGCAACGCGAGAGTCAGTCTACTGGTGATTCCAGAAAACTCGACTCTCCAATCCTCGAAAGACTGACACCGGATTCCGGCACCTGACAACAAATAGCGGAAGTCAGACCACTGAAGCGCCCCCGAGGTCAAGAGGCAGGTGTGCGTCCCTTTCCGGTCGTTCAAAGGCAACACGGAATCCGGCCGGATATCGCCGATAGTGGACGTAACAGTAAGTCAAGTTGAGTGCAGTGATACCCGCCAATTTCGGGACGCCGCGCGTATCGCGCCAATGCCTGAACCTGGGCAAAGTGTATTTTGTGCATCCTACGGCGCAGAACTAAAAAACGATTCCCAAAGATTTGGGGTATTCGAATTCGATTCCTAAACACGGCTCATCGTGCAGAAGGTCACCCCAGAGCCCAAACTTGCTTTGATCAGGCGAAGTTCCGCCAAACGCCCAAATTCCTGCAAGCTTCAAATCGCGATCAATACGCACCTCGCCAGGATCGAAACGCCCCACTCGATTCAAATAAATCGCGAGCGTCAGGTCGTCAGAGTTCGTGTATTTTTGCTTCGCTTTTTCCAGCAATGCTTCAAATGTTTGACGAGAGTTGAGATGCTCTGGAACCAGCTCTTTCAGTTGCACGGGAGCAAAATGTTGCGCGTCTCCATCAAACCATGAAGCTACAAAATCGTAGTCATCTCGCTCTTCAGGCGAGAAGAGTACGGGTTTGTTTATCGCAACCGACATTCCATAGCAGAACAATGCCGCTTGTCGCATTTCGCGAGAATTCTTGAGATCATTGGTGCGAAGGGCATGTGCCTTGTGAGGCATATCGATTGTGCCGGCTTCGCGATGCCTCGCCATCTCAAGCTCGATAGATCGAAAATGACGCAACACCTCCGCAGGGTCGTGGAATTCCTTCTTCGCTATTTGCCTGATCCGATCCTGAGCCAAATGGGTGGCCCTTTTTGACTTCCCCTGCAGAATGCGACTTTCTAAACGTAGTGCATTTCGAGCATCAATGCACCGTGCGGTTGCTTAGGGTCAGGTCGAGCTGCTAAAGCCTTCGTCACCCTGCGGTTAGACTGCGTCGGAAATCGTGAGTGCGTTACAACAATGAGCCAAACCAATATGGCGACTGTCCGGGCTTCAAACAACAACGAATGCAGCTATTTCCGCGACTGAGTTACCCGAGGCGCAACGCTCCCAAATATTGAAAAGCCAGAATTAAACATTAGCTGTCTGAGAAACTTGAATTAGAAAGATCAGCCGATGAATATTAGTATTCGGATCACATTGCCCGAGGCACCAGACGAAAACTTAGCAGAGAGGATTTCCATTACAGGATTCACCTCACCGTGTGCTGACGAATTGCATTTCGAGACCGAATACAAAAATATGAAACAGCACTTCGCTGACGTCCTTGTTTCGGATGGAATCATCCCCCCCGAACGACGGGGTGATCTCTTGTTCGATTTTGGCTAGTCTTCGTTCTTGGCGGTTCAAGGTTGGAAACTGACTTAGATGCAGAACGTTTCGGCGCCACTTGCAGGAAGTTCACTGCGCTTCTTTGTCCACTGCATGGTTCCCCCAATCTCACCAGACTGAGATTGGGCGTCGTAATGGATCAACCGTGAGCAGGATTGCCCAGCAATCCCAACTCCTTTTCCAACGCACTGAGACAGGCATCGGTGATCTCATCCCACGCCGTCCGCACTGATGCTAGCTGCCGCCTCCCAAATGAGAATGTGGATTTCCCCCACGCCTCCGAAGCCGTCGCAGCGTTAGCTGCCCACCTCACATTCGCGTTTGCCGCACATAATGCAGCCTTCGCTGACTCGGCTTCCGCAGCGTACCCACACTGCAAACCAGAGCTGTCCTTGGCGTTGTTCGGGTCGGCCCTCACCGCACGTGCGGACTCCGCCGCCTTGCTCATTTCTGCCGCCACTTCCTCCCCTCCTAACCGGCGATGCAGTAGGGTAATCGTTGGCTGAACAACATCTGCTTTATCGTGAGGCAAAGCGATTTCAAGCGCGCGGATTAGCATGTAATCACGTGCACGATCGGAGGCTTGGGGGGACAAACTGTCCATACGACCCAGCACGGCCCGATAGCGAACCATGAAGCCCATCCATCTATCATTGCTGGTGCCTTCATCCATTATATCCGTAAGACTCGCGAGCCATCGTGGCATGATCGAGGTCGGAACATCGTTTACACAGGAGATCGACGGACCAAGCGCGCCAAGCCAGCCGGCGACCCGACGGCCTTCTGCATCTTTTTCTTGAGTTTGGAAGGGACCGAAGTCTGGCACAACGCTGCAATCATTGCGGATAATGCCGCCATAAGCAGCAAGAGTGTCCCAGTTAATGAGCGCTTGTTTCAAAGTCAGGTCAGTCAATCCCAATCTCCTTTTGTCGGCGGTTCGAATGAGGTCCTCCACCTGTCTTCAATTTGCCGAGACTAGCAATTTTGAGCTGACATTCTAGAGCCTCTTTCGAACGGCAAATTGGGGCCAACTCTACCATGTCGCCGTCCAGCTCCTAAATGGTAGAGCCGATCCAGTCCGGTCGTTCACTCCGGCTGATCGCTCAGGCGTAATCTCGCCGATTGCAGACGTCCTGCCAAGACTATAGAGCGAGCCAATGGCAAACGCAGCACAGCCATTCCTGTTCATGTTCGGCTTTGAGAGCCCTACCGAACACGTTTTAAACGAGCGCGACGGCACAGACTTCGAGTCGAGCTGGGCTGTTTGGATTTCAGCCGACGACGGTGAGGCAGCGCTCGCGTGGGGACGGGAAATAGCCGAGCGATTTGTTGGTCTTCTCTACGAGCGGGCGAGCATGCCTCCACGCTCTTGGATCAATGACGGGTTTGCTCATTGGGTCAGCGATGACGCGCGCGAATTGGAAAGCGCGCGCTCTCAATCGTCTATTCCAAGTGTGCTCATTGGCCAGTTGCCCGACTTCTCTTGGGCGCTGGAACACTGGACGCGGTAGAGTCCACATTGGGCCAAAGTCTTCCAGTCATGCTTCCTCCGTTGAGTGGCGGGCACACTCCAATCGTGACATTCACGCCTGACGGGTGGTCGAGTCTGACCTGGCAGCATTCCGAAGCCGCTTCATTTGTCGAACAATCGTCGAGAGCGCAAGAATTTCCTGCTCGGGAAACTCGGAAGTGAGTGTCGCATGCACGGTCGAAGCGATTTCGTTGTTGTATCGATCAGGGTTGGCGCGGTGAAGCTCGGTTACCAGTTCCTGGATCCGCGGCCAGAGATCGGAATTTGGTCGCCCGCGCACCGGAGGCGGACTTGCCACCATGAATGGTACTGCTCGTTGTGGCTCGTTGCAGTTGGCGGCAGTCTCGTATTCGGGCAACTGGCGGCTGGCAGGGTGCTTTGGCGCGGACATCAGGCCTGCGATCTCGAACCAGTGCATGAGGCGGTTCCGCTCAATCAGAACGCCATCGAGCAAGTTGCGCGCATTTTCGCTGAATTGCTCTATTGGGAGAGTAGCCAGAGCAGCGCAGACTTCTGCGGCCGCTTCCCTGGTCAAATGCTTGGGCGTGTCCATCGGAAGCGCCCCGACTTGATGTAGCGTCAGAGCGACATCCCGGCTTGTCGCATATCTGTAGTCGAAATCGGCCATCGCGCTGGAGCGGACACAGAGCAATCTTGCATCGAACACAGACAGGTCAGGAATTGCGATTGTCTGCGCGTTTCGGAACCGCGCGTGCCCATACCGGGAATGCACAGGCTCGATATCGGGTGGATCGAACACGCCGAGAAAGAGGTCAGACACAAGAAGCTGCATCACCCTGTCACCGCTGATTCCCACATTCAGCGATTCAAGCAATTCTGCCAGCTCTGCGAGCCGGGAAAACCGGGCTTCTTCGGAAAGTGACAGTGCGAGCTTCGGAATGGCCGACTCCATCAGTGTAGAGCCTTGCCGAAGCACGATTGATGCCAAAAGGGCCGTCTCGGCCCTTTTTTGACGGGATCAATCGTATGCGGCTGCAGAATAGTCCGCGAATGCGGCTTGTACGATTTCCTCCAGTTCGGCGACTTCTGCATCGGCCAGACTGGCGAAAGCGCCTGTACGTCTCGCCTTGGACAGATGGCCGTTGTTCTGCCGAACGAACATGATGAAATCCTTGGCCAGACGGTCCGGCATTTCGATACGGTTCATGATATTACGTTCAGCGTCATCATGGGCTCGAAGATAGGCGATTTCCCTTGGGAGATCGGTCTCGATGGTTCGCTGGACGCAGGCATACAAGAACTCTGCCGCCTCTGTTGCGTCGAAGTAGCGATAGAGATCGCCCGTGTCATTGAGCACTTCGACATTGCGCTCAGGCGTGGCGCGCCAGTCAATAAATGGCATCAGCGGAGCGGAGTGGGCTTGCAGTGTTGCCCTGTATTCGTCGATCCGGTCGAGCATGACGCTGGAGACCGGAAACACCATGCCCGCAGGGGCAAATTTACGTTCGGCCAGAACATGATGGATCAGGCAGCGGTGCAGGCGCCCGTTTCCGTCTTCGAGCGGGTGAATATAGACAAAGCCGAACGCAATGACGGCGGCTTGGATGACTGCATCTACGTCCGTCAGGCGCAGCCTGTTGTTGCAAGTGTTCCAGGCCAGCATCAGCCCCGGTAGATCGTCCGGCCTTGCGCCAATGAACTCGGGCAATGGATCCTGATTGTGGTCGCGTTCGCCCAGAAACACACCGTCAGTACGATACCCGACCGAGGTGAATCGGTCATCTCCCAGCAGAATTCTGTGTAGCCTATAGATTTCCGTCTGGTTCAATGGGCGCTTGCCAGCCTCCTTGATGGCGTTGGCCCAGCGTTCAAGACGGTTGCGCGGGGGACGTTCGCCCTCGATTGCAAAACTCGCCTGACTGTCTGCCAGAAGCATGAAGCTGGCTGCTCGGGAAATCAGATGCGCGCCGGTCTGGCCCACGGTTTCCTGCGCTGCGTGTGCAAGGTCTCTGGCAATGAAGCCTTGCAGAGCCTCGGTTCTGCGCACGGTCGGGCAGAAACCCTTGCCACCCAGAAGATTGTCCCTGACACGGTGGCGCTGCGAAAGATGCGGACGATCAAGGGTAATATAGTCACCGGGATCAAGCGCATCGATTGCCGCGATGCTTGGCGCATCGGGGATATCCAGTTTCTGGTCGGTGAACTCTTCGTAGAAGAACCAGAGCCTGCGGGCGAATACGCCTGTTGGTGCGCTTGCAATATAGGCTTCAAGGGGTTTCGGGCCGAGGGCATCGAATGCGCGCTTCAGAATCAGCAGGTCGAATGTCTCGTTGCGGAGCGCGAAGACTATGTGGGCGATTGGATCCTCGCCCGGATTGTATCTCTTGTCGAACAGCCGCCAGGGTCCTTCGTGCCGCTGACTTCCGCTGATATGGCCAGACGAGACACAGGCGGGCTCACGTACAGGCGCGTCAAGCCCGAGACCGTGCACGAGGGCGGCCCATCCGATGAGGCCGGAGTTTTCCGGGAGCAGTTCGTCCTGGAAGCTGGCGGGAGAGTCTGAAAGGAAGGCCATGCGTCGAAAAACTCTTATTGACGTCGAAATATGATTGATTTTTTGCAGCATCGTCGAAAAAGGAAAATTACTCGATAACGTCGAAAACCGCAATCGATCGTCGATAATGGCCTCATAGGAAGTCAATTCGTCGAAAAAGGCATAAAAATTGTGCGAATTCGAGCCAATCATTCCATGGGCCAACTCATCCTGTCGAAACACCCAATGCGGCCGCCACCATGTCCGATACATCATTGGCCGCTTGTCTTGCTGCGATGTCGGTAAGGTGTGCGTAGCGCTGAGTGGTCGATGTATTCTTGTGGCCGAGCAGGGCGCCGATGATGGGGAGTGACAGCCCGTTGGCTGCACCGAAGCTGGCAAAGCTGTGCCGCAGGTCGTGCATGCGAAAATCTTCCAGACCGGCAGCCTCGCGCACCTCGCGCCAGATCTTGGGGAGGCCCTGATAGGGGCCCGTGCCTTTTGCATCCGGAAAAACCCAGGTTTCATGAACGCGCGGCGCTTCAGACAGAAGCTTTTGAGCCGCGCCTGAGATGGGTCGGATAGACTTGCCGGATTTCGTGGCATCCAGCCGAAGGAAGCCGCGCTCGAAATCAATCTCGGACCATCTCAGTTCCATGATCTCGCCCCGGCGAGCGCCGGTCAGGGACAAGAGGCGAATGATGCGGATGGCGCTTGCCGCCTCGCCGCGCGCCTCGAACGAGGAAAGGACTTCTCCCAGCCGTTGTGCCTCAGCTTGAGTGAGATATCGCTCACGCTGCACACCGGGGGGAATGCGGACACCGTGGCAGGGGTTCTTTTCCAGGAGTTCGAGATCCAGGGCATAGGCGAAGACGCTCTTGAGCATCGCGATCGTACGACGCGCGGTGCCCATACCGCCTTTGACTTCCTGAATACCACGAGATTTCGTTTTCTGCTTCTTGGCTGTAGCGCCAGTCGCGATCCCGTCACGCAGACGAACGATGTCGTGCTTCTTGACCTCGGTAATCGGCATCTTGCCGAGAATGGGGTTCACGTGGACCCGCAACAGCCGGATGTCGTCATTGTACCTTTGCGACTTGCGGGGTGCGCCTGTTCGGCGATTGAAAGGCGCGGCTTCCTTTCCCCACAACTCAATGAGGGCTGACACTTTCATGATGCCGAGTTCGTCGCGCCGGCGTTCGGCTTCGGGATCGAGGCCGATGCGGGCCTCGGACCGGAAGTCCTTAGCCTTGCTTCGTGCCGCTTCACACCGAAGGTCAGTCGTCTTACCGAGGGTAACCATGCGCTCGCGCGCCAGACGCCCCTGGCCGATACGATACCGGATGATGAAGGACTTCACGCCTGTTGGCATCACCCGGAGACCGAAAGCGGCGATCTCGGTGTCCCAGATGATAAAGCGCTTGTCTTCTGGTTCGACTGAGTCGATAAAATTCTGAGTGAGCTTGTGTTTTCGTGGCGACATATTACGGCTCATACCTCCCATATTTTCATCTGCATGCGGCTGTTTCGTGCTCGCACCATGTCCGCACGGGCGGCGCTATTGTGCGCAAATGCAGTCAAGCGCGCGCAGACATTAATATCTTATAACACTTTGTTTTAGTTGTAAAATATCACGCTTGCTCAGAGGTCCGCAAACTTGCGCATAGGAAAAAAAACCTATTCGTAATGCGGGGGTCAGGTGTTCAAGTCACCTTAGCGGCACCATTAACAACAAAAAATTACAATAAAAACAATACATTAGGTCGGATTGTTGGTCGTGAGACCACCTCGCAGGCCACCTTCATTGAAGGACGCGCCCCGATAGAAAGGCAGCTTTAACCGACCAAGTGTATTCGTGCCTAGCTGAAGAGACACTGTCGGATCTGAAGCGCCTTGAAGGCCACTATATTTCGGCTCTCGGTTGCTGAGCATGTCTCAATGACCACTTTGCTGAGCACAGGAGGCAATGGCTCCGAATGAGCTCGCAGACCGAGATTGGCCCGTTTTCGCCGGTCGTCTCCCCGGTTGCAAATGTCTGATTTGCTACTGGTCAAAACAGAGAGTTGCCCCCTCAATAGCAATCTCTGAAAACGACGTCGCTACGAATGGAAGATACAGTCCGAGCTGAAACTGAGTCTTCGTTACTCGAAAGTTCGCGACTTGAATGTGCGAGACCTTCCCCCAATGTGTAAGGGTGCGGACAGATAAAAGAAGTCGAGCAACAATTTTATCGGGACACCGAAATGTCAGAGCCTATGACTATGACTTTTTCTATCGTGGCACTCGTCATCGCTTTGATCTCACAAATCGTTCTCTTTGGCCAATTGAGGGTTGCTAGCGAAGCGCTGAAACAAAGCTCCAGAGCAAGTAAGAAGAGCTCGGAGTTGCTGGCTCTATTAGAGCTTCAAAAACTTGCAAGTGATGTAGAGCTCGGGCGCGGAATAGAGCTCATCGCCATGTTGCCAGCCGATAATTGGGATGAATTTGAAAAAGTCTCAATGGAAGATAGACAAGCGATCAGAATGACGGTCGCACATTTAAACTTCGTCGCAACTCTCGTGTTTTCCCAACATCTCGATTGGCAAACTGCGTGGAACACGTATTTTCAACCTTATCGGCTTGTCGGCCAAAAACTGGCCCCTTGGTGGTTCGATGGGATGGCGGCAGAGTTTCCGAACAGATATGTTTCTGCTCATCGCATGATGGGATACGTGCTCTCCATAAGCGACGACGAGAGCGCCAGTTTTGATGAGACTCGCAGTTCAGAACTCGAAAAGAGATTTAGCGCGGTCAGAAATGTGAACGCGATCTAGCCGGTTCCTATCGATATATCGATTTGGTGAAATACCGCGCTGATGGCTTTTCTTCGAATCCAGCTTTTAGGGCCAATGTTCGAGATTTTTCGTTCGTGTCTTCAATGAGCGCACAAACTCCATTTAAGCCACGATTCGTCGCTTCCTTTTCGACAGCATCCAACAACGTTTTTGCTATACCACGTCTCTGATACTCTGACTCAACCGCTAGTCTTTGAATTGTTATTTTTCGTCCGTCATCCAACATTACACAAGTCGCGATCAGGCGTTCACCATCATAGCACGCCAAAAAATTACCTGGCTTTTCTTCGAAATACTTTCTCCAGCCCATTTCTCTTGGTGAATCGTATTGATCCAAAAATAAGCCACATCGGTTCCACAGCTGATAAGCGTCAGCCATGCTTCGCAGCGCCGAAGATTCTATTCGCTCAGTGGTCATGTTTTTCGGCTTTCTTCCTTAACTCATGGGCATGTCAGACAAACTGAAGGAAATCGAGTACATAGTAAAGCAACGACAATTGAACCGAAGCGACCACTTGTAATCGGTTAGAGCGTATCGACTTTTGGCGATCATCTGCCGCCCGACTTTGCCACTCCGAATGTCCGGCGACATCGTCATATAGGTCGAATGGGCTGACTTCCGCTGGGTACATCGTCTTATCAGAGAGCGTAGCAGCGAGGTATTTTTGGCAGAAACTGCGGTCAAGTTTCGTGGAGGCTGCGAAAGCTTTCGCCGTGCTTTCCAGGGGTCGTGATTCTGGGAAGGGGTTGTTGGGAAAATCGAATGATGGGCCGGGGAAATCCAAAAAATGCTAATGAAATCCGACTGAGTCCGAACTCTTGTCGCAACATGAACTCTAAGTCATTCTTATCTTGCTTGGGGGCGCCAACTCGATGGGTGACCACCATGACGAAAGCAGATCCGCCGAATGCGAAGGGGACGCCAACTAAAGGCGATATTCCAGCTGCTACTCCGAAACTGAATAGACGTTCGCCCGCCAATGACGCGGGCGAAATTGTTTCTACAGGCCCCTACCACGCGGCAGATTTGAATCGATGGGCAAAACTTCCCTGCTGGAACGCCGTTGAAGCCGCCTGCGTCACTTGTGGGTATGAGCCGAGCCCTCTTCAGACAGCAACCCGGGAAGAGTTGGAAATTGACCCCGTCACGTTGAGCAAGATTGAGTACCGCGTGGCCCTGTTCGAGCGAGCGATGCAAATTGGTATGATAGGCGACCCGATGTTGCCCATGGAAGCGCTTAAAGTCTTAGAGGACAGAGAAGAAGAATTTCCCGGCTTGTTGTATGAAGTTGCGTCGCGAATCCGTCCGTTCGGAAAGCCGGTACGGCTTAAAGCCGGAGCAATCGGCGACGTTGTACAGGCGATTGATGAACTGAAAGACGACGCTACGGTCGCTACACGGTTTTCGAGCAAAAGCGCGCAGACCAAAGTTATCACGACACTCCAAAAAATGCTCCTTGGCGTGGTGATTCAGAAGTTTGATTTCGATCCGGACAGACCACAGAATCCAACCGCAAAACTGGTGTTGCAGGCGATGGCAGATGCAGGCCTCCCCCTGGTTGATGTGGATACAGTCAGGGATCATCTTCGGTACTGCGTCGAAGAGCACTGGGAAGGAAAGCTTAAGTGAAAACCGTAATCGGTTCGCCAAATTCGTATTCGGCCGATCGCGCGATTCCGACGTGTTAGAGCCGGTTCACCTTCAGCAAAACGAGGTGAACCCATGTACGACTATCCCGAGTTTCCCCGCACCGGTCTTGTCCGTCTCCGGTCGATATTGGCGCCGGAAGGACCCATTCCGGTTTCAAAAAGCACCTGGTGGCAGGGCGTGAAAGACGGCCGGTTTCCAAAGCCTAAAAAACTTGGGAAAGGCACAACCGTCTGGCGCGCCGAAGACATCCGAGCTCTCTATGAAGAGGCCTACGACGATGCCGCCTAACGTGGTCTTATTCCCGAACGACAGCGGCAAGACGCGCTATCTCGATGCAGGTGCGTCACATGCCCGGTTCTATGCAGACTGGCGTCACCTGGATGCCTTCAAGACTCTGAGCTCGCTCCAGCGGGCCATCCTGCAGGACATCCTGATGGAGTTTTCAAGGGTGACAGGAAACGAAGTCAGGTTGACGGGGCATGGCGTCGCCAAGCGCTATCACGTCGGCCATCGAACGGCCGCCAAGGCGATCGTCGGACTCGAAGAGAGAGGCTGGCTTGAACGCATTGGGCTCTCACCAGGTCCAACCGGGCAGGCGGGCGGCGTGTATCAGATCTTGTGCATCGCACCGAACGGAAGCCGCATCGGAGGACTATATCAGACATGGACCGCACCTAAGCCGAACAAGCGAAATAGCTTATCCGATGCGCGAAATTAGGGGGCGCAACTGAGCGAGACAGGTTGCCTGAATGAGCGAAATGCCAAGCCCGACAATTGCCGTCGAAAACACGATAAAGTCTCGCAAAAGCAAAGGGCTGCAGGAAAAGCATATGCGGACCAAAAATACACTGCGAGCCACCTACAGAACTATAAACAGCTACACCTTGATTAGCAGATTCAAACGGCTCTCTCAGCAAGAACGGCCCGGCGACCGGAGCCACCCAAACAGCTCAGGGGCGCCGGGCCGTTCTGAGGCGCCGTCCTGATTTTGTCCGTCTGAATCTTGATAAAAATGCAGTCCAATCGGGAATGAGGCGATCCACTTTCCACATGATTGCGAAAATCCAGGAGAAAATCATGGGCGGTTATGGTTCAGGCGCCAACAATCGGTTCGCCTCCAAGACAGACGAGTTTCACAAGCTGGATCTTGCGGATTTCAAGCGGCACTGGTTTGAGAGAAGCTTCAGCGGAACGCTGCGCTGGTCACGGGGCGGACACGAGACCGGCAGCATCGGTTACAGTCTCCAGCCCTTCCACTTTCGTCTATTTTACAGCACCACCCGCCAAGGCGATAAACTGCCGATCGACGAGCGCTTTGACTTCGCTTTCACTGAACAGCCCCTTGGCGGCCATCGCCGCTGGATCATCTGCCGATCATGCAACCGCCGGTGCCGCGTGCTTTATGGCGGGACCTACTTCCGTTGCAGGCAATGCTACCAGGCCACCTATCCCAGCCAATACGAGACAATTCGCGTTTCGGGCTTGTCCAAGGCTGAGCGGGCAAGAGACAAGCTTGGTGGCGAGCCGGGCTTCATCCATTTGTTCCCTAGCAAGCCCAGCGGTATGCACTGGCAAACTTACCGGCGCCTTCAAAAGCAGGATTGGGCGGCGACAGACGCGCTTGAGGCTGCATTGTATTACAAGTTCACGCGGCTTGCTGGCTAAGGGTCGATTGCCGCCAATTCGCATGCCGGATCAGCAAACGCCGCTTTACCCTATCAGTTTAACTGAATCGGAGTAGGTGCACACTAACGTGGTGTGATGACGATACTTGGCAAACTTCACCGCGTGGATCTTCGAGAAGTCTGGCAAACAGAAGCCCAACATTTCACGCCATGGCTGGCGCGCGAAGAAAACATCGCCGCTCTCGCCGAAACGCTCTCGATGGATCTGGAGCTTGAGGCAGAGGAAAAACCCGTTGGCCCATTCCGCGCTGATATTCTTTGTCGAAATACTGACAATGACTCTTGGGTGCTTGTTGAGAACCAGCTTGAACGAACAGATCACACGCATCTAGGTCAACTGCTAACTTACGCCGCCGGACTGCATGCTGTGACGATCGTCTGGATCGCTGCACGCTTCAGCGAAGAGCACCGTGCTGCCGTTGATTGGCTGAATGAGATCACAGACGACGAGTTTCGATTCTTCGCATTGGAAGTCGAACTTTGGCGTATAGGAGACAGCCCGGCAGCCCCAAAGTTCAACATCGTTTCCCAACCGAATGATTGGAGTCGATCAGTTTCGGACGCCGCGCGGGCCATCAAGAGTAGCGCGCTGACCGAAACGAAAGCCGCGCAACTAAAGTTCTGGACCGGCCTGGCTGAGCACCTGCAGGCCAACAACAGTCGCTTACGCTCTCAGAAGCCCTTTCCGCAGCACTGGACGCACTTTGGCATTGGCCGATCCGGCTTTCTTTCCAGCGCCATCCTGAATACGTCTGACAACATTCTGGGCGCTGAAATCTATATCAACCACGATGACGCCAAGGCGTTCTTCGCCGATCTTGAAGCGCAAAAATCCGAAATCGAAGAGGAACTTGGCTTTGCTCTCGATTGGCGGGAGCTCCCGGGTCGCAAGGGTTGCCGCATCCTTGTAGAAAAGTCGATCAGCGAACCACTAGATGAAGACCAATGGCCTCAATTTTATATGTGGCTACAAGACAAGCTGGAAGCCTTTCAGCGAGTCTTTCGGCCGCGCATCCGCCGCATAGACTTGAGCGTCTCTGATGCGGGCTGAGCCACTCCCACCATCGCATCAATCGGCTCTAGCCACGATAGAAAATTCAGTGTTCAAAGGCTCCCATGACGGTTGATGAGTTTATCCAACGATGGAAGCGATCGGGCGCCGCTGAGCGCGCTAATTTTCAACCTTTCCTGACTGAACTTTGCGACCTGATCGGCGTCGAGCGGCCCGACGTTTCCACAAAAGATCGAAGGGTTGATGGCTACACGTTCGAGCGAGATGTCACAGACCCCATTTCCGGGAATACGAAGTTCATCGATCTGTACAAGCGCGACTGTTTTGTCCTGGAAGCGAAACAGGGAAGTGAGCCTAAGAAGAAGATAGCAGACCCACGCCAACTCGAACTTGTCTCAGGCGAAGCCTTACTCGACACATCGAAAACCGGCACTGCAGTGCGCGGTACGGCTGCCTGGGCAAAAGCGATGGTTGCCGCTCGTCAACAAGCCTACAACTACGCGACGATGCTGCACGCAAAGGAGGGTTGGCCACCATTCTTGATCATTGTTGATGTTGGGCATGTGATCGAGCTCTACGCGGACTTCAGCGGCATCGGGAAAAACTACACACAGTTTCAGGATGGCAGTCGTTTTCGTATTTCACTTGAAGACCTGCACGACGAGGCTGTTCGAGAAACGCTCCGGCTTGTCTGGACCGATCCGCATGCGCTGGATCCCGCCAAGAAGACTGCGAGGGTCACAAGAAAGATCGCCGACCAACTCGCTGCACTAGGAAATAGTTTCGAAGAACAAGGCCACAAATCTGACTTGGTGGCGCGCTTCCTAATGCGCTGCTTGTTCACTATGTTTGCCGAAGATGTGGAGCTGATACCAAAGGAAAGTCTCACCAAACTACTCGTCGAAATGCGAGGGAGGCCGAAGGACTTGCAAGGTGCCCTGCAAGAACTTTGGGACCGGATGAACACCGGAGGGTATTCTGGCGTATTGCGATCTGACCTTCTCCGTTTCAATGGTGGACTGTTTGCCGAAGCCATCGCTCTGCCAGTAAACGAAATTCAGCTTGGCTTGCTCATTGCAGCCGCCGAAGCAGATTGGCGGGATGTTGAACCAGCCATATTCGGTACGCTTCTCGAACGCGCGCTGAGCGTGAAGGAGCGACACAAGCTAGGCGCGCATTACACGCCCCGCGCGTATGTCGAGCGTCTTGTAACGCCGACCATCATCGAACCGTTGCGAGCAGATTGGGATGCGGTGAAAGCAGCGGCTTTCTCACTCGCGGACCAGCGAAAGGTCAACGACGCGATCGACACTGTAAGGAAGTTTCATCGCGACTTGTGCGACATCAAAGTTTTGGATCCAGCCTGTGGGTCAGGCAATTTTCTGTACGTCGCGATGGAGCAAATGAAACGCTTGGAAGGCGAAGTTATTGGCGTGCTTCGGGACTTCGGCTTCAAGGATGTATTTCTCACCGGTATTGATATGGACGTGTCGGAGAAGGTAACGGTCGATCCGCACCAATTCCTCGGCATTGAAATTAATCCTTGGGCGGCAGCGGTCGCAGAACTTGTATTGTGGATTGGCTATTTGCAATGGCACTTTAAGACGTTCGGTAAGGCGACACCTGCCGAGCCAGTGTTGAAGGATTTTCACAATATAGAGTGCCGCGATGCCTTGCTTGATCTGAAGGGCGAACGCCTACGTCTAGACGCGGATGGTAGGTCAGAATCCCGCTGGGATGGCGAGACCTATATGACTAGCGCGACCGGCCAGCGTGTGCCCGATCCGGACGCTCGGCGGGAGATTGTCGAATTTGACAGTGCGGGACCGACTTCATGGCCGGAGGCCGATTTCATCATCGGCAACCCGCCGTTCATCGGGGCAAGTAGGATGCGCGACGCGCTGGGGGATGGCTACACCGAAACGCTTTGGAAGACCTATCCAAAAATGCCGGAGAGTGCCGACTTCGTGATGTTCTGGTGGGAGAAGGCGGCGCATTTGGCTTCGATTTATCAGCCTGCGTCGGGAAAATCACCTTCCAAGGGTGTGCGCCGGTTCGGCTTCATCACCACGAACAGCCTGCGCCAAGAGTTTGCGAGGCGCGTGTTGGAACCTCACCTAACCCACAGGAAAAAGCCGGTCAGTCTGCTTTTCGCGATCCCGGATCATCCATGGGTGGATTCAAAGGATGGCGCGGCCGTGAGAATTGCCATGACGGTCGCCGCCGCAGGAAAGCGTGATGGTCGATTAGTTTCGGTGATCAAGGAATGGCGCTCTCCGAACGAGGACTTTTCTTGGCTCATCGAAACAGATCAGAAATCGGGTCACATAAATGCCAATCTGACCGTCGGTCCCGACGTGACGCAATGCATCTCGCTGTTGGCAAATAGGGGCCTGGCAAGCAAGGGAGTTACGCTCCACGGCCAAGGCTTCGCTGTATCACAAGCTGAAGCGCAGTCGCTAATTAGGAGTGACGGTGTCAAAGCTGAAAAGGTGGTTCGGCCTTACCTCAACGGCCGTGACCTCGTCCAGAACGGCACTCAGCGTTGGGCAATTGATCTCTTTGGGCTTAGCGAAGACTACGTTCAGAACGAGCTTCCAGCAATATACCGAAAGCTAATCGAGGAAGTTAAACCTCATCGCATGCAAAATAATCGAGCTCAATATCGAGACTATTGGTGGATTTTTGGGGAGCCGCGAAAGGATATTCGCCCAGCTCTGGAAGACCTTGATCGGATAATTGTTACAGCGAGGACGGCAAAGCATCGCGTATTCTTGACTCTTGATAGTGACAGTATTCTTGAAAGCGAGATCGTGTGCATAGCAATTGATGGATTCGACCAATTGGCGGTATTGAGTTCTCGGTTGCACACGATTTGGGCTTTGGCCTGTGGCAGCGTTCTAGGCCCCACTCCTCGTTACACAAAATCGACTTGCTTTGATCCGTTTCCATTTCCAGTTCTGACGCCTGCGCAGAGCGAGAAACTGTCTCACCTAGGCGAACAACTCGACGCGTATCGAAAAGCTCGACAGACCGAACACCCACAACTGACTCTGACGGGGATGTATAATGTCCTTGAACGCGCGCGAGAAATTGAAGCCAGTCGCTCAGGTGAAATATTACAGGGCCGGGACCGGGAAATCTATGAGCAGGCAGGTATTGCGCGTCTGCGTGACCTGCATGCCCAAATAGATGTCGCCGTCGCCGACGCCTATGGTTGGCCTACCGACTTGTCCGAAGAAGAAATCCTATCCTACTTGGTGGCACTCAATCGCGAGCGAGCTCTCGAAGAGGCCGTCGGGAACGTCAAATGGTTGCGCCCCGACTATCAGAATCCGACCGGCGAAACGGGACCATCCAAGACTGGAACGCTGGAGCTGGAAGACCAGATAGCGACCGGCAAGCTCCCATGGCCCAAAGAACTGCCTACCCAGATGGCCACGGTTCGCGCCGTGCTCTCAGATCTTGGTAGCGCAAGCGTCGAACAAGTCAGTAGTCAGTTTGTCAGGGCGCAACGGAAGACGATTAAAGATCGTCTCGAAGTCCTCGCTGCACTCGGACAAGCAGAACGGTTGGAAGACGATCGATATGCCGCCTGATTTTTCGCAAAGGGGGTATATTTGGGCGTGCGAATTACTTACGAATATACTATGTCGTTTAATTAAAATGGTTTACCTGACTACCGTGAGTCCTCTTCTGTCAAAGTGGGGGCTTGCTGTTGCCAGCGACGAAACATGCCCATTGCTCATACAGTGGCTTCCGTTGATCCAGATAGTCGGTGCGCCGGTAAGCGCGCTCCACGGCCCCGCCGATCGTGTGCTGGACCATTGTCTCCTTGACCTCGAAACTCGCGTCGGTCTGGTCTTCCAGCCAAACGCGCAGACTGGTCCTGAATCCGTGCGGGCGGGCTTTTAATCCCCGGCGCTCCATCATCCGGCTAAGCGTCGCATCGCTCATCACACCCTTTCGGACTGAAGGAAACAAAAACCCGTCGCGGGAAAACGGCTTTGCCAGTTCGATAATGCGCAGCGCTTCGTCGGACAGGTGACAATGAAAGGCTTCGGTGGCGTCCTTCTTTCCCTTGAGCAGTTCTGGAGGCGCCGTCCAGATATTGCCCTCAATGTGCTCCAGGCGGAGGAAGCGGACGGGCTTCACTCGGTGGCCGGTCAGGATCAATAGCTTCATCGCAAGGTTCGCGATCGTTGGTTCCTGTAGGCTGGCATAGAATGCTGGAACGTCCTGCCAAGGCATTGCTTCGATGTGTTGTGTTCGGTGGCGTTGCTTTCCGAGCAGGGCCTTTGCCTTGTCAGTCGCTTGAATGTCTACATCCAGACCGAGCGCTGCAGCATGTTGGAGAACCAATCCAAGCCGGTTCATTGCCTTGCGGGCGGTGACCGCTTTTTCATGCCAGATCGGCCCAAGCGTATCCCGAATAAGCCTCTGGTCGATACAGGAGACCGGATAGGATCCTAGCTTGGGCAGAACATGGAGTTCCAACGGCGAAAACCAGCGTCCGGCTTTGCCATCATCTCGCAGCTCCGCCTTGCGCGCTTCAAACGCTTCTTGAGCAATCTTCCGGAGCGTATTGTCGTATCGGATCGCGTCCCGTCGTTCCTTGTCTCGTTGAAGGATCGGATCAACCCCTTGTTTGACAAGGTTGCGGGCTGCGTCTGCCGCTTCCCGTGCGCGTTGGAGAGGCACGTCAGCCAGAGTGCCTAACCCCATTTCTCGCCGCTTTCCGTGAAGGGTAAAGCGATAGAACCATTTGGCTCTCGCCTCGTTCACTGCATGGAGCCAGAGACCACCGCCATCATTGTATTTGCCAGCTGGCGCTGACTTCACGAACGCTGCCGAGAGCTTGTGACGGGTGCGATGGGAAACCAAATACAGACCACCTTTCAGACCACCCATTAATATTGGATGCAATTGAGCCTGGCAAGACTGTATCGGACAACACGGCGTTGTTATTTATTGCATTTTGGTATCTAAAGTGTTCTGCATGGGACGTGGATGGATTGATGTTCAACGCT
>TARA_R110002072_G_scaffold85210_4_pt1 | contig 23131 bp, 16 predicted proteins | sample TARA_R110002072 | Tara Oceans TARA_R110002072 (sample SAMEA4397118) | marine metagenome | biome: Polar Biome; feature: [SRF] surface water layer (ENVO:00010504); material: water (ENVO:00002006), including particulate matter (ENVO:01000060) such as... | depth 5 m | reverse complement strand
CCGGAACCGGTGACAATGCCTGATTTTTTCTCTAGCAGACCCATGCATTTACTCCTTATTCTGGTTTGCGCAGCGCGATGAGGACCCTGGGTACTGCCAGCACTGGCGGGATCAGCCCACCGAACAGGACGTTGGGGATACCGCAGGCCAGTAGCTGATGCCGAGATGGTCATTGCCGGCCGCTGCAGTATTGATCTCAACGCATACCCGTAGGCCTGAGCGGGGTCCGATTATGGCATGCCCGGCGACGCACAGGCATAGGACTCATCCAATCAATTTGTTGGACATATTCGCTCAGTTCGGTGATCGCCCAACGGGCCTTCTCGATGCGGGCCTGTTCTATGTTAGACTTCCGCTAAAATAATGACGCTAACCCGGATTAACTGTCTGCCTGTGCAGTTGACATCACGATGACCGAAATTACGGTATCCGCAAAGAAGTTTCAGCGCCTCCTCGATTACGTGGAGCGAATCGGCATCGATGCGCCCGCATTGGCTGCGACGGTTGAGCTGAGAATTGATCGTATAGCCGCCCTGGATCCGGAGCACGCGCTGCCAGCGATACACTATTCCCGCTTGTACAAGGCTGCAGCGGTCAAAATGCAAGAGCTGGAAGGGCGTCTGCCCTGGGCAGCCGGTCTCGGAAGTGAGACCTTTGAGTTAATGTGTCATTGCATGATCGGCGGGCGCACCTTGAGAGAGGCACTGCGACTGGCGGAGCGTCTGGATGCGCTGCTATACCCTCTGAATCACTATCGTATGCGTTTGTTGGAGGATCCCGCCTCAGACTCGGCCAAGCTGAGCTACGAGATTGATATCGCGCAAGCGACTGAGGTGCTGATACCAGAGGACTGGGACCGGTTCGACTCTGGTATTTCCGCTGCACGATCGTCAGGGCTGATTGTTTGGAATGCGCTGTGCGGTTGGTTGATAGGGCAGGTGCTGAGCGCTGTCGAACTGCGTATCGATGCTCCGTTTGTCAATCGCGAGTACCGCGACAGTCTGGCTCGAACGATCAACGGCCCCGTGTATTTCGATGCGGGAGAAAATACGTTCAGCTTTGATCGAGCCTTGCTGGATCGCCGGGTTGTTCACACGCCCGAGTCGCTGCGCGATTTCCTCAAGAACAGTGTCTATCATGTGATTGCGATGGGCCGGGTTCCCCTCAGTACCAGTGCGGCGATCAAGTCCCTGCTGAGTATCGATCTATCCAGCGGTATGCCGTCGTTTGCCGACGTGGCCGCCATGCTCTATATGTCGGAGTCGAGCCTGAGACGGCGTTTACAGGCTGAGGATACCAGCTATCAGGCGATCAAGGATGAAGTGCGCTGTGAGGTGGCTATAGACAAGCTGCTGCATGAGGATGCGCGTGTGGCGGACCTCGCAGAGTTGTTGGGTTTCACTGAACCCAGTTCATTTGTGCGTTCTTTCAAGGGCTGGACCGGCTTTACCCCAAAGGCCTACAAAGACAGGGTGCAGGCATTGGGCAGGAACTGAACCGGTTCGCACTGTGCGCGGCGATACTGCCAAAGCTCGTCTGCCAGAAAACGCTGCGCCGCAGATCCGGGCTCAGGGCGTCGTTTCCAAACGTTGTACCAGTTGCCGTGCATCCAGAATTGCACCATCGATATAGCCGATCCTGCGGCAATCACCAATTTGATGAATCTGCGCGCTGCTGTCGGATAACTGTTTCGACAGACTGTCGTCTGGTTGGGCGCCCATCGCTATTATGACCTGCCCGCAGGCTTGTTCGCGCCTGTCTCCTGCCAGTGAAAAACTGACCGCCTGTTTGCCTATTTCGATACTTTCCACAGATTTATGCAGTACTGCACCGTGTGCCTGCAGCAGATGCAGGACACGTGCCCTGCGGACGATAGCGAGTTCGGGCCCGAACGCCGGCCCGGGTTCCAGCACCGTCACTGTGCGGTTGCGCTCTACCAGGTACTCCGCAAGTTCCAGGCCGACCAGACCGCCGCCAATAATGACGACCTCGTTGGCAATAGGCATCCAAAGCTTGCTGAGCAATCGCATCAGCCCGATGTGGCGCAACAGCTGGCTCACACGTCCGGTCTTCAGAATCAGCCGCTGCAGCACTGACAATTTTGCGATTGCTGCCTGATTGCTACCGAACAGAATGCCGCGCAGTTCGTCGCCATCGAACACGTGACGCTGAGCCTTGCCTGGAATGTCCGGGGCAACGCGCTGCGCGCCGGTGGCAAGAATAATATGGTCGGGGTTCAGTGCGGCGATATTCTCGCGATTGGCGGTGGTGCGAAGCTGTATCGAGATGGGCAGAGCGCGTACCGCGTTGGCCAGGTAATGTACCAGTGTCTCGTTGGGTTCGTAGGCCAGTCCAGCGATCCTGGCCGTTCCGCCGAGGTCGGCATCCTTTTCCCAAAGGCTCACCTGATGGCCTTTTTCTGCCAGCAGGCGAGCACACTCCATACCACCCGGGCCACCGCCGATTACCAGCATTTTTTGCGGCGTACCTGTGCGCGCCAGTATATCCCCCTCATGTTCGCGGCCGGTATTGTGATTCACCGCGCAGCATACCGACTTGTTGATGAATATCTGGCTCACGCAGATATAGCAGTAGATACAGGGTTTTACTGACTTTTCCTGCCCTGCCAGCAGTTTGTTGGGCAGATCGGGGTCGGCCAGCAGTTTTCTGCCCATGGCCAGATAATCAAAGTGACCGGCGGCAATGCCGGATTCTCCCGCGTCGGGTTCAATTCTGCCCACCGCGATCACCGGAATGGAGATCGACTGCTTTACTGCTTTTGCGAAATCAATGAATCCGCCAGGCTCGTGCACCAGCGGTGCTTCAGTGAACGCGATAGAGTGTGCGACGTTGCCATAGGCACTGACATCAATGGCGTCAGCGCCTGCCTGCTCACACAAGCTGGCAGTCGCGACGCAGTCCGCCAGCCTGATCCCGTTGTCGATGCGGTATTCATAGGCATCCAGGCGCACCAGGATAGGGAAATCGGGCGCGGTAGCGGCTCGCACTGCGGCAATTGTCTCCTGCAGGAAGCGAGCACGGTTTTCAACCGAACCGCCGTACTGGTCCGTGCGCCGGTTAGTGTACGGCGAAAGAAAGTTGGCCAGTAGATAGCCGTGTCCGGCGTGCAGTTCAATACCGTCAAATCCCGCCTGTCGGGCACGCACGGCCGCCTGCGCAAAACCGGCCACGGTTGCGGCTATATCACCGGGCGTCATTTCGAAGTATTTGGGGCCGCGACCATCAGGGCCCGCGCCCTTGATGAAAGTGGCGATCTCGTCCCTGGTCAGCACGTTAAACATATCGCTGCGGGAGGGTTTGATTGCAGAAGGTACCGGAATTGGGCGTCCCGCCGCCGTGTCTTCCTGGGCCATCTTTCCGCTGTGGTTGAGTTGCGCCACAATCCTGGCGCCGTGTTGGTGCACGCGCCGGGTCAGTTCACCAAGGCCGGGAAGGAAGCTGTCGTCTGAGAAGGCGATGGTATTGGGCATGCTCGCACCGCTGGGCCAGAATGCGGCAGAAGTCTCCAGCACCAGCAGTCCGGCGCCACCCCTGGCGCGAGCCTCGTAGTAGGCGATCAGTTGCTCGGTGCAGTGTCCATCCGGTGCCGCGAAGTTGGTTCCCATCGCCGCCATCACGATGCGATTGCGAAGATCCATCCCGCCGATGCGGCCCGCTGCTAGCAGGTGAGGGTGACGATGTGACATGGTGTTGGCTCAGAAGATCGAAGTGTGAGGATTTTATAATAGGCGGTGCCAGCAAATCGCACAGAACCTTTTGAACCAAATCCATAGACATTTACGTTCGTGTTTTCTTGTCTGTGCTTGCTGCGCAGAATATTTTTCAAGCGATACCGGCAGGCCTGCCTCTGCAACAAAGCGCCACTGATCCCGATGATCCACAACTGAACCGATTTGTTCATAAATCTGGTCTGCTTTGTTGTGTCCAATTTTCTGGAATCTCAACATACTTCGCAAGTTGATCATCCAGTTGTGTAAGGGAGGTCATTCAATGTTCTTCCAGCCCAACAAAACATAAAGACGGAGATGGCTATGTCATTACGAAATTTTTCACCGGTACATCCAATGGCGCTCGCAGTATCTGCGCTGGTCTCGACCATGGTCGCGCCGTCGCAGGCACAAACTCCGGCCCCGTCGGGAACAATGCTTGAGGAGGTCGTGGTAACGGCTGAGAAGCGCACCGAAAGTCTGCAGGAAGTCCCCATAGCCATTACCGCATTCAGCCAGAAAGATATTGAACAGCGCGGTATATCGAATGTCGCTGACCTGCTCGGCCAGATTCCCAGTGTCGGCGGCTTCACGGCCCCGGGCAGCCGTGGCAGTACCAGCTTGTCAATTCGCGGTGTCGCCGGCGGCTCTCCTTCAAATCTGTCACTTGATCCTGCCGTCGGCATTTATATGGACGGTGTCTACCTTGGGAAAATGACCGGTGTATCCGTCGACGTGGCGGAGCTGGAGCGTATAGAAGTACTGCGCGGCCCACAGGGTACGCTGTATGGGCGCAACGCCACCGGCGGTGCGGTAAATTACATCACCCGCAAGCCCAGTGGCGAGTTTGGTGTGCGGGCTATCGGTTCAGTGGGCAACCACGACTATTACGGCGCCCAGCTCAATGTGGATACACCCTCCATCGGACAGGTCGGTGTCGGCGCGGGTCAGCTCGCGGCCAACTTTGGCGTGCAAACGCGCGATCGGGACGGCTTCTACGAGAACACAACCAACGGCGATGATTTCAATGACCTCGATCGACAGGCGTGGCGTGTGGGGCTGGCCTGGGATATTACCGAGAATCTGCGGGTCGATTACGCCTATGACGGCTCGCAGTTGGACGAGGTCAATAATCTGGACGCAGTCGTTGGCCTCAACCCGCTGGGCGCGGCAGGCTCGGACAGGATAGGTGCTCTTAAAGGAACGCTGGCACAGGCGCAGGCCTGGGCGGCAGCGCCCGGCACCGATCCGCGAATCGGCCAGCGTTGGGTGCCATCGCTGGAAAAGACGATCAGCGTCTACGAGGACAGCGTTGCAGCAGGCGAGGGTCGGCGCAATCGTGGCGGCATTGATGTCACGCCGCGCTCTAAAGTGGACAGTGAGGGGCACGGGCTGACACTGGCCTGGGATAAGGACGACATTACGTTCAAGTCAATCACCGGCTATCGCACCAGTAAAACCACCGCTCGAGGTGACATAGACTCTATTGACAGCAGAAATGACGCCAACGGTGTCGCTGCCTGGAATGATCTGGCGCACCTGACTCTTGGCAGCATTTACGGTGCGACTAATGGTGTCGACATTATGAACCCGGCGATTCCCCTGGATGCGTTCTGGAACCAGATTGATGCACAGGGCGGCGCACTGCACTTCTCGCAAGACAGCGTGTCGGATTATGACCAGTTTTCGCAGGAGTTTCAGATAATAGGCTCCACCGATCAATTTGAATATGTCGGTGGTCTGTACTATTTCGATGACACGGCAAAATACAAGCGCTCATCCACCGCGCTGGTGCCGCTGGCGCCGCTGGGCGAGACCCGTTACAAGATGACCACCGAGGCCTGGGCGGCCTACGGTCAAACTACCTGGACCCCCGGCTGGTTGGATGATCGCCTGTCGTTCACTGTGGGTCTGCGCTACACGGAAGAAGATAAAGACATTAACTGGAATAATGCCGAGATGATCGGTGCGTTGACGCCGCCAACGCCGGCGATGCAGGCCAGTAACGACAAGTCGTTCGACAATGTGAGCGGCAGCTTTACTGTGGCTTACCAGGCGACGGATGAAATCAATACCTACTTCCGCTATGGCAATGGTTACCGCAGTGGCGGGTTCAACGGCGAAGCGTTTGACAGCGCGCCGTTTGAGGAAGAGACCATAGACCAGTATGAAATCGGCGTAAAAAGTGAGTTGTGGGACAGTCGTCTGCGTGTGAATGCCGCGCTGTATACCTACACTTACGATGACTTGCAGGTCAGCACGATTGCAACCGTTGGCGGTACGCCCACCACCAATATTGACAACGCGGGTAAAGCGGAGCGCTGGGGCGGGGAACTGGAAGTACTGGTGGCACCCATTGACGATCTGATCGTAGGCGTCAGCTACGCCTATATTCACGGTGATTTCGATGAGTTTCCCGATGTCTGCGGCACCCTTGATCCGACCAACTGCTTCATAGGTAAGGATTTCGCGAAGCGCGGTGGTTCGCCCGACAACCAGTTCAATCTGTATGCCGACTATGTATTTGCGCGTACCTCCCTGGGCGAAGTAACCGGTTATGTCAATCTGAACTGGCAGGATGAGTGGTTTGCATCGGCGGCCTATCCGGCGCTGGTCGCCGTCAGCCGAAACGGCCCCACGGTGCCGGTACTATATGAAAACCGGGAACTGGATGCTCGTACCTTGATTGATGCGCGCCTGAGTCTGGAGAACGTGGAAGTGGGTGACGGTATGATGCGCTTTACCTTGTGGGGTAAGAACCTGACAGACGAGAGCTATCCTACCTATGGCATCAATTTTGGTAATGATCTTGGTCTGATCACGCAAAACTACGGCGATCCGCGCACCTTCGGTATTGAAGTGGCCTACGAGTACTGATCAAACGGTGGGGCGCATGCTGCTAGCAAGTCCTGAGCAGGCGTGAGCCCCATCTTCCCAATCCCTTTGGGTCTCTTATGCCGCGTCCTGTCAGGGTGCGGTTTTTTTCATTGTACCAAGTCCAATTTGCCCTGGGCCCGAGGGAGCCGGGGCCGAGAATACCGGCTACACTGGTCCCTCAGTGTGAAAAATGCGGGAGAGATTAAATGCTGCTAACAGCAAAAACGGCGCTGGTAACCGGTGCGGGACAGGGCGTGGGGCAGGGGATTGCGCTTGCGCTTGCCGCTGAGGGCGCCCGGGTCGCAGTGACAGGGCGCACGCGAGAAAAGCTGGAGAGTACCTGTGATCTTATTCGACAACGGGGCGGTGAGGCGCTGCCGATCGTCTGCGACGTCAAGTCCCTGCCTTCGATGGAAGAATGCGTGGCGCAAGTGCTTGAGCACTTCGGTGGCCTGCAGATTCTTGTCAATAATGCGCAGGAGGTGCCGCTGGGTACGCTGGAAGCAGTGACAGACGAAAGCTTTGCCGCAGGATGGGAGTCCGGGCCGCTGGCGACATTCCGCTTGATGAAACTCTGTAGACCACATCTGCGCGGTGATGGTTGCATTATCAATTTGGCCAGTTCCGCGGGAATGCGCTGGGACATGACCGGCTATGGCGCGTATGCCGCCACCAAGGAGGCGATCCGCGCGCTGACCCGCGCGGCGGCCTGTGAATGGGGTGAAGAGGGTATCCGCAGCAATGTGATCCTGCCGCATGCAAAGTCGCCCGGGCTGCAGTGGTGGATGGAAAATCGCCCGGAAGAGGCGGCGGCGTTTGTGGCCACTATTCCGCAGCGGCGGGTGGGCGAGTGCGAGGCGGATATCGGTCGATTTGTCGCGATGCTGTGCTCGGACGCCTCCGCGTATGTCAATGGCCAGAGCATTGCGCTGGATGGCGGCCAGGCCAATCTCGGTTGATCGGAGCAGCGCTATGACGGACGCGTACCAGCAAGAATCACAAATATTGCAGTCACTGAAGGGTAAGCGACTCGGTCCCTACCTGAGTCACAACCCGGTCAGTGCAACGCAGATCTGGCAGTGGTGCTCTGCAATGGGAGACAACAATCCCAGCTATCACCCCGGTGTTCACCAGATTGCACCGCCGGCGATGATGCAGATGTGGACCATGCGCGACATCAACGACAACTACGCGCCGGGCTCCACATCGGCGGCGCCCTACCAGGTGTTTGATGAAATGCGCGCCATCGGTTACGAGGCCAATGTCGCCGTCAGTTACGATATTCGCTTTCATCACTATCTGCGGATTGGTGAGCGCGCCAGGCACTTTACCAGCGTGGTCAACATCAGCGACCGCAAGTCGACTCGACTGGGTACCGGCTATTTCGTGACGGAGCGTGTGGAATACCTCACCCAGGATGACACCCTGTTCGCGGACGCCCTGATCACCTATTTTCAATACCAGCCGGCGGCCGTGGAAGGTGATGTACAGGTAGCACCGACACAGGAAGAATCGGCAGTGGAGGACGTTGCGGTGCCCGCCGGGGCTGTTCCCGACTGGCAGCCGGACTTCGGCAACCTCGATATTGCCCGGCTACAGATAGGTGATACGCTGCCGCAACTGCATCTGCCGATCACGCACAGGCTGATCGTCGGCGGCGCAATTGCAACCCAGGACTTTATCCCGGTACACCATAACCTGCCCGCCGCACAGGCCGCGGGCATGCCGGATATCTTTATGAATATTCTGACCACCAGCGGCCTGTCGGCGCGCTATCTCAGCGACTGGGCGGGGGCGGGTAGCCGGCTGGAGAAAATCACATTCAGTTTGCTGGCGCCCAACTTCCCTGGAGACGTGATGGTGATGCGCGGTGAGATTGTCGGACTCGAAACAAGGGCAACTGGCGCCGGCGTGACGGTGGATTTCAGTGGCAGTAATCGCCAGGGCTTGCATACCGCCGGCAGCGCAACGCTGGCGCTGCCCGGCATACATACAACGGTATAGGATAAACAGATGAGCAGAGCACGATTTGAGGGCAGGGTAGCCATTGTTACAGGTGGCAGCATGGGGATTGGCAGGAGTACTGTCCTGCAACTGGTGGCCGAGGGAGCGCACGTTGTCAGCTGCGCGCGGCGCAAACCGAAACTGGATGACCTGGAAGCGGCGACAAAAGGCTTAAGCGGCAGCTTTACCGGTTATGTGCTGGATGTGGGCGATACCGAGGCATTTGCCGCCATGATCAACGAAACTGCCGCAAAGCATGGCCGCCTCGATGTGCTGGTGAACAATGCCCCCTCGGTGATCGGCGGCATGGTGGTGGACCAGACCCTGGAGGACTGGCGCGCCAACTTTGGTATTGGTGTCGACAGCGTATTTATCGGTGTGCAAGCGGCGCTGCGTATCATGATTCCGCAACGCAGTGGGTCGATTGTCAATATCTCCTCGGTGAGCAGCTTGCGCGCCGGTATCGCCGCCGGTGCCTATGGCGCGGCGAAAGCAGCGCTCAACCAGTTCAGCCAGTGTGCCGCCATGGAAGCGGCGCCGCACAATGTGCGTATCAATGTCGTGGCGCCGGGCGCTGTCGATACTCCGGGGCTTAACGCCGCCACCCTGAAAAATGATGCGGTGAAGAAAATAATCACCGACGCTATTCCGATGCAGCGCGCAGCCACTCCCGAGGAAGTCGCGCAGGCGATCTGCTTCCTGGCCTCTGACGAGGCCTCGTTTATCACCAGTGTGGTACTACCGGTCGATGGTGGCAAAAACGCACAGATGTATGTGCCGGCCTTCGATATCACCAACCTGGATAATCAGGCGATCGAGCGGTAGTTGCCTGCATGCAACTCCGGCTCTTCGATCGTGCGCAGCCTCCGTGTGTTGCAAGCATGCGACTGGCGCCAGCGCTGTCAGTGTTGTGTTGGGTTGGATACCGGCTGGCGCACCAGCGCGCGATCCAGTAGCGAGTACGCCACCGGCACCACGAGCAGGGTGAGTAGTGTGGAGCTGATAATGCCGCCGATCACGGCGACCGCCAGCGGGCCATATTGTCCCGCGCCTTCGCCGACGCCGATTGCCGCTGGCAGCATCGCCAGCACGATGGTGAGTGAAGTCATCAGGACCGGACGCATCCGCCGTGGGCAGGCCTGCCTGATCGCGGCAGAGGTATCCATGCCCTCATCGCGGTAGCGGTTGATCAGATCTACCAGCAGGATGGAGTTCTTTGATACCAGCCCCACCAGCAGTACCAGCCCGATCATTGAGTAAATATTCAGTGTGTGGCCCGCTACCCACAGCCCGATGATGCCGCCCACAATCGCAAGGGGCTGTGCCAGCATTACCAGTAGCGGCTGCAGAAACGAGTTGAACTGGCTGGCCAGCACCATATAGACCAGTATCAGCCCGGTCGCCATCAGGAACAGAACTGCACCCCTGGAGGCGTCGAGTTCTTCTGTCTGGCCGGCCAGTGCCACGCTGTAGCCCGGCGGTAACAGTTCATCCGCGATGCGTGTGAACTCGACCACCGCCTTGCCGAGATCAATCTGGGGGGTCGACCTGAAGGCTGCGGCGAACAGCAGATCGTGGCGTTGAACCCCGGCCGGACCGAGGGATTCTTTTACCGTAACCACCGCGTCCAGCGGCAGCAATTCGCTCTTCGGCCCCAGTATGTAGAGGTTTTCAAGATCACTGGGCTGGCGCATAGAGTCGCGCAGCGCGGACAGTCTTACGTCGTAGCGCTCGCCGTCGCCGGGCAAGGCATTGAATTTCGCGATATCCGCGCCGCCGGCCAGCACCCGGATGGTGTCGCCAATCTGTTGTGTACTGATGCCGAGTGCCTGGGCGCGATTGCGGTCGATTTCAAAGTATAACTGCGGCCTGTCCATTTTGAGATCCATGCGCACGTCGCCCATGCCCGGGTTCAACTTCAGGCGCTCTTCCAGTTCGCGTGCGAGTTCCGCCACGCGGTACAAATCGGGGCCGGTGATATAGGCGCTGAAGGGCTCTCCAGCGCCGCTGAAAAGCGAGTAGGAAATGACATAGACCTGTACGCCAGCAATTTGCTGCACGGCGGTGCGCACCTCGTCCATAATCTCCTGCTGCGTCCGCTGGCGTGCGGACTGTGGCGTCAGCATAACGTTCAAGGTCGCCTCGCTGACTTCGCTATCCTCGCTTGCGCCCACTGTGCTCAGCACCCGGTCGACCTCATCAACAGATTGCAGTATCGCTTCAACCCGATGGATCTTGCCCTCCATGTATTCGATAGACGTGCCCAGCGGCGCCTTCAGCTTCACCATAAAGCGCGACTCATCATCTGGGGGGAAGAACTCACTGCCGAGTTGCCCCAGGAACCAACCGGTGGACAGCACCAGCAGCGAGGTGAGAACCAGCACCAGCGCGCGGAACCTGAGGCCGAACTCCAGTAGTCTGCGGTAGCTATCCTCCAGCCACTGGTGTGCGCGGCGGATACGCCGCTTGAAACGGCCTTGCTCGGCGCTGTCGCGTTTCAGGTAGCGTGCACACAGTGCCGGTGTCAGGCTCAGCGAGACAAACAGCGAGGCCAGTACACCGACCGTCACCACCACCGCAAACGAGCGCATAAAAACACCGATCATGCCGCCCATGAATATAACGGTGGCGAATATGCAGACCAGCGTCAGCGTCGCCGCCAGTACCGCGAACACCACTTCTCCTGTGCCCTTGATGGCCGCGATATCGTGATCGGTTTCGCCGGCCTCGATATGCCGGTGAATATTCTCGAGCACGACAATGGCGTCGTCGACCACCACCCCGATCAGCAGCAACAGGGCGCTGAGTGTCATGATATTGAAGGTATAGCCACCGAAATACATCACCACCACCGCGCCGGCCAGGGACACCGGGATCGCTGTGGTAATAATGGCCGTGGCCGGAAGGTTCAGCAGGAACAGCCAGACCACCAGCGCCGCTAGCAGGGTCCCCTCAACAATATGGTTCGACAGTGCATTGGCGGTACCGGAGATAATACCGGCCTCATCCGTTGCCACCACCAGCTCCACGCCATCGGGCAGGGACGGGATAACCACGGTATCCAGGCGGCGCGTGATTTCGTTGACAATCGCCACCGTATTGGCGTTCCGCACTTTGCGCACCGCAATCGACAGAGCTTCCTCGCCATTGAAGCGCGCCAGGCTGCGTTTGTCGTCGAGGCCGTCGCTGATGGCGGCGACCTCACCGAGCGTCACCGGTACCTGGTCGCGCCAGGTCACCACCAGTTCGTTCAGTTCGTCAGTGCTGTGGTACTCGAGGTCCAGGTGCAGCAGTTTCTCCACCATCCCGCCGACCAAATAACCACCAGCGAGTTGCACATGCTCCCGGCCAAAGGCAGCGATCACATCCTGCGCGGTGATATTCAGCGCTGCCATGCGGGATAAGTCCAGATCGACGCGGATCTTGCGTTCGCGCCCGCCGCCGATACTCACCCCACCCACGCCATCGATATTCTCCAACTGGCGCTTGATCATGGTCCGCGCGATCATACTCAAATCATTGATTGAGCGGTCACCCTTCAGTACAAGCCATATCAGCGGCTCAGCATTCATATCCAGTTTAGCGACAACCGGGGTTTCGACCTCCCTCGGCAGGTCATTGATGACCTGGTTCACCTTCGCCTGTACCTCGTTGAAGGCGACGTCCGGATCCTTGGTGAGGATGAATTCCACCCAGACCTCGGATACCCCGGGTACGGACATGGACTGTATATGCTTGATGCCAGACACGGAATTGACGGCGGATTCCAGTACCGCACTGACACTGGCGTCCATCACCTCGGGGCTGGCGCCGGGGTTTACTGTGGTGACGGTGATCATCGGAGGATCGATATCCGGCAGCCGATCAAGGCCCACGCCGCGCAGCCCGATTACACCAAACAACAGCATTGCCGCACTGAGCATATAGGCCAGTACGCGACGACGGACAAACAACTCGACGAAATTCACCGCGCGGGGTTCTCTACAGCGACCCGACTGTTGTCGCTCAGCAGGCTGGCGCCCTCGACCACGACCTGGTTATCGGCGGCAACCCCGCTGCGAATCTCAACCCACCCCGATTCTCTCCAGCCCGCCGTGATCGGAATCGCGCGAACGTGATCACCATTGAGTACGAATACCACATCGACACCGTCGCGCTTTACGATAGCCAGCTGCGGCACGGCCAGCGCGTTGTCGCGGCGTTCCACCACCAGCGAGGCATCGACGCTGGCGCCGGGAAACCAGCCGCCGGGATTGTCGAACTCCACAATGACCTCTACCGCGCGGTTGTGCATTTTAATCTGTGGGTTCACGGCCGTTACTGCGCCGCTCGCGGTGACGCCTGGTGAGGCTGGTGTTGTCAAATACACCAGTTGTCCCACGGCGATTGTCGAGGCGTCCCGTTCGGGGAAGGCGATACGTGCACGCAACCTGTCGACGCTCACCAGGTCGAACAGTGGCTGGCCTGTGCTGATGTAATCACCGGTGGAGACATACCGCCGTGTGACCAGGCCATCGAGGGGTGCCACGATACGGGTCTTGCTTTGCAGGTGTTGAAAGTGCTCCCACTGCTTGCGCGCGACGTCCCGCTGTGCCGCCAGGATTTCCAGCTGGGCCTGTTCATCTTCCAGTGTATCCCGCGATACTGACTGCGATTCGTCAAGCCGCTGCAGGCGTTTCACTTCGCTTTCCTGATTCTCTACCAGCACGTCGTAGCGGCGTACTTCTGCCGCCGCTTTGGCCGTCTCTATCGCGTGCAGGGTGCCATCGAGGGTCGCGAGCAATTGTCCCGCCGTCACCGCGTCGCCCTCGCCGGCGACGATCTGCTGTACCTGTCCGGAGGTTTCAGCGGAGACGGTTGGATCATCGATGCTTTCGATGCTGCCCAGGGCAGTAAGTGCAACCTCGATGTCCTGCCGCCCTGGCTTTTCAACCGCTACTTTTGTAATGCGCGGGTTGCCCCGCTGTGCTGCCTCCTGCGCCGGGTCGCTGCAGCTGGCGGCAAACGCACACAGGATTACGATAACAATGGACTTCAAGGGGTTGTTACTCCATTGGGTGGCATGGCGGCGATAGGTCAGCCGGATAAGCGACTTGCAGTGTGACACTTCCAGCTGAAATCAGCAGCAGCTGGATCAGTGTGCCGTTTTCATCGCTGCACCAGCAGCCACTTGGTAGTGTGCTTTTCGCCCGCTTGGGATTTCGCAATTAAAATAACATTCGTGATACATTCTGCAAAGCGATGTCATTGTACATTACCCGCGTCACCAGCCTGTATTGGTGGGGAGCAGGTAGCAGCGGGGCGAAGGAAAAAGAAGGTAATAATAATGAATAAGCATACCGTTAGTGGGGTTTCGTTTGTCGTGCTGACGCTCGCCTGTCAGGTCGCATCGGCGCAGGTGGGGCAGTTGGAAGAGGTGATCGTTACCGCTGAAAAGCGGGCGACGTCCCTGCAGGATACGCCGATCGCTGTCACGGCTTTTTCAGGCCAGGAGCTTGAGCGTGCGCAGATCAGCAAGCCCCTCGACCTGCAGTTCAATGTGCCAAATATGCTGATGAGCAAGGATAATTTTTCTTCAGCCAGTATAACGATACGCGGTATCGGAAATCTCGCGATCGGCTCCGCATCCGACAGCGGCACCGGGATGCTGTTCAACGGCGTGTACCTGAACAGCGGCAGGATTTTCGAGCAGGAGTATTTCGATACCGAGCGCGTGGAAGTGTTGCGGGGGCCACAGGGTACGCTGTATGGCCGCAACACCACCGCCGGGGTCGTCAACTATATCGCGCACAAACCCGAGGACACCTTCGGCGGGAATCTCAATGTAAAACTGGGAAACTACGATTACGTGGAGACCAAGGGCGCTATCAATATCCCGCTTACCGACACGCTGTTCCAGCGCTTCGCGATGTTCTATATGGATCGCAATGGCTATGTGAAAAACCGCTACAACGGCGATAGCATTGATGATAGGGACCTGTACTCGCTGCGCTCAAGTACGCGGTGGGTCGGCGACGATACCGATGCCACCTTGACGGTGAATTACCTGAAGGAGGATTCCTCGCGTATGCGTGGCAGCAACCAGCAGTGCCTGCGCGACCCCGACGGTATTATCGGCTGTATGCCCACTGCGCTGGCCGATGAGACCACCAACAGCGCGTCGACGGCCTCCGGTTTCCTGATCAATTCATTCGTGGCACCGATTACCGGGCTCACCTTTCCGGTGGACGATTTCGTCAATTCGCCGCGCTCGAGCAATCCCCGTGAACAGTATCTTGACTTCACGCCACGTTACCAGGTTGATGACTATGTTGTATCACTGGAGGTCAATCATGAATTCGGTGACCTGACGTTGACCTCTGTCAGCGGGTACCACAACTCCAAGATCGATGCCTCCAACGACTATGACTTTACTGTCGCCTCGCAGCCGTGGCCGGTATCGGTAGAGGTTGATATGGGGCCGGATGGCATTGTCACTGTCGACCGACTGTACAATGTCGATCGCTCTACCAGCAGCCCCGAACAGTGGAGCCAGGAGCTGCGCCTGGCGTCCGACTACAGCGGCAACTGGAACTTTCTTGTCGGTGCCTTCTACCTCAACTACGAGAGTGTTGACCGCTATTATATATACTCGTCTGCAATAGAACTGACCGGCGAAACACTGGGAATTCCCGAATCCCAGGCGCGCTACACCAACGATGCATCGCCCTACCAACTGCAAACCTATGCCGGTTTTGGTGAGGTCTACTGGCAGGCCAGGGACGATATCCTGGTGACGCTTGGCGCGCGCTATACCTACGAGGAAAAGAAAGTCAGCCAGCGCACGGTTTACCTCGGCTTTCTCGACGACCCCTTTTCCGAGAATGAAGGCTACAACGATTTTGACGGTAACTGGGATGAGCCCACGGGTAAGCTCAACGTGACCTGGGATGTGACCGATGAGCTGATGACCTATGCCACGCTGTCTCGCAGCTACAAGAGCGGCGGTTTCAATCCCATCTCCGCCAACTCGCCGGTGCTCGATCCGGCAGTGGGTGGCGACCCCGATCTGGCGAATTTTGATCCGGAGTACATCAACGCGCTGGAACTGGGCGTTAAAAGTCGCTTCTTCGAGAATACGCTGCAGGCGAATATGACCTACTTTTACTATGACTATGAGGGACTGCAGATAGCCAAAATCACCAACCAGACTTCTGTGAATGAAAATTTTGATGCCACAGTGCAGGGGTTCGAAGGCGAGTTTATCTGGTTGCCGGATATCCACTGGCGTGTCACTGCGAGCCTGGCCTGGCTCGATACGAGTATGGATGGCGGCGAGAGTGTCGACCCCGGCAATATCAATCTGCTGGGCACCACTGAATACATTGAGAGTACGCCCTTCGCCAATATCTACACGGGGCCGGGATGCCCCTCGGGAACGACTCAGTGCGACGGCTTGCCTACCTCACTGGACGGCAACGCACTGCCCAATGCGCCTGAGTTTTCGGTGAACCTGGGGCTGGCCTACAGTTGGCCGCTCGCCAATGGCATGGAACTGCTTGCTGCCAGTAACTATTACTGGCAGGACGATTTCTATACGCGGGTATTCAATGCGCCCAACGACAAAGTCGATCAATGGGAGGTTTGGAACGCCACCCTAACACTCAATAGTGCCGACCAGCGCTGGTACGTCGAACTCTGGGCGCGCAACCTGCTCAACGATGACTACATTACCGGGCAGGCGTTGGGAGACCAGAACGTCGGCCTCGCCACCAACCAGTTTCTGCTGGAGCCCAGGACATACGGTGTGAGTGTAGGTTACAGTTTCTGATTTGCGCGTCTATTCGGCGGGCATCGGCTGCCGATCCATCAGCCGTGCCAGGCCCCGCAGCATACGATACAGGACCCACAGGCCGACCAGTACCACCAGTACCCAGGCCAGCGGTATGCCGATAATCGTCACCACCAGGGCCGCCCCGACCAACAACCACAGCAGGGCGAACCAGAAGGTGCGTATCTGCCAGCGAAAATGTGATTCCAGATAGGAGCCCCTTACCGCGTCGCGTTGCACATAGTTGAGAATGACAGCGAGTATTGATGGCCAGCCACTGAGAAATGCCGTCACTACAAAGGCGCTGGTGAGCACGCCATTGATGGCACTGAATAAATGCAGGCCGTAGATCAGGTAGGTAAGATTGATCATGTTGGCGCTGGGAGATTGTTGCATCGCGACATCCTGCAAGGCGGTGGTGGCATGATTACCGTATTCAATTGTACGCTGGATGGGGATGACGCATCAATCCGGCATGCACCGGGCATCTGTCTATCGCCGACAATGGCGCGCTTCAGGGAATGCTATAGAGGAACGGTTATGCACAAGAGTGCGCAGGGTATCGCAGAGGTCAACGGGGCACGGCTTCACTATGAGGTCACTGGCAGCGGCCCTGCGCTGGTGCTTATCCATGGCAATACACTGGATACCCGCATGTGGGAAGGCCAGGTGGACTGCTTTTCCTCGCGCTATCAGGTGATCCGCTATGACATGCGTGGCTTCGGGCGCTCGGCTCCGCCGACTGCAGAGCCCTACTCGCCAGCGGATGATCTCGGTGCGCTGTTGCGCTATCTCGGAGTCGCACAGGCGCACATACTGGGGCTCTCACTTGGGGGGCTGGTAGCGATAGATTTTGCGCTTGCCTATCCCGAAATGACGCACACACTGATCGTAGCAGATGCGGGGTTGCGTGAGTTCCAGTGGCAGGAATACGGCGAGTTCTCTGCGGCGGTGCGAACCACGGCACAGACCGCCGGTATTGAGGCGGCCAGGGCGCAGTGGTTGGCCGGAGCGCTGTTTTCGCCCGCGCTGGAACAGCGGCAGCCGGCTGCTCACCTGCGGCAGATGGTGGCAGATTACTCGGGCTGGCACTGGCTAAACAAGGAGACGCTGCGAGCATCGCCGTCATCTGTAATAGAGCGACTCGAGCTGATTCACTGCCCGGCGCTGGTGATCGTTGGCGAGCGCGACCTGGCGGATTTTCGCGCAGTCGCGGATCTTCTGCAGCAGCGCATCCCCGGAGCGTCCAAGGTGGTGATGCCCGGTGTCGGCCATTTGTCCAATATGGAGGATGCGGCGCAGTTCAATACACTGGTGCTGGACTTCCTCGCCGCGTTTACTTGCCCAGCCAGGTGATCCTGTACAAATCCCTGCGACGATCCAGGTAGTTGCGTACCGAACCTTCATTTTTCAATTTGCTCAGCTGTTCCAGATCAAGATCCACGATCAGCGTCATCTCCGTGTTGGGCGTGGTCTCGGCCATGATGGCATCGTGCGGGAAGGAAAAATCCGACGGCGAGAAAACGGCTGATTGTGCATACTGTATATCTGCACCATCGACTTTCGGCAGGTTGCCGACGCTGCCGGCGATCGCGACATAGCATTCGTTTTCGATGGCCCTGGCCTGGGCACAGCAGCGCACTCGCAGGTACCCGTTCTTGGTGTCCGTCCAGAACGGTACAAACAGTATTTGCATATCCTGCTCCGACTGCAGGCGAGCGAGCTCCGGGAACTCCACGTCGTAGCAGATCAGTATGCCGATCTTCCCGAAGTCGGTATCAAAAACCTGGAGTTCATTGCCGCCCTGCATAATGTAGGCGCGCTTTTCATACGGTGTGGGGTGTATTTTGTACTGCGATTCCAGCGTGCCATCGCGGCGGCACAGGTAAGCGACGTTCAGTATCTCGTCATCCTCCAGCACAGGCATGGAGCCGGCAATGATATTGATGTTGTAACTGACGGCCAGTTTCGATATCGACTCTATGATCTCTGCACTGCAGGCCGCCAGCGCCCTGATTGCATCGACGGATGTCTGGTGGTGCTCCATTCCCATTAGAGGGGCATTGAAAAACTCCGGGAACAGCGCCAGGTCGCACTGGTAATCCGATAGTGCATCCACGAAAAACTCAACCTGCTGGATCAGCTCCTCAACGGAACTGAGGGGACGCATTTGCCACTGCACACAGCCGATGCGTGCGGTACTGCGGGTGGCGCCTATCAACGGTGTCTTCTCTGGGTCGTAGTACAGGTTTTGCCATTCCAGCAAGGTGGCGTATCCGTGCGACTCCGTGTCCTCAGGAAGATAATTCTTGAGAATGCGTTTCACCTCAAACTCATTCGACAGTTGGAAGGTGAGGATGGGATCGTAGATTTCCTTGCGTTTGACGCACTCGATGTAGGACTGCGGCGACATCTGGTCAGAGTACGTCGCGTAATTGGGTATGCGACCGCCCGCTACAATGCCCTTGAGGTTGAGATTCTGGCACAGCTCCTTGCGCGCCTCATACAGCCGGCGTCCCAGTCGCATGCCGTGGTATGCCGGTGACACGCAGACATCCACCCCGTACAGCACATCGCCCTTTGGATCGTGGGTGTTGAAATAGGAATCGCCGGTGATCTCCTGATAGGTGTGCTGACCGCCAAACCTGGCGTAATCCACGATCACCGCCAGGGCCGCAGCCACCACCACGCCGTGATCTTCAATACAAATCTGGCCCTCAGGGAATACAGTCAACTGAATCTCGAACTGCTTCTGGGTCCACGCCCCGCCCAGCCCGGGATACACCTCATCCATGATGCGCTTGAGATCCGCATAGTCGCTGCTGACGAGGTGCCTGAGGTTGAGTTTGTGTTCGGAATCATCTCCGGGTGAATCAAGTGTCATGCCTGTCTTCCTTTCGGGTGACGTTAGAGAATGGTGACTGGAATGTCGCGGATCATACGCTATATGGAAGCGCCCGGGCTATATTGTCCCGGCAGTGCTATCGGCGCATTGCTATCGGCGCATGAGGTTCAGCAGTGCCCCCGATATAATGAGTGCACCGCCGGCCAGTGTCCACAGTGAGGGGAGTTCATCGAATACGGCCCAACCGAGTAGCACGGCAAAAACCACCTGTATATACGAGTAGGCGGCAGCTTTACCGGCGGTTTCGTAGCGCATTGCATGCGTGAGTCCCAGTTGGCCCACCTGTGTGAATATCCCCACCAGCAGCAGCAATACCAGTGATTCGGCGCTCGGTACGACAAATTGATCCCCCAGCAGGGCAATCGACAGCGGCAGAGCGATAAGTGGGAAGTAAAAAATAATGACTGAGGCGTCCTCCAGCGGGCTCAGGCGTCGCACCAGCACATAGGCGACGGCGCTGCCAAAGGCGCCTGCCAGTGCGATCGACACGTTAAACCAGGGCAGTGCTGGCGACGCATCGGTGAAGGTGCCGGGTTCCACCATGACGATGAGGCCGGTGATGCTCAATAGAATACAGAGCACGGTCGACAGCGCAATGCCCTCGCGGAGCAGGAGCAGGCCCAGCAGCGCCGTAAATACCGGGTGCATGTACTGCAGCAGGGTCGCCTCCGCCAGCGGCAGTGTGGTCACCGCGTAGTACACACAGATCAGCGCGAGGGTGCCGATGGCGCCGCGGGCGATCAGCAGCGCCCGGTTGGTGCCCCACGGCGACAGGCCTTTCCTGCGCACATCGATATAGCTGATGACCAGTGACACCAGCGCGCGCGCTGCCACTATTTCCAGCAGGGGGATGCCCTGGCTGGCAACGAGCTTGACGCAGGCGGCCATCAGCGCGAAACCCAGCGCCGACACCAGCATATAGCGCGCGCCAAGGGATGTCCGTGGCGTGATTGCAGACGAGGTCATCGGTCTCACCGGTTACAATTCGGGGTCCTGCCGACGCACGCTTGTGCGAGTGATCCGGCAGGGCGGATGCGCCACCTTACACCCTTTTTTCCGGATTTTGAAAATTGGGCCTGGGGGGTGGAGCGCCAGTGGCACTATCCTGCCGCGATCAAGTATTGCGGCAGCAAATGGGTGATCGCTTCGAACCAGTTCGATACAATCTACGGGAATCGATGTAAACTTCGACCCGGCGGCATCGATAAAGTGCGCAACCGTCGGGTCAGCTCTTGCCGCGACATACGTGGCGGTAGTGATAGCGAAACACCCAAACAAAAATTTTGCCAGGGAAGTTGCAGCTATGACAATTCTGGATACATTTCTTGACGGCAGTTTCATGCCCCATGGCCACTGTTTCCTGTGGCGCGAAGATTTGCTGTTTATGCACGTGGTCGGGGATTTAACGACGGCGATCGCCTACATTATCATTCCCGTTGTCCTGGTCCGTCTTGTATTGGCGCGCAGGGATCTCAGGTTCAATTCGCTGTTCCTTCTTTTCGCCGGCTTTATTCTGTTTTGCGGGCTTACCCACATTGTCGGTGTCATCAATATCTGGCATGGCTACTACTATATTGAGGGCGTCGCCAAGATCGCAACGGGGCTTATTTCTATCACCACCGCGATTGTTTTGTGGCGACTGCTGCCGGTACTGGTAGCGCTGCCGTCGCGGCTGGATATGAAAGCCAGGATGGAGGAACTGCAGCAGGCCAGGGACGCGCTGGTTGAAAGCAATAAATCGCTGGAAGCGAAAGTTGCGCAGCGCACGGAGGAACTTGAAAGGATTGCGTACAGGGATCCGCTGACGAATCTGTTGAATCGCAGGGAAATCAACCGGGTACTGGATATAGAGATCGACCGCGCACAGCGGCACAAGTATCCACTGTCAGTCCTGATGCTGGATTTTGATCATTTCAAGAGTATCAACGACAATCACGGCCACCAGGTTGGTGATAGAGTACTGCAGGCGTCGGCGGACGCCCTGCTGGAGTGCAGCCGTAAAACCGATTTCGTCGGTCGGGTCGGAGGCGAGGAATTTGTGATATTGCTGCCCATTACCGACTACGCTACGGCCCTGCGCCTGGCGGAGCGGTATCGGGCAACCATCGAAAACATCGCACTGGATGATATCCGCTTCACCTGCAGTATCGGTGTTGCTGAACTGCAGGTTGGCGAGCAGATGGAGAATCTTATGGCCCGGGCCGACGAGGCGCTTTATGAAGCCAAGAGTTGTGGCCGCAACACTGTCAAGTGAGCCCTGTTGCGTCATGGAGGACGCCGCCGCAAGTGCCGGACTGGCGCGGCCAGCACCACCGCGCAGAAAATACCTGAAAGCGGGTTTCTTGACTTCCGGCAGGTTTTCTCAGCTAATGCGCTGTACATAACAGCGAGGGTTCGCTTTCGCAATGCAACGGGGCGACGGGGGCGCGGGTTGCGCCGGGTGAGTTTTTCAGCATCCACCTATTGCATCGATCGGGCGAAATCTTGCGGTAGTGAGCAGGGAGCAACAGGGAGTTGGAACGGAGTTCGATGTCCGCGAATCCAGACAAGCAGGTCGAGTCCGATCTCGCCGCTTCCATTGGGGAACTCGAGCGGCTTGTTGAGCAGCGCGCCGCCGAACTGCATGAAAGCCAAGCGCGATTCAGGTCAACGGTCGACAGCCTTTTGGTGGGCGTGGTGGTTCACGCCACGGATCTCACCGTGTTGTATAGCAATCCACAGGCCTGCTTTCTGCTTGGCCTCACCCCTGAGCAGATGTCAGGTGAGGAACCCTTAGACCCGGACTGGCAGTTCCTGCTGCAGGATCGCTCTGTGTTAGACGTTGAGGACTACCCGCTGAGCCAGGTGCTCAGGACGGGAAAGAGTGTTGCCTACGAGTGCATGGGCGTGCAGCGGTCGGGGAGCCCGGACATCACCTGGTTGACGGGTAGTGCTGTACCCGTGTTTACGCACGACAACCAGCTCGATAGCGTCGTTGTAAATTTCATGGATGTGACAGAGCTCAAGCGCCTGCAGCAAGCGCTGCAAAAACGGGTGTTGGCACTGACTCGCCCGCTGGACCAGCCAGCGGATATCGCCTTCGGCGACCTCTTCAACCTGCCTGAAATCCAGCGCATACAGAACGAATTTGCCACCGCCACCGGCGTGGCATCCATTATTGTGGACGCGGAAGGTGTTGCCATTACTGAGCCGAGTAATTTCGTCGATTACTGCCAGTACCTCGTTGCCGCTGGCGAATCAGCAGGTACCAACTGTTTCACCTCGCACGTCGTGGCCGAACGGCCTCACACCCAGGGCCCGGTCATTCAGCAGTGTGCGAACAGTGGATTGTGGGATGCCGCCGCCAGCATAGAAATTGACGGTCTGCACGTTGCCACCTGGTTGATTGGGCAGGTGCGGGATGAGTTCTGGTCGCCGCAGCAGGTGCGTATCATGGCGCGAGAATCAGGAGCCGATGAAGAGTCAGCTTTGGCAGCATTTTATCGCGTTCCGGTGATGCCGCGTGAGCGTTTCGAGAATATTGCCCAGGCGCTTTTTACGCTGGCCCGGCAGCTCTCAACCGGCGCCTACCAGAATGTACAGCAGGCGCGGTTCATCGAGGACCGCAAGAGAGCCGAGCAGGCGCTGCAGGAAAGTGAAGAGAAATACCGAAAACTGTTTGAGTCTGAGTCTGACGCCATTGTGATTTTCGACGGTGAAACGCGTCGCTACGTCGATGTCAACGCCGCGGCGATAAGGCTCTATGGCTATTCGAGGGAGGAGTTCCTGCAACTGACGCACGATGAGATTGACGCCGATGAAAGCGGC
>TARA_R110002072_G_scaffold165525_4_pt1 | contig 23164 bp, 18 predicted proteins | sample TARA_R110002072 | Tara Oceans TARA_R110002072 (sample SAMEA4397118) | marine metagenome | biome: Polar Biome; feature: [SRF] surface water layer (ENVO:00010504); material: water (ENVO:00002006), including particulate matter (ENVO:01000060) such as... | depth 5 m | reverse complement strand
TGCCCGAGCCGGTCTCGCCCCACCATACGAGTAGCGTCGTGCTGGTACGGTCCTGTGAACTGCCGTTGAACGGTGGCGATGCCGCGCGTAGACCACCCTGGTTGGGACCGTTCAGAATGTCGACCGGCCGGTCGGCGATCGCCACTGTGCCGTCCCACTTGACGCGCGCGGCGCGGATGTTCTTGCGAAACGGCGTCGCTGGATCGGCCTCGGCGTAGCCGACAGTGAAGTCGCACCAACCGCCGCCTACCGCCGGCATGCTCTGGATCGCCGATGTCGAGCGAATCGCAAACGGGCTGCCCAGTAGCAGTCCATTGGTGCCGTAGCGCGATGCGAGGATGTCGCCGTCGTCGTCCCACGCGATCAGGGCGTGGCGGCTGCCGGAGAACTTCATAAGGGCGACGGATGGCGTGATCTCGTCGACACCGACATCGCTGGCACCTGCGACGTTGGTCGGACCGGTGTGCGGGGAGATCGCCTGAACCTGGCTCGTCGTGGCGTGGGAGCGGAACGCGGTGAACAAGACGTCCGTGTCGCCTGGCGCCGGATACGTGTAGAACCGTTCCCACACGACCATGAGATCGTATTCATCGGTTGTATTCGGTACGGGGAGGCCAGACTGCGGCAGACGCGGCGATCGCACATAGCCCGTGTTCCCCGAGATCAAGTGGAACTCGTGATCGTAGGATCCGCTCACGCCGCCGTACCACCAACGCGCCCGTTTCCCCACGATGCGGTTGGGTTCGTTGAGGTTGGCGTCGGTCCGGTCCCAGACGATGATGCTTGCGCGGGCTCCGATGTTGGCGATGTCTGGTCGGTGGTCCCAGACGCCGAGCGGAGGTGTCGATACCCAATAACCGGCGTGAATGGTCGCTCCGGTGACGTCGTCGATGGTCTTGGACCGGATGCGTCCGCCCAGCTCCCAGACGACTTGGTAGGCATGCTCGTCGCGCAGCCACGTGACGCTCGGGTGCCGGTTGATGCCCGAAGTGGTGATGGCGATGAGCGGCGAGACTGCGTTGCCGTTGTTGTCGTGAATGCGGCCGCGGATCTGCACGTCCGATCCGGAGAAGGCGCGCTCCCAGACGATCAGGTAGCGGCGCGCGTCGGGGTCGTGTGCGGCGTCGGGCGACTGGTCCTCGTAGACGCTTCCACCTGGCAGGAACACCGGCCCGACCGCTGGATCGACTAGCAGCGGATAGTGCGCCGAGTCGACGAACGCTGCCGGGACGGTCAGCGTGATGCGTCCATTCCCGTCGTATCCGGTCACCAGGCGAAGCTTGCGCCCGCGGCGATCGAGCGCGAACGCTTCGCCATAGCGGATCGCCGGCGCGCCGGCGTGACGGAACTCGATGGCGCGATGTGCCGGCGCGATCGGGTCGCTGGTTACGTTGCCGAAGACGTCTATGTGCAACTGCAGATCGCCGCTACCCGCCGGCCGGCCATCGAAGCGGAACGACTGCTCGAGCGCGCTGTCGCGCACGTGGTAGCCCTCGACGACATCGCCGTGATCGATCAACACGCGCGCGCCGAGGTTGGTGGCGACCGCGCCTTTGCCTGGCTTGCGCATGTCGCCGCCGCGCGACCATCCGGCGAGTCGCAGCGACAGCCGCGCCGGTTCGGCAGCTGTCTCGTTTGCCCGCATCTCGAGCGCCGCCGTCGCGCCGCGGAAGCTCGCGACGTAGCTCGGAGCCTCGACCCGCAGCGAGCCGTCTGCCAGCGCAATGAGTTCGGCGCGTTGCCCTTGCGTGGGGGCTATGGCGACTTGGGGATCGCGCGCTTCCCCATCGCGCAAGCCAGAGACGGGGGCTTGAGCTGCCAGCGACGTGAAGCCGACGGTGGCGAGCAGGACGAATAAGAGGTGTTGGGGTCGGTTGCGCATGGCGTGGCGAATGGTCATTGTGCTGACGCGGTCGGGGCGAAAGCCGATCCCTCGCCGCCGTCGTCAGGAATGACGTGACGCGCACCGTGTCCCGTCGCTTCTGCGAAATCCCCGCTCGCCGTTCCTGGCTTGGCTGCAACTCAGCCACAGTCCCGTGGTATCCGGAATCTCGATCGCACTTCGAATGCAAGAGTTACACCGGCCACTTGAATGCCGATGATTCGGCCAGATGGCCGACAACTTCCCCCTGAGGCTCCTGCTCGCCACGTTCGGCGGCTGGGTCAACCGACGCCAGGCTCACGCCATCGAGTATCTGGTCGAGGAGAACCGAGTGCTCAAGGAGCCACTCGGCAACAAGCGACTACGCCTCACTGACGACCAGCGACGCAGACGTGCCGCGAAGGGCAAGCCAATCGGCCGTCGCCTGTTGGATCGCATCGCAACGATCGTCACTCCGGAGACCATCCTCAGATGGCACCGCAACCTGATTGCCGTCCACCACACCTACCCGCACAAGACGCGCGTTGGCCGCCCTGGGCTGATGAACTCCATCCGCGAGCTGGTTGTGGCCAACGGCATTGCACCGAGTCCGGATCGACCAACGTCCTGGAGGACGTTCCCCAAGTCGCACGCTGACGTCATCGCAGCCGCCGACTTCTTCACGGTTGACGTGTGGACGAAGCGTGGCCTAGTGATGCACTACGTGCTCTTCGTGATCCATCACGCAACGCGCGCAGTTCACATAGCAGGGATCACGCCGCACCCGAACGGTGAGTTCATGGCGCAAGTCGCGCGCAACCTGACTGACAGTGTCGATGGCTTCTTGCGCAACATGAAGTTCTTGGTGGTCGACAATGACACCCTGTTCACGAAGCAGTTTTGCAGCACCCTCGCAAACGCAGCCGTCGAGCTCACACGCACCGCGATCAAGGCGCCGGACATGAATGCGTTCGCAGAACGCTGGGTGCAGACCGTGAAACGGGAGTGCTTGAGCAAGCTCATCCTGCTAGGCGAGAAACACCTGAGGCGTGCGCTCAACGAGTTCGTTGATCATTACAATCAAGATCGCCCGCACCAGTCGTTGGACAACAACCCGATCCAACCGCAGCTCAGTGACCCGCCGACGGAAGGCGAGATCGTCATTGATGAGCGACTTGGCGGGCTGCTTTGCAGCTACCGCCGTTCGGCCTAACGGCCAAGGTCCTCGTTGACAGGCTGGTTGCCGCCACGAAATCGCGCCACCGGTCTGGGAACTCGGCCGAAGCCGTCAACGACTCATTGGTGATCGACGAATCGCAACTCGCCAATTCGACCCAGAATCGCGTCGGCCGTATTTATGGAGAGGACGGGCTCGACTTGCATGCAACATCCTCAACCGAATGACCTAACTCGGCATGCCGGCTTCCTACGCGGTTCGGATGTGAGTCGCGGTGTTTGCGCGAGCGATCTGTTGACGATTGGCTTTGTGCACCAACGCCGGTTGACGGGGTGATGGCGGGGTGCGTTTGTGGCCGAGTAGGGTTCGGGTGGTTCAATCCGCTGTTTGAATGTCCTATGCCCTGGATGCGCATGGTGAGGCTTGTGGGCGATGGTCGGCCAGCGTACTGGTTTTCGCGACTGGCGGTGGTGGCGCCAGTGCATGATATGGGCTTAGATTGGCGACTCAGTCATGGAACTTGCTGGCATCATCATCGGATTCATCGTCCTTGCGATCGTGTTGCGGCTGATCGCTGGCTCGTTTGATGGCGACCGTGTCGAGCGATACCTGCGCGATTCCGGCTGCGAACTGATCGATCGGAGCTGGGCACCGTTTGGCCCGGGCTGGTTTGGGGAGCAGGACTCAAGGATTTACGAGGTCGTCTATCGCGACCGCGATGGGCGGGTGCACCGGGCCCACGTGAAGACCTCCATGTTGAGTGGCGTGTACCTGAACAACGATCGAATTGTCGAGGACCTGCCGAAGCGATCGGTGGCGGATGAGAAGGCGGAACTGCGGCGGCGTCTCGCTGAGCTTGGGGACGACTGAGCCGCAGTGGGGCAACTCTCGTGCGGTCGAAGGCGACAGCCATGACCCGATCCCTGTTGCGGGCGTTCGCCCTGTTGGTCCTTGGCTGCAGTTTGGTTGCGACTGCGTGACGAAGCGCTGGCAAGCACGCATCGACGGGCGGCTTGCTGCCAAGGGGCTGGGTTGACGAGGTGTCTAGGTCGGTTGACGGGGTGATGGCGGGGTGCGATTTTGGCTGAGTAAGGTTCGGGTGGTCCAAGCCGCTGTTTGAATGTCCTATGCCCGGTAGTCGATGACCTGTGCTTGGAGCCCACCGTGCGGTCGAGCAGAACGAGCGCGAACAGCTGCCGTGGCGCACGTGACATCGACGCGTTCTAGCGCGCTGATTTGCCAGGTTGGTTCGGGCCGAACGCCACCGCGAAGTACAGCGAACCGCCGCTAGCACCGCCCGGTGCTGGTCGTCATGCGAGGGGGCAGTGGGACAACAACCACGGGGGCAGGACTTTTCCTGTAACGCTGTCTCGACCCGGCCGCTCGTTTCGACGTGCCACGTGCATCACTCGATTCGTACTGGCCAGCGTGCAGTTGGTCATTCGCTCGGTCATCCACTGCCACAGAATCTGCTAGCGAACTCTCGACACGTCAGATGCCGCACCGTTGTTGGAGCGGCACAACCTCAACTCCTGCTCTCTCGAAATCCATGCGTATCCCCATCCTCGCGCTTTGCGCCATCGGTCTGGCTAGCACCGCAGTAGCACAGATGCCGCTGCCCAGCTTCGGCAGCACCTACACCAACCTCCAGACCCGCGGCTTCTGGTTCCAGGCGCCCGTCAACTGCGTGATCACCGGCCTCAGTGTGCCGAATGAAGCAGGTCAATCTCATCAGGTCGTCGAGGTTGTCGATTTGCTCGGTGCCGCGCCGCCCACCTTCCCAGCAACGGTCACCGGCAACACATTATTTTACAGCAACAGCACGACGGCTGGCACCATCATCCCAGTGAACATCCAGGTCGCTGCCGGTGACTTCATCGGCATCCTCGGCGCCTGCACGGCGGGCGTCGGCAACACGACTTCCTACAACTCATACGGCACGAACACCGCACCGTTCACTAGCGACGTGCTCGGCATCCCGACCACGATCACGCGCTTCATGACCCAGTTCGGCATTGGTGGCGGCAGCGGCAACCCTGTCTCGTCAGGCGCAAACGGCGCCCTGGCCCGCGTCGATGTCTACATTTCTCCGGCCAGCACCATGGCCATCAACACCGCCTACGGCGCATCCTGCGGTGGCAACCCGATCGGCGACGGCTCCTTCTACGAAGCCTTCACCGCCAACAACATCGATCTAGCCAACACCAGATTCACGATGTCCTGGACGGGTGATGGCTACGTCACGACAGCAGGCGGCAGCCCATTGGTGGCGCCGACCGGCGCGCCGCTGGTGATTGCTGACGATCAGGTGCTTACTCTGGCCTTGCCATCGCCGTTTCCGTGCACGCAAGGCGTGATCAATGACATCTACTTGAGTTCGAACGGATTCCTGTGTTTCGAACCGACTACCAACAGCAACTGGTCAGAAACGATCACCGAGCTACTCGACCTCGAGACGAGGCTCGCCTTCCTGTGGGATGACCTCAACCCCGGCGCCTCCGGCGGCGGCACGGTCCACGCGGAAGTCGGCGGCAACGGTATATTCCACATCACGTTTACGAACGTGCCCGAGTTCTCCAACACGGGCGCCAACAACGTGCAGGTCTCGCTGCGACCGAACGGCAACATCGAAGTCAAGTATGGTGCGCTGACGCTCGCTGACTGCATCGTCGGCTTCAGCACTGGCAATGGCGCAACGGATCCGGGTGCAACCGATCTCTCGTCGGGCACACCGATCGCCATCACCACCGGCTTCGGCCCGTTCGCGCCATCGATGGACCTCGCGGGCACAACCCGTCCGATCATCGGCACCAACTGGGATCTGACCACGACTGGCATTGAGTCGGTCTCGCCGGTCGCGATCACCTTCTTGGGGAACCGCGGTCCAGCCGTGCCCATGACGGCGATCGGCATCAACGCCCCCGGCTGTGACATCAACCTGTCTTTGCTGATCATTTCGCTCAACGCCCCCAACGTCGGTGGCTCCGCGGTGCGCTCGATTCCCTTGCCGAACACGCCGGCGCTGGTCGGCCAGCTGCTCTCCGCGCAGTCGCTAGCTCTGACGCTGTCGAACCCGGCCAACATCGTCGTCAGCAACGGTCTTGAGGGTCTGATCGGCGACATCTAGTCGTTGACGCAGCACGGTTGTGCTGTGCCCTGGTGCTATGTTACCGGGGCACTTGCATGCTCTGCCAACAGGCGAGCAGCCAGACGAGCACTTGGCTACTCGCCCTAGAGTCGGCTGAGGGGAGGCTCGCTTTGCCAAGAACCATGTACAACCCCGAAGACGAGCGCAACCAGGCCATGCTCGGGTCTCGTGGCGTGGTGCTCACGGCAGACGCGGTTCTCTTCGAGCAGCTAGCTAGTTGACCAAGTTCCACTCCCCACACGTTTGGCTTGTAGATCATTCAACGTCTGCCTGGCGGTTCGGAGCGTCGCGAGCCGCCAAGAGCCATGCTGGGTGTAACAGGGTTGCGTTGCTCTCCTCCAGAAGTTGGCAAACCCGCACAGCTTGAGGAGTCGTTTCGGCGCAACTGGCCGATCTGCGGCGCCCTGCACGGTTCAAGCCTAGCTGACTGCGATCGAGAGCATTGCCCGGATCAACCGACTACAATGCTGCAATGGGAAAACCACAGATTGCCCTCCTGTTGGCTCTCGCAAGTGCGGGCACGGCGCTGACGGCGCAAACCACACACATGATCAGCGGCGGCGGCTCCGCGTTGCAAGCTGGCCTCAACGCCGCAGTGGCGGGCGACACGCTCATCGTGCAAACGGGCGTTTACACCGCCGTGACCTGCACCGAGGGGGTGCACATCCAACTGCAACCCGGCGCCCAGGTCATCCAGATGCCCCTGTCGGGCACGGCCGCGCTGACTTTCTCGGGAATCGCAGCCAACGAAACCGCAGTCGTGACGGGCGGCGAACTGGACCGCATCAGCATGCTCAACTGCGCGGGCACGGTGGTCGCCGACGGCGTAACGTTCAACGCGTACCCCACTGGCGGCAGCTCGGTGATCAACTCCTGCACTGGCCCAGTGGTGTTCGTCGACTCTCACACGGGCGCGCCGGGAGCGATTGTTCGCGGCTTGCTACCTGTACGGCCATTTGGTAGGCATCGTTCCCCGAGCCAATCTGCGAGTCGACGATCGTCAACTTGTGCAAGCCGAAGTTCTTCATCGCACGCGCTACCGAACCGAGGTTGCGCGCCCAGCGCGGGCGTAGCAACACGACGTGCACGTCATCGAGCAGGCTATAGGCGTTGTCCGTCATGGCGGTGAGCAGCGGCAGCTACCAAGGCGTTGGAATCCGAGGTCGGGGTGAGCGCCTGGACGTCTACTGCGGCTGCCAAGCCTGCACTCTGGACAGGCGAATGGATCGCAGGTTGATCGTCATGAACTCTCCAGCGTAGCCAGTGACTTTGCCAATGAGGTCGGGCTTGTTTGGTTCGCCTTCTGGGGAGTGAATCCAGACCATGACCTTGGTGTCCTTTGCCGGGAAGCCCTCGGGGTGAGGTCTCTGAGCCTCCTTCGGATTGCTGCACGCGGCGCCCAGGATCAGAAGGGGGAGCCCGAGGAGTCTTGTCTTCATGCGCAGAAGTCTAGCGTTAGGCTGTCTGCTTCGTAAGAGTGCCTGCCAGTTGCTTCGGTAGAAGCGCGGTCTGACGAAGTTGGCGCGGGGTCTGAAGCGCCGCCGGTAGTGCGGGTGCCGCACCGTCCCGGCAAGTGACGTCGCGCAGTTCGGCGCTACTACACTTTGGCGGAGCCGTGTGCTGTGGGTGGTTCGGGTGGAGATCTTCACGTGCCCAAACTGCGGTGGAGCGCGTCGGCTTCTGGCTGCGATCCAGGACCCTGAGGCAATTGCGCCGGTGCTGCGGTCCGTGGGGTTGCCGTTCGATGCGTCGGAATTGGCGGTGGCGCGGGCTCCGCCGGATGGTGGGGGTGGTTGGCTCGGTGCGGGATCAGTGCGTGTGATGCTCGTTCAGGGGCTCCGCGATCAGCCGGCCATGCCATCTAAGGATGGGTGTCCGGCGTGACTATCGCCGCGACCTTGTCGAGTAGTCGTCTACCGAGTGACTTGCCCTTGGCTGCAAGTCGTCGCCGTTGGCTGTCGCTCAGGCGAGGCCGCGTCTTGCCTCGGAGATCGTGGCGGCGGGGACTCAGGAAGTGCAACCCGGCCCGCCTGGCAAGCCTGGTCCACCGCGAACGATGGCGCCACCGAGAACGACGCATTGGCCTCGGCCGCGGACGTAGCTGCCGCGACGTGCGTCTGCCCGTCGAGGCCGGGTGATCAGGTTTGGTAGCGCACGGCGTTGGTTGCGCCGAAGTAGCCGGCGGGCGCGGTGCTGGAGAGCGTCGGGCTGAAGCTGACATGTTGCAGGAAGAACGTCAGACCTGGCGCGAGCGGAGGGATCGCGAGCGTCCATTCGGTGTCGACCATGGGGAATGGCGGCTGGCCCGAAGCAGTCGTAATGACGTTGCTCAGCACGTCGTCGCAGCCGACGCCAAACGGAATCGTGGCAACCGGTAGTCGAGATGGCTGAGACGCAAGAACGAACACCTGCAGCGGGCCGTAGCCTTGCGCATGCAGCATCGCCGCAGCGCCGCCGCTGCCCGGCTTCACCGAGAGAGCGTAGCTGACGTTGCGGTTCTTGCCGGTGATCCAGCCCGTATGGTTGTGACTACAACCAGTGCCGAGATCGACTGCGTTCGCAGACCAAGGTACGAAGCGCACGTCTACACTCTGATAAAATGAACTGGTCCGTTGGTTGGACGGATGCACGATCCTGATCGGTAGTGGCAATTGTGTTAGCTGCACCGGCACCGACCAGCGACGCGTCTGGCTTCCCGATCCAACGCTGCCGTAGAACGGACCGATGGTTGTCTCGATGCTGCCGTCGTCACCGACGTCAACGGTAGGCAGTGGGTTGTTCGTCGAGGTCATTTCGATTTCGACCGACCCCCAGCGCCCGGTGGGTCCACTGATCGACAGGGTTGTGTCGGACTGGAACGTCGCCGGCCACCAACTACCGGTCAGGGACCCCGTATCCAGAGTCGTCGTGGTTGTGCACGACAGGTCGCTCGCAGTTGGCACGCTCCATGTGAGACTGGCGCTGAGCGTTGTGCCTATGCTGAACGTGTTGGTGATGTCACCGTTGCTGCCAAGGGGGCCAGCCGGGTGGGACTGGATGCCGTTGAAACTGACCTGCATCGGCAGATTGGCCATCAATTGGGCGGTGAAGTTTTGTGCGCTGAGGCCGCAGGCGAGGAGGCACAAAACAGCGGAGCGATATCGTGCTATTGGCATGTGTCACCTTCTTCGGGGTTGCATGAACGTGCCAGATTCTACCCAAGGAATCCGGGGGGAGCTAGCGGCGGAGGCCCTGGCTTGCGGCAGAACGCGAGCGGGATCGGCGTTGCACGTTGTCGCTAGCGCGGGAGTCCGAACAAACTTCGGCACGTTCGTCAGAGCGTTCATGCTTGTGCAAGGCCACAGCACACACGTGCTAAGCACGTTATAGATCGGTATTGGCGCAATCAGCCGTTCGCCAGGGTGGTCTACGCCTGGAATTGGTGTTTTGGTTCTCGCGCTCGATCCGTCGCTGGATTCGCGACTGGTTTTGCCGCAGCTGCCGTCGTAGTTTCTTGTTCACTCGAAACGCCCTCCCTGGCGTTTGGTGCCGTTTTCGTCAACAGCACGTACGACCGTCAGAGAGCGGTGTTTCGAGGGTTTTCAGATTCTGAGCGCGCGCTAAGGCGCTTGTTCAAGGGCTAGCAGCACTGATAACTTAGTGACGACTCACGCCACCGGCATAGTCGGCGGGACGTCGCCAACATTCCTTGCCCTTGGCGTCGAACTCCACTACTGCGGAATTGGTCGCGACTAGGGTGTGCCCGTTCGGTAGGCGATCTGCGTCGCTGAACATTTCGCCAATGTCGATCTTCATGACGGTGTGGCCCATGGGGTCCACTTCCCGAACGAGATGTTCCTCGGAGCTGGCAAGCAGCGTATTGCCATTCGCGAGTCGGTCTGCGTCACTGGGCATCTTGAAGCCGGACAGCTTCCATACGACCTTTCCGCTGGGGTCGACCTCGATCACCAGACCTTCCGTAGAGTAGCTGATCAAGGTGTTGCCGTTGGCGAGGCGATCGGCGTCCTGCGGTGCTTGGCCCTCGTGCTTGAACGTCCAGACGACGTCCCCCTTCCTCGTCACTTCGATCACCTGCTTGCTTGCGCGCTCCACGATCAGGATGTTGCCGTTGGGCAGTGCATCTGCGTCAAGAGGCTGATTGAGCTTGGTGTATTCCCAGACGAGCTTGCCTTTGGCATCGAGCTCGCACACGCGGTGCGCCCCGTATTCCACGACAAGGTAGTTGTCGTTCGGCAGCAACTCGACGTCGAATGGCTCCTTGAGGCCCTCGCGCTTCGTTGCCTTTCCTGCAGCGTCAATCCGGGTGATCAGGTTGGTGTCGTACTCGGCGATCAGGGTGATCCCGATCGGGCGCATCTTGTGCATCGCCCACGATGCCGCAGTGGTGAGCGGCTTGTCTTTACCACTGGCAAGCTTGTCGAGGCTGGGCAAGGCCGACTCGGCGAGTCCACCTAGGGTGCCAATTGTCGTGAGCGCAATGATCACAGTGGCTTGCGGAGCACGGACTCTGTGCGTTCCTGCGGGTCGTTGCGAACGCGCTTTGGCAGCGTGGCGATTCGATTGGCATATGCCGTCGTCGCGACTCTCTCGGTAGCCTCAAACCGCTTGGTCTCGGTGATCGTGAGCAGTTCGCGGGTAGTTTGGAATACTTGACAGGATGTTATGCATAGTATACATCGTGTCAACTCTACTTGCTGGTGATACTGCTATGCCCTACCGAGAAAAAGTCGCCTGGCTGTCGCTGATCGCGATGGCCGTCACCTTTGGTCCCTACTTCACCGTGATGGCGCTCGCGCCGCCGGCCGAGCCGATGCCGGACCTTCGTACGATGGCCTGGTTCGCCGGCACTGCGGTGACTCAGGTGCTGATTCTGGGACTCGGCCACCTCGTGCTGCGCCTCAAATCGCCTGCGGATGCGCGCGTGCCGGCCGACGAACGGGACCGTGCGATTGCCCGTCGATCCATCAGCGCCGCCTACTACGTGCTGATCGTCGGCATGATTCTGGTCGGCATTGTGATGCCGTTCAACAAGGCTGGATGGCAGCTGATCAACGCGGCGATCATGATGATCGTGTTGGCGGAAGTGGTGCACTACGGGGTCTCTGTGTGGAGCTATCGCCGGGGCGTCCATGGCTAAAACCCAGATCAGCAATCAGATCCGCAAGCTACGTTTCCTGAACGGCGAGATGTCGCAAGCCGAACTTGGCGAACGCATTGGTGTGACCCGGCAGACGGTGGCGGCGATTGAGGCCGGCAAGTACTCGCCTTCGCTGGAGGCGGCGTTCCGGATCGCGGCGGTGTTTGGCAAGCAGCTGGAGGAAGTCTTCCAGTGGCAGCCCGGCGAGGAGTTGGTGCAATAACCAAATCACGACAGAGCGCCGCATCAAACGCCTCGCTTTTCATCCTAACCGCGTACGAAGTCGGCATTCCAAGTCCGGCCATGCGGTTGAGGATGTTGCGCGCAAGCCGAGCCTCGACCGGACTGCGCATCCGTGTGACGAGCATGCAGTCGATCGCCAAGGATCTTCTTGTAGCGCATGAATGTGTTCTCGGCGCGAGACTGCCGATGGTAGCCACACTCCTTCTTCCACTGACGGCGCCCGACCTTGCGAATACGTTTGACTACCCGGTCTCGCACTCGACCTGCGCGACCTCCGGTTTGCGCGGTCTTGACCGGTGGCACAACGACTTTCGCGCCTCGATCGATCGCAGCGTCGTACAACGCGCGACTGTCGCAAGCACCGTCGCCGGTAACGCTACGGATCTTGCCTGGCACGTGGTCGACGAAGTCCACGCCGACGTTGCCGTCGTCAACACTCGCACCAGTCAGTCGCTGACCGACGATCACGCCATCTCCGTCAACACCGTTACAGAACACGATCGAATTGATGGGCAAGCTCGACCGCGCCGTCCGCCAGGGAGACTCGTTGCAGGCAGCGCTGCTGCTCGACAAGGTCGGCAAGGACTGCAAGTCATGCCACCGCGCGTATCGCAACAAGTAGCCCGCATCCCGGTCCGATCCAGTAGATCCGCGGCCCACCAGCGGGGGACCCTGCTCGTGAGGCTGCCGAAGCTCACCGGTGACCCGGTTTCGCCAAACGCAGGCTCCCTGGAACAGCACTTCAGCTGATCGCAGTGTAAAGATCTGCTGGCGGCAGAGGATTTGTGGGATGGTCGGCCGGGTGCCGTTGTTGCGCAGTGATGATCCGGATCGTTCGACGCCGCTGTGCACCGATGACTCATGAACTGCAGCCGGGGCAACGCGCGGGCTCGCGCATCGGTGTCTCGAGCGAAGTGATGGTGTCGTGACCTTCTCGACGAATCGTATCGTGTCGATGTCTTTCGCTGCTGCCGGCGGTCGCTACAGTGCCAACTCCATGGGTGGTCGCATCAACGACAAGGCGGGCAAACCGCTGCTGACTGCAACGATTGTGTTGGCCTTCGCAGCTTGCCACACGCCTCCGCCCCGACCGGATCTACCGCTGCAATCGGCGCCGGCCTTTTCGGTGACCGAAGGCGTCGAGCGAGTTCGAGAATGGTGGCTAGCGCTCGCCGACCCGCAGCTAAACGAACACATCCGACGGAGCCTGTCGACAAACTTCACGCTGCGAGGTGCATTCGAGCGGTTGCGTGCTGCGCGCGCGATCGCACTGCGCGAAGGTGCCGCCCTCGAGCCGACGCTCGATGCGATTGCGGGCGTGACCTACCGCGACATCCGCGGCAACGCGGTGGTCGGCCTCGGCAACCAACAACAGACCCAGCATCGGCTCGGTCTGCAGACTTCGTACGAGCTCGACCTGTGGGGTCGAATCCGCGCGACCGTCGACGCCGCGGAGTTCGAGTTGCGCGCGACAACAGAGGACTTCCAGGCAGCGGCCGTCGGCCTGTCAGCCGACGTTGCGATCACCGCCTACCGACTCACCGAATCTCAGGCACAGCTGGCGCTGATCGAATCGCAGCTGGCGACGAACCGATCGGTGCTCGCCGTGATCGAAAACCGGTTCGCGATCGGACTGTCCAACGGCGCCGATGTGCTGCGCCAGCGGCAGTTGGTCGAGGCAACCCGAGAGCAGCGCATCCTCGAACGTGCGGTCGCCGAGGTGCTCGAGCACCAGCTGGCGGTGCTTATCGGCGAACCACCTCAGGGGCCTGTGCGTCTCGCGCCGCCAGCGAGCTTGCCGCCGTTGCCGGCGCTGCCCGAGATCGGGCTGCCGGCGCAGCTACTGCAGCGGCGACCGGACGTGCGCGCCGCGTTCCTCCGGCTTGAGTCCGCGGACGCCTCGGTCGCCGCGGCGGTCCGGGACCAGTATCCACGTATCGATCTGGCGGCGTCGATCTCGGCGAGCGCTGAGGACGCCTCCGATATACTGTCGGCGTGGATCGGCGAGCTTGCGGCCCAGTTGACGGCGCCGCTGCTCGACGGTGGACGTCGCCGCAACGAAGTCGACCGCACGGTCGCAGTCCGCGGGCAGCGACTCGCCGAGTACGGCGACACGATCTTGTCCGCGTTCCAGGATGTCGAAGATGCGCTCACCGCGGAGCGGCGTCAGATGGAACGCATCGGGAGCCTCGAACGGCAGTCGGAGCTGGCTGCCACCACCTACACCGAACTGCGCAACCAGTACATGAACGGTGCCGCGGACTTCATCGACGTGCTCGTCTCACTGCGGGATCAACAAGGCCTGGAGCGCAACCTGCTCGAAGCGCGCCTGCTGTCGATCGAAGCGCGGATCGCCGTGCACCGCGCCATCGCGGGCGGGTTCCTACAACCGGGGGAAGACCCGGACCAACAAGCGGAGTCTCCATGAGCGACGACCACCGAACGGCTTCCCCCCGCACGAGATCGGGGCTGCGCCGATTCGCGCTGACTTCCCTGGCGATCCTCTTGCTGTTGGGCGGTGCTGCCGTGATCAGCTACTGGATCCAGGCCTCCGAACCGACGGCGCGACGTGAGGCCGCGACGCGACGTTCGGCAGCGCTCGTCGCGACAACGTCGGTGACGCGCGGCACCTACCGCCCGACAATCAGCGTGCTCGGAGCCGTGCAGCCGGCGCGACAGATCATCTTGAGTCCACGCGTTGGCGGTGAGATTCTGGAGGTTGGTCGCGAGTTCCGGCCCGGTGGACTCGTTGATGCGGGCGAAGTGTTGTTGCGCATCGATCCGGCGGACTACGAGCTGGCTCGCGTGATGCGCGAGAGCGAGTTCGGTCAGGTCGAGGCCGAGCTTGCCATCGAACAGGGGAGGCAGCGTGCGGCCGAGCACGAGTTCGAATTGCTCGGCGAGAACATCGATCCCGCCAACCGGGCGCTGGTGCTTCGCGAACCGCAGATCGCGTCGCTGCGCAACAAGCTGCGCGCCGCGAAGGCGGCCGTCGATCAGGCGAAGCTCGACGTCACCCGGACGCAGGTTGCGGCGCCGTTCGACGCACAGATCCTCGAACGCTTCACCGAGCGCGGTGCGCGGGTGGCTCCCGGTGACCAGCTTGCCCGCCTGGTCGGCACCGACGAGTATTGGGTGGTGGCTACGGTTCCGCTGGCGGCGATCCGCTGGATCCAGTTCCCCAGTAGCGACGACGACGATCTCGGCGCGACCGCGCGGGTCCACCATCGCGGTGTCTGGCCAAAGGGAACGACTCGAGAAGGCGTCGTGCGACGACTGATCGGCGAGGTCGACAGCAACACGCGCTTCGCCCGCGTGATCGTGTCGCTGCAGAATCCGATCGGCAGCGACGATGGGCCGCCGCTGATTCTCGGCACCTTGGTGCAAGTCGAGATCGAAGCGATCCCGCTCGTCGATGTCGTCAAGCTCGATCGTGCCTACCTTCGGCAAGGCGATACCGTCTGGGTCATGAGCGGTGACGAACTCCGGATTCGCAAGGTCGAGGTCACCTTCTCTGATAGCTCGCACGCCTACCTCCGGTCGGGACTTGCAGCCGGCGACAAGGTCGTTACGACGAGCCTCGCGACGGTCGCCGATGGCCTCTCGATCCGCGAGGATCGAGCGGAGGAGCGATGAGTTCCGAGCATTCGCCACCGACGGAGCCTTCGGATGACATCGACAGCGGCGCGATCGCTTGGATGGCGCGCAACCCGATCGCCGCGAACCTGCTGATGGCGGTGCTGCTGGTCGGCGGCGTCATGGCGGCGTTCAGCGTGCAAAAGGAGGTGTTCCCGCAGTTCCAGCTCGACATCGTCGGCATCTCCGTCGGCTATCCCGGCGCCGCCCCTGAGGAGGTCGAAAACGGCATCCTGCGCCCGGTCGAGGAGGCGATTCGCGGCGTCGACGGCATCCGTGAGGTCACGGCCGAGGCGCGCGAAGGAAGGGGATCGGTGACCGCCCAACTGGTTAACGGTGCTGACCGGATGAAGGCCTTCCAGGACATCGACCAGGCGGTCTCGCGAATCCGAACCTTCCCCGACGACGTCGAGCAGCCCGAAGTCAGTTTGGAATCGCGTCAGGTCGAAGTCCTGCGCGTTGGACTCTACGGCCCGGTCGATGTGTGGACGCTGCGCCAGCTGGCCGAGCGTGTGCGCGACCAGCTGCTGGCCAGCCCCTACATCACGCAGATCGAACTGTCGCGCGTGCCGGACTACGTGACTCACGTCGAGATCCCGCGCCAGACCCTTCGAGAATACGGCCTCACGCTAGAACGGGTCGCGAGGCTTATCGAATCGTCGAGCAACGATGTCGCGGCGGGCTCGGTGCAGACCAGCGCCGGCGAGATCCTGCTGCGCGTCAAAGCCCGCAAGCAATGGGCGCAGCAGTTCTCGCAGATCCAATTGCTATCCAGTGAGACTGGCACCCCGCTGACGCTCGGAGACATCGCGACGATCCGCGACGGCTTTACCGAGGGCAACTTCCATTCGCAGTTCAACCAGCAGCCGTCGGTCGAGTTGCAGGTCTACCGCGTCGGCGACCAGTCGCCACTAGTGATCGCCGACAGCGTCGAGCAGATCATGAGCACGGCGGAGACGACGTTCCCGCCCGGTGTGCAGTGGCGCACCGACAACAACAACGCCGAGGACTTCCGCAGTCGCCTCGCGCTCGTGCTCGAGAACGGCATGCTCGCAGTCGTCATCGTGCTGTTCACGCTGGCGCTGTTCCTCGAGTTGCGCCTCGCGTTCTGGGTGATGGCCGGCATGGCCGTCTCGTTCATCGGTGGGGTGCTGTTCTTGCCGGCGGTCGACGTCAGCGTCAATATGATCTCGCTGTTCGGCTTCCTGATGGTGCTGGGCATCGTCGTCGACGACGCCGTCGTTGTCGGTGAGAACGTGTTCGAACTTCGCCAGAAGGGCATGAGTCCGTTGGCGGCCGCGATCCAGGGCACTCGCGAGGTGTCGGGGCCGGTCGTGTTCAGCATCCTGACCAACGTCGTCGCGTTCATCCCGCTGCTGTTCATCCCGGGTGAGACCGGCAAGTTCTGGCGGCCACTGCCGATCGTCGTCATCGTTGTACTGCTGCTGTCGTTGTTCGAGGCGCTGTTCATCCTGCCGGCACACCTCGCGCACATCCGGTCGATGCCGAAGCGTCCCACCGGCTTGCGAGGCCGACTGCACGCGGCCCAGCAGGGCTTCACCCGCATGTTCGGTCACGCCGTTGATCGCTGGTTCCGTCCGGTGCTCGAGTTGTCACTGCGCATCCGCTATGTGACGGCTGCGGCGGCGCTGTCGTTGTTCGTGATCGTCATCAGCTACAGCACCAGCGCGCACATGGGCATGATCCTGATGCCTGAAGTGTCGGCGAACGAGATCGAAGCAGGCGTGCGACTGCCGGTCGGTACGACCCCGGACCAGGCGGCCGCGGTCGCCGAGATGGTGACCACCGCGACGGCACGGTTGTTCGAAGAGCAGAACTTCGACGAGGTCGCCGAGGGGGTCATGACCAACGTGCGCGGCGACAATTTCATCGACGTCGAGCTGGTCATGCTGCCGCCCGACGAGCGCACGCTGTCGGCGGTCGAAGTCATCCGAATCTGGCGAGATTCGATCGGCGACATCCCTGGCGTCGACCAGATCACGTTCGAGGCCGAACGCGGTCCCGGTGGCCATCGCCGCGATATCCGCGTCGACCTGAGCCACGCAGACGTCGCCCAGCTGGAGAGCGCGTCCAAGGCGTTCGCCGCCGAGATGTCGAGCTACCAGTACACGCGTGACGTCAACGTCAGCTTCAGCAAGGGCAAGCGCCAGCTCGACTTCGTGCTGCTGCCCGAGGGACGGGCGCTCGGCCTGACTCCGGCGGACATCGGCACGCAATTGCGCGGTGCGTTCTTCGGGTCGCTCGCACTGCGGCTGCTGCGCGGCACCAATGAGATCGAGGTCCGCGTCAAGCTCCCCGAGCTCGAGCGCAAGGACGTCTACAACTTGCAGGAGCTAGCCATCCGCACGCCGTCGGGCGTGGAAGTGCCGCTGCTCGACGTCGCCGAGGTTAGCGCTAGCGAGGCATTCGCTCGGGTCGAGCGGCGCGATGGTCGCCGGATCGTCGGCGTTTCGATGGACGTCGAACCCGACCGGGCGATGGGTCAGGTGATCGAGGCCGTACAGACCGAGGTGCTGCCACGACTCGCGCAGGACTACCCGGGGCTGACGTGGACGTTCGTGGGCAACAACGCGCAGATGCGTGAGGCGATGTCCTCCCTCTGGGGCGGGTTCGGGCTCGCGATGTTGGTTGTCTACGGGTTGCTGGCGATCGCATTCCAGCGCTACATGCAGCCGCTGATTGTCATGGTCGCGATTCCGTTCGGGATCATCGGCGCGGTCGTCGGCCACATGCTGCTCGGATTCGACCTTTCGCTGATCAGCTTCATGGGCGTCATCGCCCTCGCCGGCGTCGTCGTCAACGACTCACTGATCATGGTCGACTACGCCAACCGCCACCGCGAACGCAACCCCAGCGCGAGCGCCTATGACGCGATTGTGACTGCCGGCGTGCGGCGCTTCCGCCCGATCTTCCTGACGACGGCGACGACGTTCTTCGGCCTCGTGCCCGTGATCCTCGAATCGTCGCTGCAGTCGCAGCACATCATCCCGATGGCCATTTCCCTGAGCTTCGGCATTGCCTTCTCAACCGTGGTGACGCTCGTGCTGGTGCCATGCTTGTACCTGATCGTCGAGGACGTGACCGTGACCGCAGTGCCGGCGGGCGAACAGCCCCGTTCCTGAACAACGGTTTCGAGGACGCGACGCGTCGATCACGTTGCATGGTCAGCGTGCCGGCAGCCCGCCCGTCGTCGCCTGGGGCAGCTTGACCGATCGTGTCACGGTCGCGAGCTTGGCGTTGGCGTCCTGTCCGGCAACAGAGCTGACGCTGGTTTGGATCGAATTGGCCATTCCGAATCCGTCGATGGCGCAGTGTCCGAATACTCGGCCGAGCCCGTTTGCCACCGAATTGGTCAATCGAAGTCCGCGATGGCAAATGCGTGTTGGTCTAGTTCGCTGGCACTGTGGGCAGCAAGCGAACGCTACGTGCCGCAGTTCTGTCGGCCCGAGGTCGATGCATTCTTGCGTTGCGGAATCTTGGCGGCCGGCTTCGCGCGAGTTTGTGGCCAGGAGTGTCGTCAGGGTGACGTCGTAGCCTTCTCCTGCAAGGGCCGTGGCTTTTGCCCGTCGTGCGGTGCGCGGCACATGGCCGCGATGGAGGCGCACCTGGTGGATCACGTGATCCCGGATGCTGCGCCGGTGCGGCACTTTACCCACATGCGCGGAAACGGCCGCGCTCGGGCAAGCATAGGCAGGTCGATCCCGTTAAGGTCGTGACCCCCTTGATCCTGGAGGACTCGTGAATCCGAGAATGCGCCCGCGGCTCATTGGCCGCTCATGTCTGGTTGCCTGGCTCGCAGTATTCTCCCGCCTCGCCGCCCAAGAGCTTCAACCTCAAGAGCTTGCCTTCTGTCTCACCAAGGACCGCACGACCGACATCTACGCCGTTGACCTCGCGGGCCGCAATCAGAAGCAGCTGACATTCGGTGGGTCAGACCACGCACCCTGTTGGTCACCGGACGGCCGTTGCATCGCCTTCCACTCACATCGCAGCGGAGGTTGGAAGATCCACGTGTTGGAGTTGTCCCTGGTCGGTGAAGGGCGCGTGCGGCGGCTCACCGAATCGCAGCCCGGCGGGTTCCGATACGAGTACTTTCCAGCTTGGTCTCCTGACGGTCGTTCGATCGCATTCGAACGCTGGGATCCTCAGCAGAAGAACTTTGAGATCCACGTTGTTTCGACCGATGGCAAGAACGAGGCCAACTTGACCAAGCATTCTGCACATGATCGGCAGCCCGTTTGGTCGCCAGACGGCAGTCAGATCCTGTTCACGAGCCAACGCGATGGCAATGCGGAGATCTACCGCATGCGCGCGGACGGCTCCGAGGTCACCAACCTGACGCACAACCATGCCAGCGACTATGCAGCGGCTTGGTCTCCAAGTGGGCAACGCATTCTGTTCCACTCCAATCGCGACGGCAAGTTTCGCACGTATGTCATGGACCAAGATGGCAAGCAAGCTAAAGCCGTCGACGGAATGACCGCGGTCGATCACGCGCAGGGCTGGACAGAGCGCGATTCGAGCACCGATAGCATTCCTTTCCGCGCCTTGCGCAGCAGTGCCCAGGTTTTTGCAAGCGACGCTTCTGTGCTGGTCACTTCGCACCGCAGCGGCTCGGAAGGTATCTATCTCGTCTCCCTCAAGCGACACAACGTCCGCAAGGTTGTGGATACTGAGTTGCGCGAGTTTCTGCCCGCGCTGCGCCCGTTGTCGCGCGATGCTGCCGGGCACTAGGCTCGGAGGCAGCGCGGGCAATCGGAGCCAGATCCGATGCGGATTCGGATTGACGTTGGCGGTCCATGGCTTGCGGTTCTCGACGGCACCATGAGCCATACCCGGCACCGACCACAACAGACCATCATGAGCACAACCAAACGCTCCGACCACAGCATGGCCCGCGTACAGGCCTGAATGGCGCATTGTCTTTACCGATGCGGAGCACAGATCCCGATCATCGTAGTTTCACTAGCATGCCTAGCAAGGAACAGCTGGCAGCGCCGCTGGCGCATCCGAGCGTGGCAGCCGCGCGGTTGCAGTTTGCCGAGGTCGGCGAACGGCTCGTTGGGCGCTGGGTGATCCCGTGGGGTTGGGTGGTATTCACCTTTGTGCTCACCACAGGTTCGATCACCGCTGGCGCACTGACTGCGAACCAGTTCGGCAAGCTTGGTGACGGTGAGACCAAGGTCATCCTTTGGCTGGTATGGGGCCTATTCGCGCCATTGCTGTTGCTAAGCTTCTTTTGGATCCTGCGCCGCGCACAGCGAAACCCCGAGCACGTCGTGATTGACCGCGCGCAGCAATTCTTGCAAGTGGCGACTAAGCGCGGTGAGCTACGGTCCATTGCCTTCGAGCAGGTGCGTGCATTTGTCGCCGTGTCGAGGGCAGTGAAGATCGCGACCGGATCAAGTGGCCCTGCTTCCCGCTGGACGAGGCGACTCGAGCTTTCTCTCCTCCACGCCGAACCCGGGGGACTGCTTGTGCAGACGTCGCTTTACGCGATCCAGGACGAGGGCAAGCGCTTGGTCGAGTTAAGGCAACATAGCGATCAGATCCCGCGCATCCTGAACTGCGAGCGTCTCTATGTGACCCTCGACCGGGCGGGCAACGTGCGTGGCGGCAGCGACTCGGCGTGATGGTGCGCGCAAGTGCCCGTGCATGGTCACTTGCAAACTGCCTGAGTTGCCCAATCCCACCCCAAAACTGAGCTGGCTCCTGCTCTCCGCCCGAACAGGTGGGTGACCAAGTTCCACTCCCCACACGTTTGGCTTGAACCTCCTAGGTGCAGGGCAGGGATTGCCGTGGGGTCAAGAATCGAGGACTCTACTGCAATGAGAAGGACTACACACGTTGTGGCAGCAGCCGGCTTGGTGATCGCGAGCGCTGCTTCGCAGACCTCCGACTGGACGCAGGTCACGACCGCCAACAGTCCGAACGTAGACCATTCCCATGCGATGGTCTACGACGCCGCCCGCGACAGGGTGGTGATGCTTGGGGGCTTCTCGGCTGCGTCCGGTTTGCCCAACGTCACGTGGGAATACGATGGCGTCGACTGGTCGCAGAACACGACCGCGAGCAGTCCCATTGCTCGCTGGGGCCAGGCAATGGTCTACGACAGTGCGCGTGGCAAGGTTGTCATGTTTGGTGGCCACCCAGTCGGCTGGTCAATGCCCGGCAACGACACGTGGGAGTATGACGGCAGCAACTGGACGCAGGTCACAACTAGCAGCAGTCCGATTGCCCGACGGAACCACGCGATGGTCTACGACAGCGTTCGTGGCAAGGTGGTCATGTTTGGCGGCGACCGAGTCAGCGTCTTCCCCGGCGGTAGCAGTCCCAACCCCATCAACGACACGTGGGAGTATGACGGCGTCAACTGGGCGCAGATCACAACTCCCACAAGTCCGGCTTCTCGCTTCTGGCACGCGATGGCATACGACAACGCTCGCGGACAGGTTGTGATGTTCGGGGGGCTGAACTTTTTCGGTTGGAGCAGTGACACGTGGGAGTATGACGGCGTGACCTGGACGCAGATCACGACTGCCAACGCCCCAGCTGGCCGGTATCAGCACGCAATGGAGTTCGACAGTGTTCGCGGCAAGGTGGTCTTGCATGGCGGCTTTGACGCGAGCAATGAGCTCGGTGACACCTGGCGGTATGATGGTGTCAGCTGGACCCAGATCGCGACCGCCAATAGTCCAGGCAGTCGCCGCCTTCACGCGGTGGCCTACAATGGAATCACCGGGAAGGTGGTCATGTTTGGCGGCTACAGCATGTCCGCGTCTCACAATGATACGTGGGAGTTCGAAGGCGGTTCGCTCACGCCCTTTCAGTCGTCAGCCACGACCTACGGCACCGGCTGCGGCAGTCCAGCTTTAGGATTCGCCGCAACTGCCAACCCGGTAATTGGCACCACGGCAAGTGCCCTAATCTTGGATACTCCAACGTCGCTGACAGGTGTGGCCGTGGGGTTGAGCGATACCATTCTGTCTGGCTTGCCGGTCCTTCCGTTAGATCTCTCAATCATTGGTATGACTGGTTGCGAGCTTGTGCAGTCAAATGATGTGCCTGGCTTGCCGACTGTCACGCTTCAGCCTTCGGTCGCGCTGTTCGACTTGGCTATTCCGACCGCGGCAAGCCTGCTAGGTGTTCACGTCTACTCTCAAGCCTACGCCTTCGCGCCGGGCACGAATGCGCTTCAGGTGATTGCTAGCAACGGCATCGACTGGCTGATCGGCAATCAGTAGGCGCTACGCCGTCCTATCCACAAACACGGCCGACGCGATTCGACGCCTTAGGTGAGGCGGAAGGCAAGACGTCAGAAACCGAATGGCCTGGTGTCTGCGTCCCACCGGGATATGTGCTTCAGGGCATGTAACCGAGTCGACTCCCCAGGAACCTAGGGCGTGGCACTGGAAGGCGCCTTCTGCGCGGTTGATCGGCTTGGGGGCGTTACATGTACTTGCCCTAGGTCTAGCAGAGGATCGAGGATCCGCGTCGGACTTCTCTCCGGCGACTCGACCTCCCAAACCTGCCCATGGACCACTCCACACCGACCGTGGCCGCCCTTTTATTGGCCGCATCCCTCTCCGCCCAGAACCTCAGCGTCGTGTTCGACTCCGCCGGCGGCGCGTTGTCTGCCACGGCCGGCGTCCAGACCCAGACCACCCAGATTCCGGTTGGTCCGCTCGGCCCGCTCGGCGCCCTGTCCGCTGCCGCCGGAGGCTCGACCAACAGCAGCTTGACCTCGTTCTCGTGGAACAGCTACGGCAGCGAAGCCGTGCAAGAGCTGACCCTGACAGCGTCGTGCTTCGTCGCCGGCTCCGCATCCGCAAGCCTCACGCCACTGGATGTCGTAGTGATGCTGAGCCATCCGACGCCCGTAGGCGTCTCCCTCGACGTCACAGCCTTTCGCTCGGCGCCCGCCGGGACCGCAACGCCGAC